>Ga0180216_1001154_pt1 | contig 24346 bp, 23 predicted proteins | sample eDN3rd37CBELigMG_FD_128879 | JGI IMG/M metagenome (GOLD analysis project Ga0180216, IMG submission 128879) | Enriched Miracle-Growth compost microbial communities from Emeryville, California, USA - eDNA 3rd pass 37_C BE-Lig MG (version 2)... ... | reverse complement strand
GCTGGAGCGCGACGTGCGCCTCGTGCGTTACGAGGAAGGGCAGCTCGAGATCGCGCTCGAGGCGTCGGCGCCGCGCACCTTCGTGCACGACTTCCAGCGCAAGCTCACGGCCTGGACCGGGCGGCGCTGGATCGTCGTGGTGTCGAAGGAGCAGGGGTCGCAGACCCTGCGCGAGAAGCAGGAAGAGCACCGCGCCGAGATCGAACGCGGCGTGCAGGCCGATCCGCTGGTGCAGGCGGTGATGGCGCGCTTTCCCGGCGCCAAGATCGTCGGCGTCACTCAGGCCGCGCCGGAGCCGGCCGATCTGCCGCCGCCGGATTCCGATTTGAACGAAGACGACGAGGACTAGGTCATGGTGGATTTCCTCGGGCTGATGAAGAAGGCGGGCGAGCTGCAGACCAAGATGCAGGCGCTGCAGGCCGAGCTCGACACGGTCGAAGTGGAAGGGTCGGCGGGCGGCGGCATGGTGAGCGTGACGCTCACCGCCAAGGGCGACCTTAAGGGTCTCAAGATCGACGACTCGCTGCTGCAGCCGTCGGAAAAGGAAGTGCTGGAAGACCTCATCGTCGCCGCGCATGCCGATGCGCGCCGCAAGGCCGAGGGCGTGATGCAGGAAAAGATGAAAGGCCTCACCGGCGGCCTGCCTTTGCCGCCGGGCCTCAACCCGTTTGGGTAGACTCATTTTCTGACCCTCTCCCCGCTAGCGGGCGGAGGGTGCCGAGCGCGCCTTGGCGCGCGAGGCGGGTGAGGGGCCATGAGCCCGTCTCACCGCCCCTCACCCGGCCCTCGCTAAGCTCGGGCCACCCTCTCCCCGCAAGCACGGGGCGAGGGAAGGAAGAAGTGATATGGCCACCGCCGTTGCCGGACCTGAAATCGAGCGCCTGATCCAGTTGCTGGCGCGCCTGCCGGGCTTGGGCCCGCGCTCGGCGCGGCGCGCGGCGCTGCATCTCATCAAGAAGCGCGAAGCGCTGATGGCGCCGCTCACCGCCGCGCTGCAGACGGCGATGGACAAGATCGAGGTCTGCAAGGTCTGCGGCAACATCGACACGCAGAATCCCTGCACGGTCTGCACCGACATGCGCCGCGATCCATCGATCATCGTCGTCGTCGCGGACGTCGCCGATCTGTGGGCGCTGGAGCGCGCCCATGCCGTCAGCTCGCGCTATCACGTGCTCGGGGGTACGCTGTCGCCGCTCGACGGCGTCGGCCCGCAGGACCTCACCATCGATGCGCTGATCTCGCGCGTGCATGCCGAGCCGGTGAAGGAAGTGATCCTGGCGCTGAACGCGACCGTCGACGGCCAGACCACGGCGCATTACATCACCGAGCTGCTGCAGGACGCCGACGTGAAAGTGACGCGGCTCGCGCACGGCGTGCCGGTCGGCGGCGAGCTCGATTACCTCGACGAAGGCACGCTCGCCGCGGCCATCAAGCAGCGCACCTTGTTCTGATCCGCGGCGGCTTCCGGCGCCGCGGGCTTACGGCTTCTTCGGCGCCAGTTTGGCGAAGTGCCCGCGCGCCTGCAGCCACCATAGAATGAGCAGGCTCGGCAGGCCGGCGAGCGCGCAGATCACGAAGAACCACATCCAGCCGGTGGCGTCCGCGACATAGCCCGCGCCTGCCGAGAGATAGGTGCGGCCGACCGCCGCGAGCGCGGTGAGCAGCGCGTACTGCGTCGCCGTGTGCAGCGGATTGCGGCACAGGGCCGAAAGGTACGCGACGAACATCACCGTGCCGATGGCGCTGGTGAAATTCTCGACGGTGATGGCGACGGTCAGCCACAACAGATCGTGGCCGACCACGGCGAGCCACGAGAAGGCGAGATTGGCAACCGACTGCAGGATGCCGCCGATCCATAAGCTCGCCGCGAGCGGCAGCGCGCGCGCGATATAGCCGCCGGCAAATCCTCCCGCGAGCAGCGCGATGAGGCCGACGCCTTTGACGATGTTAGCGTAGTCGGTGCGCGAGAAGCCGAGATCGACCGCGAAGGGGCCGGTCATGACGCCGGCGAGCGCGTCGGTGAATTTGAACAGGACGACGAAGACGAGCACGACGATTGCGACCAGCACGCCGTCATAGGTGAAGAAATCGACGAAGGCGCCGGCGATGGTCCGCTTCAGGCGCTGGAGCGGCGCTTCGCGGCCGTGGATTTCCTCGGCCTTCTCGGATTTCTCGGGCTCGGTGGCGAGGAATGTCGTCACCATGCCGATCAGCACCAGCGCTGCCATTACGGCATAACCGGCGCTCCAGGCGCCGGACTTGGTGAAGCCGAGCGCCTCGAAGCCGCTGACGACGTAGAGCGCGCCCGCGCTCGAGGCGAGCATGCCGACGCGATAGGCCGCGACATAGGAGGCCATGCCGGCCGCCTGCTCGTTCTCGTTCAGGCTCTCGATACGGAAGGCGTCGATGACGATGTCCTGCGTCGCCGAAGCGGTCGCGACCATCAGCGCGCCGAGCGCGACGACGGCGGGCGCGGCGGCCGGATCGTTGGCGCCGAGGAACAGGATCGCCAGCATCAGCAGAAGCTGCGTCAGCAAGAGCCAGGCGCGCCGGCGGCCGAGCCAGCGGGCGAGGATCGGCACGTCGAGCGCGTCGACGATCGGCGCCCAGAGGAATTTGAGGGTGTAGGGCGTGCCGACCAGGGCGAAAAGGCCGATGGTCTTGAGATTGACGCCAACCTCGGCCGCCCAGAACAGCAGGGTGGAGCCCGACAGGGCCAGCGGCAGGCCGGCCGAAAAGCCAAGGAACAGGACGATCAGGACGCGCGGCTTGAAATAGACCGCGACCGCCTCGAGGAAGGTGGGGGTGGCGGCAGGCGCGGCCGTCTCGGGCGTGGCGGTCATAGTTCCCTCGTCATTCCGGGCGCCTGTCGTAGCCCGAAGGGCGAACACAGGCGAGCCCCGAATGACCGTAAATCACTCCGCCGCGCCAAGCGACCGGATGGGCGCCGGGATCACTTCCGCGCTGCCACTATCGCTGTCGAACTCGAGATCCTCGATACGCGTCGCGCGCTTCTCGATGCGCCCGGCGGAGGTCAGGATCGCCTCCACATCCGTGCTCGTCTGGCCGAGATGCGTCTGCAGTTTGCGCACACGCTCGCCGAGCAAGCGCACGTCCTTCATCATGTGCCCGACTTCGTGGCGGATCTGGTCGGCGGCCTCGCGCATCTGCGCGTCCTTGCGCACCTGCTTGATGACCTGGATCGCCATCACCATGAGCGTCGGCGATACGATCATGACGCGCGCGCGCTGGGCGCGCTGGACGATGTCATCGAACCGCTCGTGCAGATCGGCGTAGACCGACTCCGACGGAATGAACATCAACGCGATGTCCTGCGTCTCGCCGGGCAGCAGATACTTCGTGGCGATGTCGCCGATGTGCTTGGTCACGTCCTGCTTCACGCGCTGGATCGCCGCCTTGCGGTCTTCCTCGGTCTGCGCGTCGCGGAAGGCGGTCATCGCTTCGAGCGGGAATTTGGCGTCGACCACCAGCGGGCCGGAATCGGGCATGAAGATCACGCAGTCGGGCCGGCTGCGATTGGACAAGGTGTACTGAAATTCGAATGCGCCCTTTGGCAGGACGTCGGCGACGATGGCTTCCAATTGCGCCTGACCGAAGGCGCCGCGCGACTGTTTGTTGGAGAGCACGCTCTGCAGCGAACTCACCTGCGCGGCGAGGTCGGTGATGTTCTTCTGCGCGCTGTCGATGACGGCGAGGCGCGCGTGAAGCTGCTGCAGGTGTTCGGCCGTGTGCTTGGTTGAAGTCTGCATCGATTCCCCGACCCGCGCCGTGATGGCGTCGAGCCGCTCGTGCACTGTCTGCTGAAGCTGTCCTTGCGCCTTGGCGAGCAGCTCGCCCATGGCCTGCACCCGCGCATTGAGGTCGGCCATGCGCTGTTCGGCGGCCGGGTCCGTGGCCGGCGGTCGCGCCCGCAAGAGGATGATGAGGATGGCGACGATGCCGATGGCCACGACCAAGCCGAGGCCGAAGATCAGCGGCAGGGGGATGGGGAGGGCTAAGAGCTGCTGGAGCGTGTCGGACATCGCCCCTTGTACCTCGATTCGGCGCGCGAGTGAACGAAGAGAGAACATGCTCCCATTTCACCGGGCCGGCCCGGCTGGCGGGCGCGAAGGGCGGCGCGTTGGCGCGGAGCCGGGGCAATCCGACTTCGGCGCGGCCTGGCGCGCGGCGCTCCATTGACCCTTTGGGCTCAACCGCTTACATCGCCCGCATGGCACTTCGCGATATCGTCATCATCCCCGACAAGCGGCTGCGGCTCGTGTCCGAGCCGGTCAAAGCCATCGACAATACCGTGCGCGCGCTGGTCGACGACATGTTCGAGACCATGTACGCGGCGCCGGGCATTGGCCTCGCGGCCATCCAGATCGGGGTACCGCAGCGCGTGGTCACCATGGATCTCGCCAAGAAGGACGATCCGCCGGAGCCGAAGGTCTTCATCAATCCGGTGATCACTTGGTCCTCGGATGAGACGTCGAGCTACGACGAGGGCTGCCTGTCGATCCCCGAATATTACGAGGAGGTCGAACGGCCGGCGAAGGTCAAGGTCAAGTATCTCGACCTCGCGGGCCAGGAGCACGAGATCGAGGCCGATGGCCTGCTCGCGACCTGCCTGCAGCACGAGATCGACCACATCAACGGCGTGCTGTTCATCGATCACATCTCCAAGCTCAAGCGCGACCGCGTGATCAAGAAATTCAAGAAGGCCGCCAAGCATGGCGAAACGTTGAAGCCGCATCCGGGTGACGACGTGCCGGAGCATCACATCGGCTGAGCTGTTCAACCGTCATGGCCGGCCTTGTGCCGGGCATCCACGTTCTTGCTGAACGAGTTTAAGAGAAGTCGTGGATGGCCGGGAGAAACCCGGCCATGACGAATTGCAGGCCCTGCTTCTCATGCCTCTCCGCCTCATTTTCATGGGCACGCCCGATTTCTCCGTGCCGACTCTGATCGAGCTCGCGGCGCAAGGCCACGAGATCGTCGCCGTCTACACGCGCGCGCCCAAGCCCGCCGGGCGCGGCATGGACATGCAGGTGACGCCGGTGGAGCGTGAGGCGCGCCGGCTCGGCCTGCCGGTGTTCACGCCCAAGACATTGCGGACCGAGGAAGCACAGGACGCCTTCCGCGCACACAATGCGGACGCGGCGGTGGTGGTGGCTTACGGGCTCATCTTGCCGAAGGCCGTTCTCGATGCGCCGGCGCTCGGCTGTTTCAACGTGCACGCCTCGCTGCTGCCGCGCTGGCGCGGCGCGGCGCCGATCAATCGCGCGGTGATGGCCGGCGACGTCGAAAGCGGCGTGACCATCATGAAGATGGACGAGGGCCTCGACACGGGCGCCATGGCCATGATCGACCGCATCCGGATCGGCGCGGACATGACGGCCGGCGAATTGCACGATGCGCTGGCGCCGCTCGGCGCCGACCTGATGACGCGCGCGCTCGGGGCGCTCGCGCGCGGCACGTTGACGCTGACGCCGCAGCCGGAAGCGGGCGTCACTTATGCCGAGAAGATCCGCAAGGACGAGACGCGCATCGACTGGTCGAAGCCGTGGCAGGAGGTGCACAACCACATCCGCGGTCTGTCGCCGTTTCCCGGCGCCTGGTTCGAGCTGAATGGCGTGCGCGTGAAGGTGCTGCGCTCGACCAAGGGCGAAGGCTCCGGCGCGCCGGGCACGGCGCTCGACGACCGCCTGACGATCGCCTGCGGCGAAGGCGCTGTGCGCCTCGTGCAGGTGCAGCGCGCCGGTAAGCAGCCGATGAGCGCTGACGATTTTTTGCGCGGGACGAAGGTGGAGCGCGGAAGCTCCGTCTCCGCGCTCACGGGCTGAGGGGCTGGCTTTCCGTCACGGCCGCGGCCGGTCCGGCGACGGCGCGTGAGCCGGTGCCGCGTGGAAGCTCGCCCAGTGATGCCGGCGCGCCTCCACGAACTCGGCGAGGTCGCCGTCGGTGACCTTCACGAGATCGCTGTGGCCGAAGCCGCGCGAGTAATCGAGGATCGAGACCACCTCCGGCGTGATGCGTAAAAGCGGCATGGCGGCCGCCTTCGAGGGCGCCATGACCTTGTATTCCGGATAGCGCTTGAGGATGACCTCCGCGGCGTGGTCGCGCTCGCCCGGGTCGGCGGCCTCGACGACGCGGGCGGCAATCGATAAACCCTTGATCTGCAACGGCTGCGGATAGTCATTGCCGATCGCGATCGAAACCCTGGGGTCGCGCGTGATGTTGACGAACTTCTGGCTGTTGCGCGACACGAAGCAATAGATGATCAGCCCGTCATTGGCGTAACCGACGATCGTCGCTTGCGGCCAGCCGTCGGGCCGGTTCGTGGCGATGGTCATGATGCGGTGTTGGTCGAGGAGAGCGATGATCTGTCGTTTGAATGCGTCACGCATGACGGAGCCCTCTTTCCTTACCAACAACTATAGGAAGCCCGCCGCGCGGCGGGTTTGAGGTGAATCAATCGTGCCCCGCTACAAGTTGCTCATCGAATATGACGGCGCGCCGTTCTGCGGCTGGCAGATCCAGGCCGATCAGGTGACGGTGCAGGGCGCGCTCACGGCGGCGGTCGCGCGGCTCACCGGCGAGCACGTGCTCGTGCAGGGCGCGGGGCGCACCGATGCCGGCGTGCACGCGCGGGGCCAGGTGGCGCATGTCGATCTGTCGCGCGAATGGCGGACCGATACGGTGCGCGACGCGCTCAATGCGCATCTGCGGCCTTATCCCGTCGCGGTGCTATCGGCCGAACGCGTCGGCGATGATTTCAACGCGCGCATGTCGGCGGTGAAGCGGCATTATCTCTATCGCATCATCAATCGCCGCGCCGATCTCACGCTCGAGGCCGGCCATGCCTGGCGCGTGCCGAAGACACTCGATGCGGCGAAGATGCACGAGGCGGCGCAGCGCCTCGTCGGCAAGCATGACTTCACCACCTTCCGCTCCACCGAATGCCAGGCGGCTTCGCCGGTGAAGACGCTCGACCAGCTCGACGTGGTGCGCGAGCGCGACCAGGTGCATGTCATCGCCTCGGCGCGCTCCTTCCTGCACAACCAGGTGCGTTCGATGGTCGGCTCGCTGGTGCATGTCGGCGACGGCAAATGGACGGCGGACGATCTCTCCGCCGCGCTCGCCGCGCGCAACCGCATTGCTTGCGGCCAGGTGGCGCCGCCGGACGGGCTCTATCTGATGCGCGTGGATTACTGAGCGCGCGACGACTGCCGCGAGGCGGGCCCCGTTCGCCAAGCGCCGCCGCCCTGGCGGTATGCTTTGGCGCACCTATATGGTTGCCCGGGGGGCAACCAGGAGCAAGCCATGAGCACTTACGGTACGGCAGTTTGGTCAGGCGGTCTGAAGGACGGCAAAGGCGCGATCTCGACCAAGAGCGGCGCTTTGAAAGATTATCCTTATGGCTTTGCCAGCCGTTTCGAAGGCAAGCCCGGCACCAATCCGGAAGAGCTGATCGGCGCCGCCCATGCAGGCTGCTTCACGATGGCGTTATCGCTGATCCTCAGCGAAGCGAAGCTGACGGCCGAAAAGATGGAAACGCAGGCCGACGTGACGCTGGCCAAGCAGCCCGACGGTTTCGCCATCACCGCCGTGCATCTGACGCTCAAGGCGAAAATCCCCGGCACCGACGACAAGACGTTCCAGGAGCTTGCCGCCAAGGCCAAGGCCGGCTGTCCGGTGTCGAAGGTGCTCAACGCGAAGATCACGCTCGACGCGACGCTGGAGAGTTGATTACGGCGGCGCCACGATTTCTCTTCCCTCTCCCTTTGTAGGAGGGGTAAGCGCGCAAGCGGCGCGTAGCCTCATTCTGAGGAGCCCGAGCGCAGCGAGGGCGTTCGAAGGATGGGGCGAGCGCCTTGGCCTCATGGTTCGAGATGCGCGGCTTCGCCGCGCTCCTCACCATGAGGATTAGGCAAAATACCGGTCGATGATCTTGCGATAGATCGCGGTGAGCGCGCGCAGGTCCGCGACCGGCACGCGCTCGTCGACCGCGTGCATGGTCTGGCCGACGAGGCCGAACTCCACCACCGGGCAATAATTGGTGATGAAGCGCGCGTCCGAGGTGCCGCCGGTGGTCGACAGCTCCGGCTTGCGGCCGGTCACTTCTTCCGCCGCGCTCGCCACCAGCTCGGTGAACGGGCCCGGCTTGGTCACGAACACGTTGGCGTTCGACGGCTCCCACTTGAAGCTGAAGTTGATCTTGCCGCCGGCGGCCTTTGCCGCGCGGCTTTCGATCAGCGTCCTCAGCGATTCCTGCGTGTGACAGTCGTTGAAGCGGATGTTGAAGCGCGCCCGCGCCTCGCCGGGAATGAGATTGACGGTCTTGTTGCCGACGTCGATCGAGGTGAATTCCAGGTTCGACGGCTGGAAATTGGCGTTGCCGTTATCGAGCGGCTCGCTCTGGATCGCGTCGATCAGCTTGACGATGCCGCGCACCGGATTGTCGGCGCGGTGCGGATAGGCGACGTGGCCCTGGCGGCCGTGCACGATGAGATGGCCGTTCAAGGAGCCGCGGCGCCCGATCTTGATGGTGTCGCCCAGCTCTTCCTGGTTGCTCGGCTCGCCGAGAATGCAATGGTCGAATTTCTCGCCGCGCTGCGCCACCCAGTCCAGCAGCTTCGGCGTGCCGTTGACGGCGATGCTCTCTTCGTCACCCGTGATCAGGAACGAGATCGAGCCCTTCTTCGGCTTGCCGCCGTTCGCGGCGAGATGATCGAGCACCGCCGCGACCGCGCAGCCGATGCCGCCCTTCATGTCGACCGCGCCGCGGCCGAACAGCTCGCCCTTGTCGATCTCGCCCGAGAAGGGCGGATGCTGCCACGCGCTCTCGTCGCCGGGCGGCACGACATCGGTATGGCCGGCGAACACGAGGTTCGGCGCCTCGGTGCCGATGCGCGCATAGAAGTTCTCGACGTCGTCGGTGCCCGGCTCCGAGAAGGTCATGCGATGCACGGTGAAGCCCGCGGCCTTGAGCGTGGTCTCCAGGAACGACAGCGCGCCGCCTTCAGCCGGCGTGACCGACGGGCAGCGCAACAGATCGCGGGTGATGGCAACGGGATCGGCGGACATGATGCCTTCTTTCACCCTCCCCTGGAGGGGGAGGGTCGGCGAGCAAAGCTCGCCGGGGTGGGGTGATCGAGCTTTCGGCGTCGGGTGTGCTTCAGCGGCGGCAAATCGGCGTTTCGGTCGCCGAGAGACGCGTGAATGGCCTCAAGCACTCCGTCAATGTTTTGGGTAATGTCATTATTCCAGAACCGCAGAACGCGGTAGCCTTCGGCCTGCAGCCAATTCGTGCGCTGAATATCGCAAGCCCGATTGGCTTCTTCGCCGTGCTGCGAGCCATCAACTTCAATGACGAGCTTTGCGGCCATGCAGGCGAAATCCGCAATGTAAGGGCCGATGACGACCTGTCGTCGGAAGTGGCTGCCGATCATTGGATGCCGCCGCAAGTGAAACCAAAGCCGTGCTTCGGCCGGTGTCGCATGTCCACGCATGCGACGTGCCGCTGACTTGCGAAAGCTGTCTATCGACTTGCCTTGCGTCACGACCACCCCACCCCGCTCGCCGTCGCCATAGCGCGTAAACGCGCTTATGGCTTGGCGAGCGACCCTCCCCCTCCAGGGGAGGGTAGCAGAATCAATCCCTCAGCAGCTCGTTGATGCTGGTCTTGGAACGGGTCTTCTCGTCGACGCGCTTGACGATGACGGCGCAGTAAAGGCCGGGGCCCGGTTCGCCGTTCGGCATCGGCTTGCCCGGCAGCGTGCCGGAGACGACCACGGAGTAGGGCGGTACTTCGCCCTGGTAGATATTTCCGGTGGCGCGGTCGACGATCTTGGTCGACAGGCCGAGATAGACGCCCATGCCGAGCACGGAGCCCTCGCGCACGATCACGCCTTCGACGACTTCCGAGCGCGCGCCGATGAAGCAGTTGTCCTCGATGATGACCGGGCCGGCCTGCAGCGGCTCGAGCACACCGCCGATGCCGACGCCGCCCGACAGGTGCACGTGCTTGCCGATCTGCGCGCAGGAGCCGACCGTCGCCCAGGTGTCGACCATGGTGCCGGTGTCAACATAGGCGCCGAGGTTGACGAAGGACGGCATCAGCACGACGCCGGGCGCGACGAAGGCCGAGTGGCGCACGACCGAGCCGGGCACGGCGCGGAAGCCTTCCTTCTTGAAGCGCGCGGCGCTCCAGCCCTTGAACTTGGAGTCGACCTTGTCCCACCACTTGGCGCCGCCGGGGCCGCCGGGAATGACCGCCATGTCGTTGAGGCGGAACGACAGCAGGACGGCCTTCTTGAGCCACTGATTGACGTGCCACGAGCCGTCGGCCTGGCGCTCGGCCACGCGGGCCTTGCCGGAATCGAGCAGGTCCAAAGCGGTATCGACCGCCTTGCGCACGGCACCCTTGGTCTTCGGGCCGATCTTGTCGCGGCCTTCAAAGGCCTCATCGATGGTCTTTTCGAGATTCCTGGCGAGCTTGTCGTTGGACATGGGTTCCCCGAGCCTGTTTGGCTGCGGGTTGTCGGGGGAAGGCGGGGCGCTGTCAAGCGCGCCGGCCGCTCCCTGCGCCCGCCCCGCGGGCGACCGGTCCGGGCCGCCGGCGCCTTGGTGGAGGGCCGGGGCAGACCGGGCCGCGACGGTGTTGAGCGCGCGGCGCGCTACACCGCGTGCGCGAGCGTGCTTGCCTCTTTCGTCGCCGCGCGCGAACGCAGCGGCTTGAGCACGAACAGCGCGAGTCCCACCACGATGACGTTCATAATGGCCGTGACGACGAACACCGCGTGCCAACTGCCGGTCGAGGCTTTCACCATGTTGGCCACGGGCACGAGGAACGCGGACGCGCCTTTGGCCGTGTAGAGCAGGCTCAGATTCACGGTCGCGAACTTCGCGCCGAAGCAATCCGTGCAGGTCGACGGGAACAGGCTGAAGATCTCGCCCCAGGTGAGGAAGATCAGCGCCGCGAAGATCACGAACGCCCAAGGCGCCGTGCCCATCGTGCCGAGGAGCCAATACGACGCCGCGCCGAGGCCGAAGGCGATGGCCATGGTGTATTCGCGGCCGATATGGTCGGACACCCAGCCGAACAGCGGCCGGGCCGCGCCGTTGCACACATTGTCGACGATGAGCGCCACCGACAGCGCCGTGGCGCCGAACAGGATGACGGTGTTGGCGACGTTGAAGTCCTTGGCGATGAGCGCGATCTGCGCCGTCGCCATGAGGCCGCTCGCCGATACCAGCACGAACATCACGTAGAGGAGCCAGAACACCGGCGTCTTGAGCATTTCGCCCGGCGTGTAGCTCTTGGCCGACTGCGCGACCTTGGGCGGCGCGAGCGCGGTCATGGTCTTGATTTCGTCAGGCTCCGGTCCGCGCAGGAACCAAGCGAGAAGGAAGACGACGGCGCCTTGAACGAGGCCAAACCAGAAGAACGCGGCCTCATAGCCGCTCGTGGCAATCACCGCGCGGATCGGCACGACGGTGAGGGCCGCGCCCGCGCCGAAACCGGCCGCTGTGATGCCGACGGCAAGGCCGCGCCGATCCGGAAACCACTTCACTGCTTGGCCGACCGCGGTCGCGTAGATGGCCCCGCCGCCAATGCCCGAGAGCACGGCGCCGATATAGAGCTTGGTCAGCGTGTCCGCTCCCGCGTTGACGATCCAGCCCGCCGCGATGAGCACGCCGCCGAACGCGACCATCAGTTTCGGTCCGGTTTTCGGGCCGAGCAGATCGACGATCCATCCTTCGATCGGCGTGAGCCATGTTTCGAGCGCGATGAAAATGCTGAAGGCGAGCTGGATGGCGGCGATCGACCAGCCGTGCTCTTGCTGAATGGGCTGCACGAACAGCGTCCAGCCATATTGCAGGTTGGCGATCATGATCATGCAGACGACGCCTGCGATGAGCTGGATCCAGCGCTCGCGCGTGAGCGAACCGCCGATGGAGCGTGTCACCCCATGGGTCATGGCTTCCTCCTTGGCCTTTCGGAAGGCTTTTGTTGGTTGTTCGGTCGGTGTGAGATCGGGCGTCGACGAGAGCCGACCCGTTGACCGCGATGCGTTGCGAAGCACCGAGGCCGGGCAGTGCGGCGCTCGTGGCCGCTCCTTCGTCGATGAACAGCGTGTGCGCTCGTCCGCGGGCGATCGTCACCAGCATTCACACGGCTTCATTCAAGCGCGCCCCGCTTGTAGCTTGAATGGTGTCGCGCGCGGTATCGAACGGTCAAGCATAAACAGCGCCGCGCCCATGCGGACGCGCGGCGAAACGGTATTCTCGCGTTTAGCCTAAAGTCGCAGGGATGAGAGCAGGCGTTCGATAAACGCGACGATATCTTCGGTCACGAAATCGATGTGCGGCGCGTCGCGGCCTTCCAGTTCCCACGTTTCCCGGAATACCTCGCGCTGTCCTTCCGGCACCACCAGCACCGTCGCCATGCCGAGCCGGTGCGGCACTTCGAGGTTGCGGGCGAGATCTTCGAACATCGCGGCTTTGGTCGGATCGACCGCATGGCGCTTGAGAAAGCGTTCGTACACCTGCGGCAGCGGCTTCGGGTCGAGATCGGCGGCGGCGATGTCGAACACGTCCTCGAAGTGGCGATCGATGTCGAGCCGCTTCAAGACGTTCTCGGCATGCTTGCGCGTGCCGTTGGTCAGGATGAGCTTGCGGCCAGGCAGCTTCTCGATCGCGTCGCCCAGGCGTGCATTGGGCACGAGCGGCGAATGGTCGATCTCGTGCACGTATTCGAGGTAGTCGTCCGGATGCATGCCATGCTCGGCCATCAGGCCGCGCATCGTGGTGCCGTAGCGCTTGTAATAGTCCTTCTGCAGCCGGAAGGCGTCTTCCTTGGAAATCTTCAGGAAGTTCGCGACGTAGGAGCGTATGCGCTCGTCCACCTGGTGCCAGAGATTGAGGTGGTGCGGATAGAGCGTGTTGTCGAGATCGAACACCCAGCTCTCGACATGATCGAACGTGCGTGGCGCGGACGGGGTGTTCACAACAGGCTCCTTGGCCGCAGCGCGATACTCTCGGCGTTCCGGGCGTGAACTCACGCGAGCCCGGATTAGAACGAATTCACAAGCGCCTGAATCCCGGAACGGGCCGCGGCGCGGCCGTTCCGGGATGAGGCTATCTGTGCACCAGCGTGCCGAGGCCGTGGTCGGTGAGCAGCTCGAGCAGCACCGCGTGCGGTACCTTGCCGTCCATGATCACGACGCCCTCGACGCCCTGGTCGAGCGCGTAGATGCATGTCTCGACCTTTGGGATCATGCCGCCGGAGATCGTGCCGTCGGCGATCAGCTTGCGCGCCTCGGCGACAGACAGTTGCGGGATGAGCTTCTTGGACTTGTCGAGCACGCCCGGCACGTCGGTCAGCAGCAGAAGACGCTTGGCCTTCAGCGCGCCGGCGATGGCGCCGGCGAAGGTGTCGGCGTTGACGTTGAACGTCCCGCCTTCGGCCGACGTGGCGACCGGCGCCAGCACCGGGATCATCTCGCGGCCGATGATCTGGTTGAGGATGGTGAGGTCGACCTTGTCGGGCTCGCCGACGAAGCCGAGATCCACCACCTTCTCGATGTTCGAGTCCGGGTCCGTCACGGTGCGCGTGACCTTCTTGGCCTGCACCATGTTGCCGTCCTTGCCGCAAAGGCCCACGGCCTTGCCGCCGGCGGCGTTGATGTGGCTGACGATCTGCTTGTTGATCGAACCGGCCAGCACCATCTCGACGATCTCGACGGTGGCCGCGTCGGTGATGCGCAAACCGGCCGCGAACTCGGACTTGATGCCGAGCTTCTTCAGCATGGCCGCGATCTGCGGCCCGCCGCCGTGCACCACCACCGGATTGATCGCGGTCTGCTCGAGGAGGACGATGTCCTTGGCGAAGTCGCGCGCCAGCGTCTCCTCGCCCATGGCGTGCCCGCCGTATTTCACCACGACGATTTCCTCGTCGTACTGCTGCATGTGCGGCAGCGCTTCGGACAGGATGCGCGCCTGTTCTTGCGGATCGGTGCTCATGGCGGGTTGTGGCGTTCTCGGTTGGCCGGGTGCGCCCTTTTAACGGTCCCCGTCGCGGGGCGAAAGGGTCTTAGCTCGACCGCAGCGCCCCGAGCGCGGCGGCTGTGAGCAGCAGCCAGCTCACGATCAGGATCGTGCCGCCGGTGGGCGCGGCCATCGGGAACAATCGCTGTCCGAGATAGGCGCGGGCCGCGACGTCGGCCGCGAACAGGCCGGCGCCGAGAACGAAGCCGCACAAAGTGGCGAGCGCGATCGGGCGCACCAGCAGGCCGGCGCGGGCCGCGGCCGCCGCCGCAATCACCGCGGCGGCATGCAGGAGCAGCAGGTAGCCCGCGCTGTCGAGGCCGGCGCCCGGCTTGCCGTGCGCGGAAGCGGCGGTGAGCACGACGCCGAGGGCGCCCATCAGGCCGGCGAGAGCGAGGAGGATCGGCTCCATGGCGATAGTTCCTGCTTTCGGCGCGGCGGGCGCGCCTTGCTACGAGGCGAGGGCCAGCGCGGCTTGCTCCGCCTGCGGCACGACGTCGAAGTCGTACAGCTTCTTGCGGAAGTTTGCATGGGCGGCGATTTCGGCGTCGCGCTTGGCAAGGTCGGCATAGCCGGACGAGCCGTCATAACGCAGGCCGTTCTCGCGCGCGCCACGCTGCACCTGGGCGACCCGCTCGCGGCGCAGCCGCTCATAAGCCTCGAGCGCGGCCGGTGTCGAACGATGATCGGTGCGCGCCAGGATGGTGGCGAGCGCCATGCCGTCCTCGATCGATTGGTTCGCGCCTTGGCCGAGGTGCGGCAGCATCGGATGCGCGGCATCGCCGAGCAGCGTCAGCCGCCCCTTGGTCCAGGTCGGCAGCGGCTCGCGGTCGTACAGCGCCCAGCGGAAGGTCTTGTCGACATGCGCCAGCAGGTTTTCGAGGCGCGGGTCCCAGCCGGCGAAATCGCGGCGCAGCGCGTCCGGATCGCCCGGCGCCGACCAGGATTCCTTCATCTCCTCGTCCGCGGGCACGAAGCCGACGAAGTTGATGAGCTTGCCGGCGCGCAGCGGGAAGACGAGGAAGTGCTTGCCCTTGCCGAGCCACATCTGCCAGCGGTCCATCGGCCAGTCCGGCAGGCGTTCGTGCGGCACCGTGCCGCGATAGGCGGATGTGTTCGAGAACACGGGGTCCGACGGCGGGAACACGTAAGGCCGCAGCTCCGAGTGGATGCCGTCGGCGCCGATGACGATGTCGGCTTCGACGCTGGCGCCGTTCGCGAATGTAACGCGCGCCTTGTCGCCTTCCTGCGCGAAGCCGACGCAGCGATGCCCCGTCTTGACGACGCCATCCGGCAAGGCCGCCGCGAGGAAATTGACGAAGTCGGCGCGGTGCATGCCGAAGGTCGCGTTCCAGCCGGAGGAGTCGGTCACCTGCACCGGCGCGATCGGCGTGCCGTCCTGGCGGAAGTAATGCGAGTTCGCGCCGACGCGCGCGCCCCATTTTTCCACGGCCGGACCAAAGCCGAGGCGTTCGAGATGGCGCACGCTGTTCGGCGTGAGATACACGCCGGCGCCGACTTCACCGAGCGCGGGCGCCTGTTCATACACCGATACGTCCAGGCCCTGAGCGATCAGCGCGTTCGCGGCGAACAGGCCGCCAATTCCACCGCCGACGATCGCAATATTTGGCTTTGATTGCGCCATTCCTACACCTTGAATTCGCGTCTGCCGGTTCAGCAGACGGTCGCGTTTCCCGATGCGGAGATTACGTCAGCGTCGGCGAATTTCCAACTCATCGAGAAGCTGTCGACACGAGGTGGACATCACGTGCTATATCACTCGCCGATTTGGAGCCCGCGCCTACGGAGAATGCGGGCCGTTGCAACGTTGGGAGGAATTCGATGCATCGTGCACTTCGCGCCGCGCTTGCGCTGACATTGGCTGTCGCCTGTTTGACGGGCGGTGCACAGGCGCAGAACTATCCCGATCGTCCGGTGAAGATCGTCGTGCCGTTCCCGGCGGGTGGTACCGCGGATGCCGTGCCGCGCTTGGTCGCCGAATGGCTGACGCGCAAATGGGGCCAGCCCGTTCTCATCGAGAACCGCACGGGCGCTGCGGGCAACATCGGCGCCGAGACGGTGTTCCGCGCCGAGCCCGACGGCTACACGCTGTTGTCGGCGCCGCCGCCGCCGCTCGTGATCAACCAGAGCCTCTATCCCAAGCTCGGTTACGATGCGAACAAGTTCGAGCCGATCGTCGTGCTCGCGCAGGTGCCGAACGGGCTCATCGTCAATGCGGACAAGATCAAAGCGAACACGGTCGCCGAATTCATCGAGTACGTGAAGCAGAATCCCGGCAAGGTCACGTCGGCGACGCAAGGCAACGGCACGACGTCGCATCTCACGTCGGAGCTGTTCGCGCTGATGGCGAAGGTGAAGTTCAGCAACGTGCCGTATCGCGGGTCGGCGCCGGCCTTGCAGGATCTCCTCGGCGGCAATGTCGACGTGATGTTCGACAATCTCGGCGTGTCGCTGCCGCTGGTGCAGGCGGGCAAGCTCAAGCTTCTGGCGGTGGCGTCGGCCAAGCGCATGCCGAGCCTGCCGAACGTGCCGACGCTCGCGGAGACCTTGCCCGGCTTCGAAGCCGTCGCCTGGTACGGCGTCGTCGCGCCGCCGGGCACACCCAAGGCGATCATCGACAAGATCAACGCCGATGTGAACGAGGCTTTGGCTCAGCCGGAGATGAAGGAGAGCCTCGCCAAGCTGTCGGCCGAAGTGTTCGGCGGCTCTGTCGACCACGCGGCGAAGTACATGCGGGAAGAGGTCGCGCGCTGGGGCGGCGTCATCAAGGCCGCGGACATCAAGGTGCAGTAGGCGGTCCCGCGAGGACGGCGACCTGCAAATGCTCAATCCGGGACGCGCGTGACACGCGCGTCCCCGCAAATCTGTTCAAGTGTTCTCAATTTGCTGCTGGATTCCGGGTTCGCGCGCTGACGCGCGCACCCGGAATGACGGGCGCCCGCGCGAGCTTGCGCCGGCGCGTACGCTTACGCGGCGTTAGCGCCGCTCCATCAGCAGGCGCGCGATGGCGGCGCGCAGTTCGGGAATGCCCGTGCCCTCTTCCGACGAGGTCACGAGCACACCCGGAAACGCCGCAGGACGCTTGGCGAGCGCGGCCTCGACCTCGGCGATGCGCTCGGTCAGTTCGGATTTCTTCACCGCGTCGCACTTGGTGAGCACGATCTGATGGCTCACGGCGGCGCTGCCGAGCGCATCGAGCGTCGGGTTGTCGGTGTCCTTCAGGCCGTGCCGCGCGTCGATCAGCACATAGACGCGCGCGAGATTGCGCCGGCCGAGAAGATAGGCATGGATCAGTTTGGTCCAGGCCGCGATCTTGACTTTGGCGGCGGCGGCGTAGCCGTAGCCCGGCATGTCGACGATGGTGAGGTCCTGGCCGCCGTTGAAGAAGATCAGCTCCTGTGTCCGGCCGGGCGTGCGCGAGGTGCGCGCCAGCGCCTTGCGGCCGGTCAGCGCGTTGATCAGGCTCGACTTGCCGACATTGGAGCGGCCGGCGAACGCGATCTCGTGGCCGCGCATCGGCGGCAGCGACTCGACGCTGCTGGCGGCGGCGGTGAAATCCCACTCGCAGGCGAACAGCTTGCGCCCGGTCTCGAGCTCGTTGCGGGTGAAGGCGGCGGTGTCTGTCATCGGCCTTATCGTTCTGCGTATCGGGCTACGTTTCAGCCACTATAAACGAAATGGCCGGGGCAAGCCCCGGCCATGATGTCGATCGGTGGTCGCGGGCGCGCCGCTAGGACTGCGTTTTCTTTCTGACGAACACCGATTTGATGTTGTCCCACAGTTCGATCTTAGCGCCGTGGCGGCTCATGATGTAGGCCTGCTGCGCCACCGAGAGCGAGTTGTTCCAGGCCCAGTAGATCACGAGACCGGCCGGGAAGCTCGCCAGCATGAAGGTGAAGATCACCGGCATCCAGTTGAAGATCATCGCCTGGGTCGGATCCGGCGGGGCCGGGTTGAGCTTCATCTGCAGCCACATGGTCACGCCCATGATCAGCGGCCACAGGCCGAGATGCAGGAACGGGCCGATGACGGGGATGATCGTCGGGTCGAACGGGATCAGGCCGAACAGCGTGAACAGGTTGGTCGGGTCCGGCGCCGAGAGGTCGTGGATCCAGCCGAAGAACGGCGCGTGGCGCATTTCCAGCGTCACGAACAGCACCTTGTAGAGCGAGAAGAAGACGGGGATCTGAATCGCGATCGGCAAGCAGCCGGCCAGCGGGTTGATCTTCTCCTTCTTGTACAGCTCCATCAGCGCTTGCTGCTGCTTCACCTTGTCGTCGCCGTAGCGCTCGCGCAGCGCCATCATCTGCGGCTGCACGGCCTTCATCTTCGCCATAGAGGCGTAGGACTTGTTGGCGAGCGGGAAGAAGACGATCTTGATCAGCAGGGTGACGATCAGGATCGCGACGCCGAAGTTGCCGACCAGCCGGTACAGGTAGTCGATCACCATGAACAGCGGCTTGGTGATGAAGTAGAACCAGCCCCAGTCGATCAGCAGATCGAAGCGGTTGAGCTTGAGCTGCTTCTCGTAGTCGTTGACCACCGACACTTCCTTGGCGCCGGCGAACAGCCGCCCGTCGGCCGCGCCGGTCGCGCCGGGCGCCACCGTGACGGCATCGAGCAGGTAGTCGGTCTGGTAGGTCTTCTGCGTGCCGAGCGTGCCGGTCGAGAAGCGGGCCTTCAAGCGCGCGTCGGTGTCCGGCAGCAGCGTGGCGGCCCAATACTTGTCGGTAATGCCGAGCCAGCCGTTGGTGACGTCGAAATTGACGGCCTTTTTGTCTTCGATGTTCTTGTAGGTGTATTCCTGCAGGCCCTGATCGCCGAGCACGCCGATCAAGCCTTCATGCAGGATGTAGTAGCCGGCGATGTGCGGCGTGCCGTGACGCGAGATCAGGCCGTAGGGAAAAAGGGTGACCGGCGCGCCGCCCTTGTTCACCACCTCGTCCTTGAGCGTGAACAGATAATTGTTGTCGACCGAGATGGTGCGGCGGAATTCGAGGCCTTCGCCGTTGTCCCAGGTCAGCGTCACCGGCTTGCCGACGCCGAGGGCGCCGGAGCCGACTTGCGTCCATAGGGTCTCGGAGGTCGGCACCTTCACATTGGCGCCGCCACCGGTGGTCCAGCCGAACTCGGCGTAGAACGGATCGGCGGTGCCGGTCGGCGAGAGCAGGAAGATCGGCGGCGATTTCGGGTCGACCGTCTCGCGGAACTTGATCAGCGCGAGATCGTCGATGCGGCCGCCCTTGAGCGCGATGGAGCCTTCCAGGCTGTCGGTCTTCACCTGCACGCGCGGCGAGGCGGCGAGGGCTGCGGCGCGGCTGAGGCTGGTCACGGGGGCCGTGACCGGGCCGCCGGGTATCTGCGGCGTCTGCTGCGCCGACGGCGCGCCCTGCGGCGCGGGCTGGCTGGGCTGTCCCGGCTGCGCGGCCTGCTTCTGTTGCTGCTGGAGCTGTTCCTGACGTGCCTTTTCCTGCGGCATGCCAACGAAATATTGCCAGCCGATCAGCACCAGGGCCGAGAGGACGATCGCGAGAAGGGTGTTCTTATTATCGGTCATTGGGATCCTGTATCGCCGTTGCGCCCCGCATGGGCTCGTCGCAACGCCCCCCTGAAGTCATGCGCGATGCGCTCGAAAGGCACGGTAAGCGCGGCACGTCGGCCGATTAGCACGTAATCGTGTCCGCTTCGTAGTCCGTCCGACGGAGCGAGCCGTACAATCTCGCGCAAGCGGCGGCGCACGCGGTTCCGCTCGACGGCATTGCCGACCTTTTTCGAGACGGTAAAGCCGACGCGGACCGGACCTTCATCGGCTCGTTTGCGTGCTTGCAGCACGAACGCGGCCGCCGGGACTTTCGTCCCGGTTGCCGCGGCTAAAAAGTCCGCCCGTTGCCGCAATCGTTCCATCGGGAGCAATGCGCGGGCTCAAGAGCAGTGCCCGTTAGGCGGAGAGACGCTTACGCCCACGCGCGCGACGGGCCGCCACAACCTTGCGGCCGCCTTTGGTCGCCATGCGCGCGCGGTAACCGTGACGGCGCTTGCGCACGAGCTTGCTCGGTTGATAGGTCCGCTTCACGTCGAATTCTCCGCTGATCGCGCCAGGCGGGGTGCATAGCTGCCCCGAAACCGCCAAAAGCCCGAACATCCGTCCAGGCCGGCACAAGAATTTGCGCGGCTTATAAGGGAGGTGCCGCGTGCCGTCAACGCCGTTGCGCATGCCTGCCAAGACGCTGGCGCGGGAGGCTTTTCCGGCCCGCCGGAACGGCTGCCCGGCGGCAGCCGGTTTTGACGGCCGGCGATCGATAGGGCCGTGCCCCGTCCCACCGCCCCGAACCCATCCCCAGCCTCGTAGTCTGACGAGCATGACGCCGCGCATGCCCGTGCTAGGCGAGAAGGGCGGTGGCGTTCCTAAGTGCCGGCGTCATGCGATGGCGGCGGGGAATGTCCCTCGCGGAATGCGGTAGCCATTGTCCCGCTCCGGGGACCATCTCGACCGGGAGCGCGACAGGGGCCGGCGTCAGCCCGCGTCCTGGGCCTCATCGTATCGTTAGCGGAGAGATCAACGATCGCGGCTCATGAAGACGGTGCCGCGCCGCCTTTTGCCCCCCTGACGGCGGCGTAACGTGCATGCCAGGTCGTATTGGCCGTCAACACGGTCTGGCGAGCCGTTCGGACCCTTGCCGAGTTGCCCCATCAACTCGGTACCGGCACCGGATCGCGATCTCGATCACTGGCGACGTTGCGGTGGCTCACCGGCGTGGGCTGACGCGCCGCTCTCGGGGTAGTTCGTCAGGCTGCCGCCGGCGGCGAGCGGTCCGTCGCCACTGGGCGCTTGCGCGCCGCCGCGGCGATCCGCTGCGCTCCCCGTGGTCCGCCGCGCGCCGCCGCTGATCGATGCCAGCCAAAGACGGACGAGATCGGGCATGCCGCGCGAGCCCGTCTTGTCGAGGATATGCGCGCGGTGAAACTCGACGGTGCGCGGGCTGACGCCGAGCTTGGCCGCCGCCGATTTGTTGGACTCGCCCGCAACGAGATAAGCGAGCACCTCCTGCTCGCGCTCGGTGAGAATGCGCAAGCGGCGCTGCGCTTCCTCGGCCCAGCGATCGGACGCGCGGCGTCCGAAGCGCGGAAATGCCGTCGCCCGAAACGACTCGAGCACGGCGGTGACCTCCGACAGGTCTTCCAGGAAGTCGCTGGCGCCGGCCTTCATCGCTGCGACAGCAAGCGCGACATTGGCCCGGCTCGTCACCAGCACGATCGGCATCTGGCAGCGCTGCTCGCGCAGCCGCCGGCACAATGTGAGGCCATCCATGTCCGCCGTCCGCGTGTCGGCGAGGATGCAGCCCGGCTCGATGTCGGCCACGACGGCGAGCAGCGCGCCGCCGGACGGGTAGATGCGCAGTTCGAAATGCGTGCTCCCGAGCAGCGATACTATCGACGCGCCAAGGCCTTCGTCGTTGTCGACGATATAGACGATCATTCTGTCGGACATGCTTATTAGCCCCACCGGTGCTCGCAGGTGCGGCTGCAATATTGCTCCGCTTCGACCAAAGGTAGAGGTAATCCATTCATCGTCCGCGTGTTTTCATACCGGAATCAGATCCGGAAGACGCGGCAGTCGGTGGTAGCAATTTGCCAGCGCGCTCATGCGTTCGCTGTGGTGAAAGCTGCGCGGTGTTTGCGGCAGGCGATGCTGCGACACACTCAAGTCGGTGAGAGCGTCGCGTGAGCGCGTTGGCGTTCGGCGCGTCGGCGCGCTCGCGGGTCGTTACCGATTCGGTAACACCAACGTGGCGACGCGAGTCGATGGTGCTCTGCTTCCGCCGCGAGTCGATGCTTGTACGAATTTGCAAAATGCGAATCTGCATCGTGCATGTCGTGCGCATGAGCGGCTGATGCGCATGGGCTTGTAATTCATTCGATATGACGGTGACTTGCGGACTACTCGAAAGGCGAATGCATAATCGTTCGGCGTGCCTCCTTTGTATTTGGCCTCGTCCATTCGAGGCGGACACGTGATTTGCTCGTATTCATACGAGTGGGAAATGATCCATTCAGCTACCGTCTTTAGAGGAAAATTACTTCGCCAGCATCAACGCCAGCGCGTAAGGATAATGCTCATATGCTTTCGGTACGTGTTCGAAGTTGCAGTGAAAAACAACTTCAGCGCGGTTGAACCACGATCGAAATTGAACAAGCGCGAGGTGCTCGATGTCGAATGAGACTGTGTGGCAGGGGTGGGCGTGAACATGACGATACGTGTAGCGACGGTCATCATTGCCCCGCATCTTCTTGTTCGCGAAGCGCTGGACTCGCTGATCGAGGGGCATTCCTATCGCGTCGTTTGCGGCATCAGCTCGGTCGACGAGATCGGCAATGTCGCAATGGTCGGCGGCGGCCCGAGGCTCGTGATCCTGGGCGAGCAATCCATCGGCGCCGCGATCGACGGCGCAGGCGACATCCGCAGGCTCTGGCCGGACAGCAAGATCGTTCTGCTGTTCGAGCGCGCGTCGGAAGCCGATGTGCAGCGGCTGCTGGTCTCGGAGATCGACGGTTGCGTGCCTCTGAACGTATCGCCCGACACGCTCATCCGGGCCTTGGATGTCGCCATGAGCGGCGACGGCCGCGTCATGATCCTGGCCGGTACGCGCACGTGCTCCATTCAGCCGGCGATGCTCGATGAGGCGAACGGCCAAGCGATCATGGACCCGCCGGTCAAGCTCGTGCCCGCCGCGGAGCCGGGTGCCTCGACCGATGCCGCGCCGCTCAAGATCGAGATCGGCAGCGGCATGAACGGGCGGCCGCTGGCCATGGCCGCGGCCAAGGGCAACGGCTACGCGGCCGCGCGGCAGTTGCCACGCCTGTCGGGCCGCGAAGCGCAGATCCTCGACGGGCTCGTGCGCGGTCACACCAACAAAGTGATCGCACGCGCCTGCGACATCACCGAAGCCACGGTGAAGGTCCACATGAAGTCGATCCTGCGCAAGATCCAGGTGACGAACAGGACGCAAGCCGCGATCTGGGCGATCGAGAACGGTTTCTCGGCCGAGGACATCAAGGATCGCCTGTTGAACGCGTCGGAAACGGCGTAAGCGCCGACGTGTTCGGGCCGCGGCGATGGTCGCCGCGGCGCGGGTCTTGCGCTCAGCCCGATCGGGCCTGGCGCGACGAGGGCGCGGCCCGTGGCGCCCGCTCCATCATCGAACCAAATTTGCCGAGGGCGAAACCGGCGAGCGTGCAAGCAAAGCCGGCTGTGATCGCCAGCGCGCGTCCCGGTCCGCCGATGTCGAAGCGCAGCAGCGCATCGGCCAAGCCCCGCGCCACGCCGCGCGGCAGCGTCTGCAGCACATAGGTCCATTCGGTAGACAAGGCGTTCTTCGAGGTGGCGAGCTCGGACACGTGCCACTTCGAGCGGCCCTCGGCATAACAGCGCATGAGGAAGTAGCGCGGCGTCAGCCGCTTTGCCGGCACCTTGTGCCGCACCGCCGCGGCCGGATCGAAGACGAAGTCGCCGCCGTCGTGAAGCGAGCGCGCACGCTGGCACAGTTCGGTTTCCTCGCAGCTCCAGGCGAGCTTCGTGTTGGTGCGCCCAAGCCGGGCATTGAAACCGCCCGATTTGTCGAGCACGTCGCGGCGCAAGGCCATCGAACAGCCGAGCAGATTGCGCACCGGCGCCGCGGTGTCCGGAAAGCCGCGGTAGGTGCAGCCGACGACCCAGAGAAATTCGTCCGGAAACCAGCGCGGCCGCGTCCCGAGCCAGATCGGTTCGATGCGTCCCATGGCGCCGAGGACATTCGGTTCGCGGCAAAGCGGCGCGATATGCGACAGCCAATCGCGTTCGATGATCGCGTCGTCGTCGAGGAAGACGACGAGCGTGCCGCTCGCGGTGGCGATGCCGGTGTTGCGCGCGCCGGACAGGCCCCGCGCCTCGCGGTTTTCGGTGACGATCACATCGGGAAATTCCGCCGCCGCGCAGTCTTTCAGGTCGGGATTATGATCCACCACGACGATGATTTCGTCGGGTGCGGGCGAGAGTGCGCGCACGGACTGGATCGTCTCGGTCAGGTCGTGCCAGCGTTCGAAGCTGCACGTGCAAATGACGAGGGATACGCTCTCGCGGGCGTCGGTCATTGTCTCACCTCATATGCGCGCGGACGTGGATTCGGGGGCGCGGGCGGCCGCGGCTGCATCGGCCACTTGCCTTGTTTTCGGCTGCGCCGCCGGCAGATAAGACGCGGTGATGTGCGTCAGGCCGCGTGTGCTGCCGAAGACG
>Ga0180216_1001153_pt1 | contig 24358 bp, 22 predicted proteins | sample eDN3rd37CBELigMG_FD_128879 | JGI IMG/M metagenome (GOLD analysis project Ga0180216, IMG submission 128879) | Enriched Miracle-Growth compost microbial communities from Emeryville, California, USA - eDNA 3rd pass 37_C BE-Lig MG (version 2)... ... | reverse complement strand
CAGCCCCAGTGCGGCAATGTATGGCGTCTCGAGCTCCAGAGCACCAAAGACGAGCCAGGCCAGCCCACCGACCAAAATGGTGGCGAAAGCAGAAAGCGGTCCGCCGAACCCCGTGAACAGACCGAAGACGGCCACGACGAAAATGCCGGCACTTCCTGCAGCCGATGCCGTCTCAACGAGGTCCTTCACACGTTCCGCGGTGATCGCCATCCCGAATGCCACGACAGCGAGGGCCGCGAGAACGGTCCTGTTGAGCATCAGCCGGCCACGGTCGTCGAGCCAAGGCATCATCCGCTCGATGACGTTGTGAGAGAGTTGGCCGGAGCTGGCGAGAAGCACGGAATCGACCGTGGACAGAATTGCGGAAATCACCGCCCCCGCAAACATGACGTAGAGCAGACCGGGCAGGTGAGCTGCCGCCAGCAGGGGAACGATCTGCTCTGCGTCGTCCACCTGCGGCAGGAGCTGTGGCCCGATCAGTCCCAGGAACACGGGAATGACACCGACAACAAGGTAGATCATTCCGCCCAGCATGGCGCCACCTGCCGCGACTTGTGCCGATCGCGCCCCGAGGACGCGGGAAATAATCTCGATGGCCACGACGGTCCCGCAAATCGGAACGGCGAAGCTCTCGATTAAGACGAGCAAGCCGTCATCGGCTATTGCGAACGCCTGCAGCCGCTCGCTCTCCACGCGGGCAAGAGCCTCGCCTACGCCGCCCGCCTGTGATGCCACGGCGATTGCCAGCACCACCAGGCCGAAGACGATCGCAATGCCTTGGATAAGGTCGGTCCACGCGTCGGCGAGAAGACCACCAAGGACGCTGTACGCCACGACGAGCACTGCAGCCAAGGCGATGGCCATGGTCAAGTCGATGCCGGAGGTCGCACTCACGACCTGACCGAAGGCTCGGACCTGGGCGGCAGCCCAGAACATCGATCCCGGCAACAGCACCAAGACGACGAGCTTTTCAACGGCGGGCGAAAATCGTTCGCGAAAGAAATCCGCGAAGGTGATGATGCCGCGCCGCCAGAGAGGCACTGCAAAGATAGCGCCCACGATGAAGATGGCGACAGCGTAGCCGAACGGGTCGACCATGCCACCGCTCAGGCCATCCTCGTACACCGCCCCCGAAGTGCCGACGATCGCTTCAGCACCGAAGAAAGTCGCAAAGACGGAGAACGAAACGAGGCTCAGGCCGAGTGTCCGCCCTGCGATCAGGAAGTCGGTCGTCGTCCTGACCCAGCGCGCGACCCAAAGTCCGATCGCGAACTGGATGACGACGTAGGCGATGACGCCAAGCTGCACACCGTTCATGGCTGATCCCCCTCCATGATCCAGCCCGCCCGTTTCGGGTGGTTTATCCATCAAGGTGGCAGGGAGGTCTATGGGTTTTCTGCTGGCGCGAGCTTCAGGGGTAATTCGAGCACCACTTGGTTTTCTGCGGGAAGACCTGCCGAAGCAGAGACCCGTCGCTGGCGCGCCTAAGTAATCTGGCGTGCTCTCCGCGAAGCTCAATAGAACAATTACGTAGATTTCTTGCTATTTTCTCAAACTGTGAGGTCTGGAGGCGAGTCGGCCGACGTAAATCGTGGATAAACCGTTACGAATCGGGCAACTATCACTCGACGGCTGGGACCACGACGGGGTGAAAAAGGGCAGGTCCCAGGTAAAGAGGGATCTGAAAATGCGAGAACTCCGTAGTCGGATCGAAGCGGTACTTCAGGATTACCGCGAAGAGGCCGCGAATGAGGAGCGGTTTGTCTCGGAAATTCTAACCGTGCTCGCGATGGGCAGCGTGGCTCGTGCGCGTATGATGGCCGAGATGGCTCAGGTCGTGGCGAGGCACACGTCCGGTATTCGTTCGGCCTCCGAAGATCGTGAATTCCGTAAAGGCATAGAAGATCTGGCGCGCTTCGATTACGAGAGCACCTATAAGCAGTAGACAGCTCACCTGCCTCGTTAACTCGCATTTCCTGGACGAAAATCTGGGGCGGCGAGTTCGAACCCGGAAAACTCGAAGCCTGGGGCCACCGTACATCCAACCAGTGTCCACTCTCCCAGGCTTCTGGCGCTTTGCCAGTGATTCGCAGGAACAATGGCCTGCGGACTTTCGCCCGTGAAAAGCGATGAGCCGAGGCGAACAGTTGTTTCTGTAGCCGCCTCGGAGGCGATGCTGAGCTCCAACGGGGCGCCGGCATACCAATGCCACACCTCGGTCGCGTCGACCCGATGCCAATGAGAGACTTGGCCTGCCTTAAGAAGGAAGTAGATGGCCGTCGAGCAGGCGCGCCCATCGCAGGTTCTAGAATCGCGGAAAGTCTCGCGAAAGTAGCCGCCTTCGGGATGAGGCTCGAGCTGCAAAAGCTCGACGATTCGATCGGCATCCATTCCGTCGTCCATAAGCGATAGCCAAGAGCTGCATTCGTTCTGCGCGGATCTGGTCCGAGCTAAACTGCGAAGTGTTTCCAATCGATAAAGCCTTCAGGCTCCCGCGAATGCGCCGAGTGCCGCGAGCGCTTCGTCGATATCGGCCGGTGTGTGATCGGCGTTGATCTGGAAGCGGATTTCCTCATCGCCCCTGGGAACGACAGGATAGTTCAAGCCGGTTGCCAGAATGCCCGCATTTCTGAGATGCGCGACGAGAACGGCAGTGCGAGTCGTATCTCGCACCATCAGAGGCACAACCGGATGCTCGCCGGGCAGAGTTTCCAGCCCCAGTGCCGTCAGGCCGTGGCGGAAGCGCGCGGTCATACTGCGCAAGTGCTCAAGAAGCTGCACGCCGCGAGGGCTGTCGACGATCTCGACCGCGCGGAGTGCGGCCGCAGCTTCGGAAGGCGTGATCGGGTTCGAATATATGTAGAAGGGTGACGTTTCCCGCAAATAGCGAATGACGGTCGCGCTGCCCGTCACATATCCTCCGTTGACGCCGAACGCCTTGCCGAGGGTGCCGACGAGCAGATCGGCGGCTTGCGGGCGAGTAATTTCCTCCGTGCCTCGCCCGGTAGGCCCAAGCGCGCCCACGCCATGGGAGTCGTCAACCACGAGAATGGCATTTTCCGCGAAGTTCGCATCGTAACGGTCGATGATTTCGCGAATGGCGTCGAGCGGGGCGTGAGCTCCACGCATGCTGAATACGCCGTCGGTGACGACGATGGCCCCATTGCAGCTTTGGGCAGCATCCTTGAGGTGTCGCTCCAGATCGTCGAGGTCGAGATGCTTCCAGATACGCTTTTCCGCCGGCCGGCCGAGCGCAATGGCATTGATAATGCAATTATGGTTGAGCTCGTCGCTGATGACGGCTGTTCTCTCGGTGATGAGCTGCGGAAGCAGCCCCATCATGGTGGCGTATGCGGAACTGAACAGCATCGCGGCCTCGCGGTCGTGAAACGCTGCGAGTCGGCGCTCGAGCGCCACGTGCGGCGCCCACGTCCCGCTGATGAAGCGAACCGCGCCGGGTCCTGTCCCGAAACGCTGGGTTGCCTCCTCCTCGGCTGACTTGATCTCGGCATCGAGCGATAGGCCCAGATAGCTGTTGGAGTTCATCCTCAGAAAAGGCTGGGCCCCGTATCCTTCAAGCAGATAACGCGGTCCATTGCCGCCGGCGGGTGGAATGACGCCTGTGATGACGGTTTCATTGCCCTTCAGCCGGTTTTCACGACCGAGCTCTGCCAAGCGTTCTTGCAGCCGCTTGTTCAATCTCTCCGCGCGCATCGGTTCCTCCCGGAATTCGACGGAGTGCTGGTTCACTCGACCATTTGGGTCTGAGTGGATGGCGCTAGGAGCCCCTGGCTTTCCTTTCAGCCTCAGCAGCTTCGTTCATGAGCTCAACGACCTCGTCGTCGGGTACCTGATGAAAATCATCGTAGTGCATACCAATGGCGTAGAAGGGATCCGGTGTTTCGAGGCAAACGATATCGTCAACCTCGGCTCTGAGCATTTCGAGGGTGTCGGCCGGCGCCACAGGAACTGCGAGAATGAGCCGCCGCGGGCTTTTCCGCCGCAGCGCCACGATAGCGGCACGAATGCTGGCACCTGTCGCTATGCCATCGTCGACGATGATCAGCGATCGGTTCTCCAACGGCACGCGCGGCCGGCCCGACAAATAAACGAGCCGTCGGCGCTCGATCTCCGCCAATTCTTTCCTGGCCTGCTGATCGATGTAGTCGCGGTTGATCCCCGCCAGCCTCATCACCTCCTCGTTCAAGACGATCTCAGGATCTTGCCCATCGACGACGGCCGCAGCTGCCAGCTCCGGCTGGAACGGGACACCGATTTTTCGCACGAGCACCAGATCCAGGGGCGCATGCAATGCTTCGGCGATCTCAATTGCGACCGGAATCCCGCCCCGGGGCATCGCGAGAACGATGGGATCGGCAGGGGCAAGTTCCTGAAGCCGGCGGGCGAGCGCTCTTCCGGCCGATCTCCGGTCCTTGAAGGTATGGTCAGCCTTGATCACAGGACTTCCGAAAGAGATTTCCTAGCGAGCAAGAATTTCGTGCCATCTCGTCGTCGATCTCGTGCGAACTGGGTCGTTAGCCGTGCGTAATATCCGCCGCTGCGATCAGCGGAATGCCCATGGCTGCAATACTTTCACGAGTCTGCGCGAGAGAACCGTCGACGTCTATTCCTCGGCAGGCGTCCTCCACGATGACGGCAAGGAACCCGATCGCGTGCGCGTCCTCGACCGAGTAGCGGACACAGAAATCTAGCGCCAAGCCGGCGAAAAAGGCGCGCGCAAGCCCCCGCTCCCGCAAATAGCCGGCTAGGCCGGTCGGCGTCCTGCGATCATTTTCGAAGAAAACCGAGTAGGAATCGATTTCGCGGTGGTAGCCCTTACGCAAAATGAGTTCGGCATGTGGAATGTTGAGCTCTTTCCGCAAATCTGCGCCTCGCGTGCCCTGAACGCAGTGATCCGGCCAGAGGACCTGAGGGCCATATGAAACAGTGATGGTTTCGAAGGGATCGCGTCCTGGGTGTGAGGACGCGAAAGAGAGATGGCCTGGTGGGTGCCAGTCTTGCGTGATTATGACGTGCTTGAATTTCTGAGCCAGTTTGTTGATCGGCTCAATGACGTGATCGCCCTCGGGCACCGGAAGACGTCCTCCAGGGCAGAAGTCGTACTGCACGTCCACGACGATTAAAACATCCGTGTCCGTAACTCTCATTTCGTTCATCCCCTGGCGTTCTCAAAGGGATTCGAGATGCCGATCCACTTCCTCGGTGAAGCGAAGCAACGCCGCCCCGATTTCGACGGAGTATTCCACCTTATCGAGCCGCTGAAGCCCCACGGGTAAACGGGCGAGATTATCGGCAGCCCGCTTTCGGATTTCGTCTAACGTGGGTGAGGGCGCGATCCGCTGGCCGTTTTTCATCACCAGCTCGATCAGAGGTTCGCCAGCTTGCTGATCGCTTTCAATCGTAAGCACGTCACCCGTCATGCGCCCGTCGGTTCCGTAGCGCCTCCAGACTTGCTTGCGGCCTGGCCACGTCGCCTTGCCCGCTGAGCGCTTACGCCGACCTGTTCCTGCATACTCTTGCAGCTTGTAGGCGCAGTCGAGGGCGGGGTTGTCGATGGATGTCGTGAGGCTCGTTCCGATCCCGTAGCCGTCGATCGGAGCTTCCGCGCGGCGAAGCTCCTTGAGTTCTTCTTCATCGATGCCGCCGCTGGCGAAAATCGTTACGTTCTGCAGCCCGCCCTCGTCTAGGATCCGACGCACGCTCTTGGAGAGGCTGACCAGATCACCGCTGTCGAGCCTCACACCACTCACTTTGATGCCGCGGGCCGCCAGCATCGGTGCGAGCGCAACCACCTTCCGCGCCGCGGCTTCTGTATCGTAAGTGTCGATCAGAAAGACGAGGTCATTCGGGCGGGACTCGGCGAAAGCTTCGAATGCAGCGCTCTCGTCATCAAATGCTTGGATGAAAGAATGCGCCATGGTGCCGTAGAGCGGGATTCCGTAATACTGTCCGGCAGACATGGTGGCCGTGCCGGCATAACCGGCGATGTAGCTTGCGCGGGCGGCGAATAATCCAGCTTCAGCTCCATGAGCCCGACGGAGGCCGAAGTCGACGAGCCGCTTTCCCGGCGCCAATAGGACATGGCGGGCTGCTTTCGAAGCAATCAGCGTTTGGAAATGCAGGATATTTATCAGCCTCGTCTCAACGAGCTGTGCTTCAGGCAGGGGCGCAACAACCCGCAGAATGGGCTCGTTCGGGAAAAAGATCGTTCCCTCCGGCAGGGCGTAAACGTCACCGGTGAACCGCAAGTCCTGCAGGGTGGAGATGAGGCTCGCACTGAACCGTCCGCTGCGACGAAGCCAATCGATGTCTTCTTCCGGAAATGTCAGTGTCTCGAGGAAATCGAGTGCCTGCTCCAGCCCGGCAGCCATCAAAAAATTGCGGGACGGCGGCAGCTTGCGGAAGAAGAATTCGAATACGGCCGTTTCCGTCTTTCCATGCTCCAGGTAGGCCTGGATCATGTTGAGCTGGTAGAGGTCAGTGAGAAGGGGGCTTCTCGACAAATCCATCTCGCTCCTCCTGCTATCGCGGGTCATCGCGCCACGCAGCAGATGGCTCGTCAACCCCCATTCTGAGCTGACCTGATGATAGGCGTAAGGCGCGAGGAACCTCCTCACGCCTCCCGAGTGCATGGAGTGGGTGGTATCAGGCCTTCTTGATCTCTATCTTCTTTTCGGCCTTGACCGCCTCTGGTCGTTTCTGGGCGGTAATGGTGAGAACTCCCTTATCGAACTTGGCCTCGATCTGGTTCTCGTCGATCGTATCGGGAAGAGTGAGTGAACGCTCGAAAGAGCCATAGGAGCGTTCGGCCAAGTAATAATTTTCCTTCTTCTCTTCTTTCTCGTTCTTCTTTTCGCCCCGGATCGTCAGAAGGCCATTGGCGAACGTGATCGAAACGTCGTTTTCATCGACGCCAGGAAGATCCACGTCGATCGTTATGGAGTTCTCGTTTTCATGCACATCGACTTCGGGCAGAATGACCTCCCGCCCGAGGCCGCGAGAAATGAGGTTCGGCAGACGGGGCCAGCCCTGCTCGAAACGCTCGAACATGCGGTCCATCTCGTCGCGCATGGCACTGAAAATGTCGCCGGGTCGGCTGACCTGGCCCTGGGATGGCTTACTGATCTCTTTCGGCATCTGCTTGCTCCATCCGATTATCTGGCTGACTGGAAAACGCGCGCTGCGATCACGGGTTCACCGCCTCCGGGCACTTGCCTGCTCGGAATGGCCGCAGAGGCGGACATCAGGCTCGCCTTCCACCCGCCGTGCGCACATGATGCCGCTGGCGTGCGGTTTCCTCCTTGATGCGAGTCAAGCCCGAAGTTCTCGGGGCGCTGCATGCGCCTGATGGAGAAGCGCGAGGCTTAGGCCGTTCACGCACGCTGTCCCGGCTTGGAATGGAAACGTGCCTGCGAGTGGCCGCCGACTTAACCTACGCCTCACGCGCCTCGATCGGGTTCACCAAAAGCACCGTGACGTTGTCCTGGTGCGGATCGCCGACGTTCTCGACGGCGCTGATCAGCGCTTCGGCAATGGCTTCCGGGCCGGCGGTCAAATGCTTGGAGATCGTGCGAGCGATTTGATCCGGTTCGAGCGTCTGAATGCCATCGCTCGCCAGCAACACGCAGTCCCCTGGCTGCAATGGGAGGGGCTGACGGCTGAGATCGACGAGGTCCAGATCCTCGCCGGTGACGGCAGACCGGAGCAAATGGCGTCGGGGATCGCTGCGGGCTTGAGAGATCGTCAGCCGACCCTCCGCGGCAAGTTGGTCCAACGCAGGAGCAAGGGAGTGATCCTCGTTCAGAAGAGCAATTTCGCCGTTTCGGAAGAGGTAGAGCGGACTGTCTCCGACGCTGACCCATTCGAGGCCATTTTCCCCAAATATTGCACCGACCAGCGTGCACCCCATTCCCCGCAGACTGGGGTTGTTTGCAACGTGATTGGCGATGGCCGCATTGGCTGCGTCGAGCGCGGCTCTCAGCCGTTCCCGGTTGGTGTCGCCTCCCGTCCGTATAGCTGAAATGAAGGCATCACACGCGGTGCGGCTTGCAATGGCGCCTCCGGCGTGGCCACCCATTCCATCGGCCAACACGGCGATCAACGGTGCACCGCCCCCGGTGGACGGGTCTGAAGATGGCCACATGGCGGCCGAGTCTTCCTGATAGCGGCGCGCGCCCCGGCTGGCGTGGCTAGCTGCGTGGAACTTCAGCATCAGTCCTTGATGTCCGGGAGCTCCGACCAATCGAACTCCGGCCCGCAGAACGGCACGAACACGAGCTGAGTGCGGCCCATGGTGATAACGTCCATGGCCTGCAGCGGGATCGCTGTCGTTGGCCGTTTTTCGTTCACCGATACGACGTTGGTCTTCGCAAGATTAGGTACGAACAGGAAAGAACGGTCCGCCGAATCGTAGCGGATATAGGCCTGCTCCTCGGATGAAATCGCCTCGTCGCCGAAATCGATCGGAATGCGCTGGTTCGGCGAGCGGCCGACCGTGTTGTTGCCTTCGAAGATCGGCCGGTAGGCGCCAAGCCCCGGACCGCCGACCACGACGAGCCAGCCGACTACCGGGTCCTGGTGGAACTTCCCGCGTTTGATGGGCTGACGGCCGCGCACCAGCTGCGTGCGCGCGGGCGCTTCCTGCTCGACCGGCGGCTCCGGCGGCGCCACGCGCGCTGTGGGCGGTGAATCGAATTCGATGTGGCGGTCCAGAGGCGGAATATTCGGTGTTCCGCCTCGCGCGGCCCGCGCCGCTTCTATCGCGCTTGGCAGGGGCGCCGAATTGCGGATGACGCGTGTCCTGTCCGACAGCCGCTCCGTCGGCACGGTCTGATCACCAGGTGATTCCAATGGCGTGGTAGAATCGGGCTCAAAGCGGCGCACAGCATCGTCTTTCGCTGCTGCACTCAAAGCTCCCCGCAAAGATCCCAGGAGTTTGCCGGGTGGGCGATCGTGATCGTGCTCCTCAGACATGCCTCTCTCCCTCTCCCTTTGCTCTCGCCCGAGCCCTGATCGCACTTTGCTTGTCCTGGTGTGGCGCTAAAGCCAAAGGCTTCGTTCGGCAACGTGACTCATATTGAAATCACGCCATCCCAAGCAGATTCGGCGGAGGCTTGTCCTGCATCAGGGCAGAAGCATGGCCGACGCTGGGCCGGCCCATGAATTATCGAGTAATTCACAGCTGCGCATAGATCCCGCCAGAGCCATATTCGTGACACGTTGTCTGACCACCACCTAATTCCAAATGCTTCGTTGGGGGGTGGTGTGGCGGATTTTGTGCGGGGTGCCGAGCGGCCGCCCGGGCTCGATCGAGACACATGACGCACGTACTAGCGCTTCCAGCCGGTACTGAGCTCGTCGGAGATTACCGGATCGAGCGCGTGCTCGGCGCGGGTGGATTCGGCATCACGTACCTCGCCCAGGAGCTGTCGCTCGCGCGAGATGTTACGATCAAGGAATACTTTCCGGGTGATTTTGCGGCACGAAAAGGCAGCCATGAGGCCGTGCCGCGTTCGAAGGACTGCGCCGGCGATTATCAATGGGGCCTCGATCGCTTCATTTCCGAAGCACAGACGTTGGCCCGTTTCGACCACCGCAATATCGTCCGCGTGTTCCGCTATTTCCGGGCTAATAACACCGGGTACATGGTCCTCCAGTTCGAGGAGGGGCAGAGCCTGAAATCCTGGCTCCAGAAGTTGGGCCGGGCGCCGCGCCAGCACGAGCTGGATAAGATCCTAGCCCCTATCCTCGATGCACTCGAGGTCATTCACGCCGAGAGCTTTCTGCATCGGGACATCGCGCCCGACAACATCATCATTCGGCGCGACGGAAGCCCGGTTCTCATCGACTTCGGGTCGGCGCGGGGCGATATCGCGCGTCAGTCGCGAACCGTGAGCGCGCTGGTAAAGCCTGGTTATAGCCCCTACGAGCAATATGCGGAGACGGGCAGTCAGCAAGGTCCGTGGACGGACATCTACGCACTCGCCGCCACGCTTTATCAGGCGGTGACCGGAAAGCGGCCGCCGGATGCACCCTCTCGGATCGTGAAGGATGAGATTGCGCCGGCGCGCGAGGCGGCCATAAGCTCATACCGGCCGAGTTTTCTTGCAGCCATCGACAAGGCGCTCGCGCTCGACATTGAGAAGCGCCCCCAATCCATCGCCGAGTGGAGAGGGCCGCTGCTGGCGCCTGAGCCGCGCAAGCCAGGATGGCTGCAACGTTCCAAAACCAAGGCCGGGGAGACCGAAAACGGCGAGGAGGTCGCCAAGCCGGCTTTGGCCGGGCCTTTGGCCGAGGCCGTTCCGCCACCACCGGATGCGCCCGGAGCCAAAGGCGGGCTGCTCAATTACATCGAGCGGTTGAAGCAGAAATCCGTATCTAAGGCTAAGAGCGATCCCCAGCCGCCGGCCTCGACTGCACCGGCAGAGCTTCCGGAGCCGTCAGCCCCCCGCGATGAAGGTCAATTGCCGAAGGCGCCCTCCAGCGTCCACGCCGAGCCCACACCAGGCGTGCGCGAAGGGTTCTGGCTCGCCATCCGCCAAGCTCGTGAAATGGTGCCGCTCCGCGGGTTTAATCTCAGAGCCGCACTTCGCCGGAGCTGGAGACCCTTGGCCTTCAAGCTGATCATCGGAGCGGGGGTGGCCACCTTGGCAGTCGGGCTTCAGCAGGAGCTCAGCGGGCTACCGGTCCAGGACCAAACGAGTGCTGAAACGGAGTCTCTTTCGCCTCGTCAGCTCACAGGTCACACTGGGGGAACCAGGGCCGTTGCCTTCTCAGAGGATGGTCGTTGGATCATCACGGCCGGAGCGGACCGGACGCTGAGGATATGGGAAAATGCGACAGGCGATCTTCTGCGGACCATCGATCTCGGCGGCAGCACCGTCACAGCCCTCGCCGTGCGCGGTCAACGAGCCCTCACCGGCCATGCCGACGGGACGCTACAACTCTGGAGCCTGCCGCAAGGGGAAAAGGTTGCTCAGTTTCAGCGGAACAAGGCGAGCGTCTGGTCCGTCGCCTTCATGGGGGAGCCTGACAGGTTTCTCGCGTCCAGCCACGACTGGGCGGTTTCCGTCTGGGACACACGGGCTAGTCAGGCGCCCGTGATCTCGATCGATGCGCACGAGAATGCCGTTCAGGCGGTTGCCTATTCGCCGAGAGGAATGCTCGCATCCGGGGGAGCGGACCGGCTGGTAAAGCTATGGAATGCTTCGTCCGGTGAGCTCCTGCGGACCTATCGCGGGCACCGGGATTTCGTCAGCGCCGTCGCGTTCTCGCCGGATGGGGAGCTTCTGGCATCAGCAAGCCACGATGGACAGGTCCGCCTGTGGCTCACCAGCTCGCATCGCCTCTATCGCACGCTCTCCCGCAGCAGTGAAAAGGTTGATGCCCTCGCCTTCTCACCGGCCGGTAACCTCTTGGCGGCCGCCAGCTCCGAGGGGCGGGTGCGGGTCTGGCAATTCCAACGTGGACGTCTGATGCGGAGCCTGGGTGACGGGATCGCCGGTTTCCGCTCGGTCGCGTTCTCGCCGGATGGCCGCTGGCTCGCAGCGGCGAGCGACAGCGGAGCCGTCCGGCTGTGGAGCATGGGCAAACTGCTGCAGGACGACTGATCATCCATGCACAGCCCTGATCTTTCGGGACTCGGCACCTGGGCGCCCATTCGGCACACTGCGGCGGGCGAATCGAAGGTCCGGGACAACGCGCGCATGTCCCCGGCGGCTAACGGTGCAGGGGTGCAATGATCGGCTGGCGGAGGCGAAAAGAGGGGTTCGACTGGCACAAGCACGTCCGGACCACCGTCAGGATCCGGCAAGATTACCGGCGCCGCCGCAAGGATCTGGCGAAGCAGCTTGCTGCAGATGCCCTCAAGGGTGCGGGGCGAGCAGGCGCCGCGGCCGGCAAATCGGGCGTGGACCTCGCGGTTCGTGGTGCAGGTTCCCTCACGACCGCAGTCCGATCCGGCGTTGCCTGGGTGATCGCGGTGATCCCACCGACGTGGGAGTACCTGCGGGACATGACGGGGCTGGGGCTTCAGATCTTGTGGGGCGCGGCTCAGCATCTCGCAAGCGTAACAGGCCGCGCAGCTGTTTCAGGCTCGCGGGCTGCGTTTACGGCGCTTCGGAGCGCAGCCGGGGCATCGACGAGCCTCTTGGCAGCCGGTTCTGTTGCGCTTGCGGCTCGCCTGAGGGGCGCCGACCTGCGCTGGCCTCAAATGCGCTTGCCGAGGGGAGGAAATGTCCCGCGACTCTCACCAGCGACCCGGTTGGCGATCGGGCGTGCGCTGGGGATCGCGACAATTGTCGTCCTGGCCGCATCGGTCGTAGTCGGCGGCGGCTGGCTCGTGTGGACTGGCGTCACGCGATTGGCAAGTGCCGCCAGCTCCGTGCAGCTTTTCTCGGAGGAAATTCAGGGTCGCGCCGAGGCCGTCGCCGGCGATGTGCTCCGGATCGCAGGAACGGAGATTCGTCTGGCCGGCATCGAAGCCCCTGACCTTCACCAGCGCTGTGCCGTTCCCGGCAGAAGCCGTTGGCGCTGCGGCCTCGCCGCTAGAGACGCACTGGCGCGCGACGTGAGAGGCCAAGTCGTAACCTGCCAAACCTCGGGTGCCGATGAAACCGGCCGGGTATCCGGCACTTGCCGCGTGAAAGAACAGGACCTTGCGGCGAACCTCGTCCGCGCCGGCCTCGCGTTTGCGGAAACAGGCCTTTTCGCTCGCTACGTCTCGCACGAGGAGGAAGCCCGCTCCGAAAAGATTGGCATCTGGCGCGGAAAGCCGGAGCGGCCGACGGAGTACCGCGCGCGCATGGCCGAAGAGCGCGCTAGGGCCTGGGAAAGCGCCAAACGGCGTGCGCCCGGTGGATGTCCGATCAAGGGTCGCATTTACAAGGGTAAGAAATACTACGTTCTCCCCGGAACATCGGAGTATGGCCGTATCCGCATCAAGACGCGCCGTGGCGAGCGCTGGTTCTGCAGCGAGGAGGAGGCCGTGGCCGCCGGCTGGGTGCGCTCACCGGGTTCCTGAATTGGGATCTGCTCACAATTCAGCGGCAGTTAACACTGTCGACGCAAATCTCTGAACCGACTGAAACTTTTGGATCAAATAGCGATTCCAAAAGCGTTTGCTTCACTTCACGGTGCGGAGGTCGCCATGTCCGACGTCAGCGCTCCAGCTCCAGGCCAGAGACTTTCGGGGGAGCTTGCTCGCAGGATCGGTGAGCGAAGACGGGAATTCTTCTGGATCGGCATCGCCATTTCGGTCATCGGTGTGCTGGCCTTGTTCTTTCCTGTCGTAGCGACGCTGACAGTCGAACTGATGATCGGCTGGCTCCTCGTGCTCGTCGGGCTCGTGACCCTCTTCAGCTCGTTCCACGTCGAAGGGACCGGAGCGTTCTTCGGCACCCTGTTGCTTGCGCTGCTCGATATCGGTGTCGGCCTATATCTCATCACGCATCCGGGAATTGGCATTCTGACGTTGACGTTACTGCTGGCAGCGCTGTTTCTCGTCGAGGGGGCTGTTCAGCTCAGCTTCGCATTCGAAATGCGGGATCGGCAGGGCTGGATCTGGATCCTTCTTTCCGGCCTGGTAAGCATCGCCGTCGGCTTGCTCATTGCCGGCGGAATGCCCGGTACATCGCTGTTCGCTTTGGGCCTTGTCGTCGGAATCAACTTCCTGAGCACGGGGCTCGCCTTCATCGTGCTCTCGCAGAGCCTCCCCGAGGACAGAGGGGATATTCAAGGCGCACAATCAGGTGAGCAAAGGAGCAGGGTTTAGGCCTCTGTCGAGGTCCGCGGGAACGCGCGGACCCCGTTGACGACTATCCGAGCTCCTTCGCGCGCTCCCGGAGCACGAACTTCTGGATCTTCCCGGTCGAAGTTTTCGGCAAGGGCCCGAATACGACGGTTTTCGGAACCTTGAAGCCAGCCAGGTTCGCACGGCAATAGGCAATGATGTCCTCTGTCGTGGTCGGTTCTGCATCGGGCTTCAGAGTCACGAATGCGCAGGGTGACTCGCCCCACTTGGGATCCGGTTTCGCGACAACGGCCGCTTCCATGATCTGAGGATGGCGATAGAGGACCTCTTCGAGCTCTAGGGAGGAGATATTCTCGCCGCCGGAGATGATGATGTCCTTCGAGCGGTCCTTCACCTCGATGTAGCCATCCGAGTGCCAGACGGCGAGGTCGCCGGAGTGGTAGAGTCCGCCCGCAAAGGCTTCGTCCGTCGCTGACGGGTTCTTCAGATAACCCTTCATCAGCGTGTTCCCGCGCAGCATGATCTCGCCGATTATTTCGCCGTTGCGGGCCACCGGCTCCAGGTTTTCCGGCGAGGCGACCGTCATATCCTCGATCAGCACATGCGGAATGCCTTGCCGCGCCATGTTCGTGAACCGCTGCTCCTCGGGGCCGCTGTCCCAGGCGCGCATGTGCACGCATGTCGTCGATGGGCCGTAGCTCTCGGTCGTACCGTAGGCGTGCAGCACCTCGAAGCCCATCGCTTCCATGTTGCGAATGACAGCGGATGGCGGGGCGGCGCCGCCGGTCATGACCTTCGGCCGCGTCGGCAGCGGCCGCTTCGCGTCGGCTGGCGCATGGACCAGAGTGTTGAGCACGATCGGCGCGCCGCACATGTGCGTGACTTCGTGCTCCGCGATGAGATCGAAAATGCGCTTCGGCTCGATTTTCCTGAGGCAGATGTGCGTGCCGACCGCAGCCGTCACTGCCCAGGTATAAGTCCACCCCGAGCAGTGGAACATGGGCAAAGTCCAGAGATAACGGCTGTTGTGATCGAGCTTGAACGTCAGCGCGTTGGCAAGCGCATTGAGATGCGCGCCACGATGGCTGTAAACGGCGCCCTTGGGATTGCCGGTGGTGCCGGACGTGTAGAGGAGGCAAATGGAATCCCACTCATCCTCCGGGCCCGGATAGGCGAATTCGGGATTGCCCGTGGCGATGAAATCCTCGTACTCCGTACTGCCGAATGCGGGGGCGCCTTCCGTTTCGGCATCGGCAATATCGATGACGAGGGGCTTCGTTGCGAGTTTCTCGAGAGCGGGTAGTACGGTTTTCGCGAATTCCCGATCGGCAATCAAAACCTTCGCCTCCCCGTGCTCCAGACAGAACGCGATCGTCGCTGGGTCGAGCCGGATATTGATGGGATTGAGCACCGCGCCGATCATGGGCACGGCGTAATGCGCTTCCAGCAGTGCAGGCACATTGGGCGCCAGAATCGCGACCGTGTCACCCCGCTTTACGCCTGCCTTGGTCAGGGCATCGGCGAGCTGCCGGCAGCGCGCAAAAAGCTCGGCGTACGTGAAGCGGCGCGCGCCGTGGACAACAGCGGTTTGGTCGGCGAAGAACGTCGCCGCGCGGGAAAGGAAACTGATCGGCGTCAGGGGGACAAAATTGGCGGATCGTTTCCTGAGCTCTGGCCGCTCTTCATTCATGGGCGTTTCCTCTGCATTCTGAATCAGGTGGACCGCTCACCCTTTAGGGAAGCCGTCACCCGGGTAAGTCTCACTGCTGGTTTTGTCGGGTTTTGAGAAAGCGTGGATTTCGGATCGCCAGCTCCTCGATGAGGATGGCCCGCAGTTTCTTGCGCAGGTCGGGTACCTTCGTCCCATCGACCTTGCCGGACCGAATGTCGAGAGCCAGCTGTTTCATATCGCCGTCGCCCTGGGGATAGACTTCGTCGAGCAGCTCCCAGCGGGCCGTCTCACCTTCCATCAGGATTTCGCGCCGGGCGATCTCGAGAGCATTGGCGATCATCGCTGCCGTATAGCGGTGCTCCGAGGGCAGAACGGGTTGAAGCTCGCTTCTCAGCGTTTCGACCGCGAGCTCGATCAGCGTTTCGGCAGCTATGCGTTTCACTGCCATCGCGGGTCTCCCGTTGCAATCAGCGCCTCTATTCCGTCGAGTGCATCGAGCTCCATTTCTGGCGGCATCAGGCCCGTCAACGCCAGCTCGATCGAATTCTCCCCGCCCTTGCGATAGCGGTCACCCTGCAGGACGGCCACCGTCGCCCATTTCGCCGCCGCCATGATTTCCCAGTACGGAATTAGCGTTTCGTCGATCGGCATCGCCGCGGCGCTTCGATAGCCGCGATAGAAGGCCTCCCGGCTCGCGATGCCGCCGGTTTCGAGGGCATCGTTTCCGAAGCGCCAGCAGCGGGCCATGATCCAGCCGACATCCTCGTGCCGATCGCCCCAGTGTGCGAACTCCCAATCGAGAATGGCGCCGAGCCGGCCCTCGTTGACGATGTAGTTGCCGGTGCGGAAGTCTCCATGAACCAGAGTAATGGGCTCCGGCTTCGGCGCATGGGCATCGAGCCAGGCGAGCACGTATTCGAGCGCAGGGCGGGGCTCCGTGGCACCTTTCAGCGCATTCCTCAGCTTGGCGACTTCGTTGCGCGCCGGCGGCAGCATTGGGATGGGCAGGAAGCTCAGGTCCTCGCGCGGCGGAGTGATGCTGTGGATCCTGGCGAGCTCCGAACCCAGCCGTTCGGCAAGGCTCTCGCCGAAGTCCTTGAGGGCGGGATCGCGGACGATGCGGCGCGCTTGCGCGATGCCCGGCACGTACGCCTGAATGAGGAAGGGCGCCCCGATCACCTCCGGATCAGCGCACCGCGCAATCGGCTCTGCCACGGCTACCCCAGCCGCATGCGCCGCCTTGAGCACGCCGAACTCACCGGCACGGTCGAGGCTCAGCGAGATGCGCGCAACGGCATCCGTCCGCAGCACCCATGTGTGACGTCCCTCGCGTGGGCCGCCCTCCACGTCAGCAACGAGACGCCAGTTTTCCTGAATCGCGCCGCCGCCGAGCAGCGTCGCCTCGGAGAAAGAAACGCGCCTTGCCTCGAGCACCCGAGCGACCCACTGCGCCAGAGTGTCGAGGTTTTCCGGATCAAGGGTTCGGGAACGAGTGACCACTTGCATGGGGGAGATAGATGGCAGGGCCGCTGTTACATGGCAAGAAGGCTCCCACCGTCGACGAGGAGCACGCTGCCGGTCATGTAGGAACCCGCGTCGGAGGCAAGCAGCAGCAGCGGACCCTCGAGCTCCTTGAGATCCGCCGCTCTGCCGAACGGAACGCGGCCGAGCAGCTTCTTCCCGGCATCGCTCGCGAGGAATTCATCATTGAGCTCCGTCACGACGTACCCGGGCGCCAACGCGTTGACACGGATGCGCTCGCGCGCGAGTTCGAGCGCCATGGCCTTCGTGAGCTGGATGACGGCGGCTTTGGAAGCCGCATAGGGCGCAACGGCCTTCAGCACGCCGAGCCCGAGCACGGAGGAGACATTCACGATCGAGCCGCCTTTGCCGGCTGCGATCATCCGTCGGGCGCCTTCCTGGGCGACGCGGAAGACACCGTCGAGGTTGACGTCCATCACCTGCCGCCAGTCGCTCTCCGTCAACTTCGTGAAGAACGTGTTCGAGGGGACACCTGCGTTGTTGATGAGCACTTCGACCGGCCCGAACGCCGCCTCTGCGGAATCGAACGCAGCCCGCACGCTCTCGGGACTGGTGACATCGAGCGGGCAGGCGACAGCCTCGCCGCCGTTTACGCGGATGTCCTCCACCAAGGCTTCCAGCCGATCGACACGGCGCGCTCCGACGACCACCCGGGCTCCCGCACGAGCCAAAACGCCTGTGAAATGGCGGCCGATCCCGGAGGAAGCTCCGGTGACAAGCGCCGTCTTGCCGAGAAGAGAAAACCTGTCTGAACTCATTCGATCAATCTTTCCAGAAGTCGACTGGTGGCGGTTGGATCGTCGCGCGCGTCAGTTGGGATGCACCGCCGTATCAAATGCTACGGCGCTCCGCCTCGATCTTGCCAAGCACGATACGAGCTGCAAGTCACGTGACTGCCGCGCAATCTACTCGGCCCGCGCTCGGACGCCAGGTGTTTCCCAGTTTCGTTTCCGGCAGTCCGCGTCACTGACAGCTGAGGTTGCGTGAATGCCTTCAAGAGCTTGCGGGAATTCGCGCCCTGGCCGATGATCGGCATTGGCAACCCCGCTCAAGGGGAGTTGCATGCAAGACGACAATAACTTGCGGGGACGGCCACGAAGAAGGTCGTCACTCAATCCGGGGAAAAACAGTGTCGAAAAACCCACACTTTCTCGTGCACAGCCCAAAGGACAACGTCGGCGTCGTTGTCGTGGAGGATCTCAAGGCCGGCACCAAGATGCTGGGCGTCATCACCGAGAACGATACGACGACCGAGCTCGTGGCGAAGCAGGACATTCCGATCGGCCACAAGGTGGCCCTGAAGGAGCTCAAGGCCGGTGATACCGTCATCAAGTACGGCGAGGACATCGGCCGCATGATCGCCAATGCGCAGCCCGGCGATCATGTTCACGTGCACAATCTCAAGACGAAGCGCTGGTAATCCCGCGGAAGGACTGCACCGATGACAATCACACAGAATGGCGGGTCGAATCTGACCTTTTGGGGCTGGCGCCGCGAGAATGGCCGTGTGGGCGTGCGCAATCATGTGGTCATACTGCCATTGGATGACCTCTCGAACGCGGCTTGCGAAGCGGTAGCCAATAACATCAAGGGTACGCTGGCGTTACCCCACGCCTACGGCCGGCTTCAATTCGGCGCCGACCTCGATCTCCACTTCCGGACGCTGATCGGCACCGGCAGTAATCCGAACGTCGCCGCCGTCGTGGTCATCGGCATCGAGGAGGGCTGGACCAACAGGGTCGTCGAAGGCATCGCCAAGACCGGCAAACCCGTCGTCGGCTTCGGCATCGAGGGATACGGCGACATCGCGACCGTCGCCCGGGCGTCCTACGAGGCCAAGAAGATGCTGCAATGGGCCTCCGAGCTGAAACGCGAGGAGTTCCCCATCTCTGAGCTCTGGGTCTCGACCAAATGCGGAGAGAGCGACACGACCACTGGCCTCGCGTCCTGTCCGACTGTCGGCAACATGTACGACAAGCTGATACCGAAGGGGATCTACGGCGTCTTCGGCGAGACCTCCGAGATCACCGGTGCGGAGCACATCTGCAAGGCGCGCGCGGCGACGCCGGAGATCGGTGAGAAGTGGTACAAGGTCTGGAAGGCCTATCAGGACGAGGTCATCGAGGCGCACAAGACCGACGATCTCTCGGAGAGCCAGCCGACCAAGGGGAACATCGCCGGCGGCCTTACCACCATCGAAGAGAAAGCGCTCGGCAACCTCGAGAAGATCGGCCGCACCTGCCGCTATATCGACGTACTCGAGCCCGCGGAGGCGCCTGCCAAGGGGCCAGGTCTCTATTACATGGATACGTCATCGGCAGCCGCCGAATGCGTGACGCTCATGGCCGCGGCGGGATACGTCGTGCACACCTTCCCGACGGGCCAGGGCAACGTGATCGGCAACCCCATCGTTCCGGTCATCAAGATCTCGGGCAACCCGCGGACCGTGCGGACCATGAGCGAGCACATCGATCTCGACGTCTCGGGCATCCTGCGGCGGGATTTGACGATCGACGCCGCCGGCGACGCCCTGATTGACATGATCATCCGCACTGCCAATGGCCGCATCACCGCTGCTGAAGCCCTTGGTCATCGCGAGTTCGTCATGACCAAGCTCTATCGGAGTGCGTGACGATGCTCTGACGGAAGCCCCGCCATGGAGCGGGGCTTCCACTCCCTCGTTCGATTGCTGGGCCAATGGCAAGCCCGCTCCAAAGGTCCGAGAGCAATCACAACGTTTCCCAGAAAATCGCCGTCACCGATGAAAATCACCCGCATCCGCGAAGCCACTGCCCCGATCGCGTCTGACATCCGCAACGCGTACATCTCGTTCTCAGCCATGACGGTGAGCCTCGTGGCGGTCGAAACGGACGTAATCCGCGATGGGAAGCCGGTCATCGGGTACGGCTTCATGTCGAACGGGCGCTATGCGCAGGGCGGCATTCTGCGCGAGCGGTTCATTCCCCGACTGATAAATGCCGACCCAGAGACCCTGATCGACCGCGAGCGGGACAACCTCGATCCGTTCGCCATCTGGCGAACGTTCATGGCGAACGAGAAGCCCGGCGGTCACGGCGATCGGGCACATGCCGCAGGCGCGCTCGACATGGCGGTCTGGGATGCTGTGGCGAAGATCGCGGGCCAGCCGCTGTGGCGGCTTCTCGCCGAGCGGTTCAACGGCGGACAGTACGACGAGAAGGTGCTCGTCTATCCCGGCGGCGGCTACTACTACCCCGGCAAGGAGCTGGAAGGCCTGAAGGAGGAGATGTGCGGGTACCAGGAGCAGGGCTACCGCGTGGTCAAGATGAAGATCGGCGGCGCCGATCTCGCGCTGGACCTCAAGCGCATCGAGGCCGTGCTGGAGGTGGTCGGCAGTGGCGAGAACCTTGCCGTCGATGCCAACGGCCGCTTCGATCTCGACACCGCGCTCGCCTACGGCAGGGCGATGGAGCCTTATGGGCTATTCTGGTATGAGGAGCCGGGCGACCCGCTCGATTATCAGCTCAATGCCGTACTGGCAGAGCACTATTCAGGCCCAATCGCGACGGGTGAAAATCTGTTCTCTGCCAGCGATGCGCGCAACCTGTTGCGCTACGGGGGCATGAGGCCGGATCGTGACTGGATACAACTCGACCCTGCGCTCTCGTATGGCCTGACCGAATACCTGCGCGTGCTCGACGTCGTCGACCGCATGGGCTGGTCACGGCGGCGGCTAATTCCGCACGGCGGACATCAGTTGGCGCTCAACATGGCTGCAGGTCTGCAACTGGGCGGCTCCGAGAGCTATCCAGGCGTCTTCCAGCCCTACGGCGGGTTCGCCGACAACATGCCCATCGTCGATGGTTATGCCCGACTGCCGGATGCGGCCGGTATCGGCATGGAGCTGAAGCCTGCCATGTTCGCCGACATGCAACGTCGCTTGGAGCTGGACTGACCCATGGCCGATATCGTGGTTACGGAGTTTCTGGACCCCGAGCCGATCGAGGCTCTCAAACAGCTGTACTCCGTGCACGTCGACACGGGGCTCTGGAACAAAAGGGCCGAGCTGGAGGCGCTGGCAGCCGATGCGGTTTGCCTCATCGTCCGCAATCGGACGCGAATTGATGCAACTCTGCTCGACAGGGCCCCGAAGCTCAAGGTCATCGGCCGGCTCGGCGTCGGGCTCGACAACATCGATATGCCGGCCTGCAAGGCGCGCGGCGTCACGGTCTGCCCTGCCATCGGCGCCAATGCGGTTTCAGTCGCCGAGTACGTCATCGCGACCACGCTCATCCTGTTGCGTGGACCCGCCTATCTCAGCACCGCCCGAGTCGCTGCAGGAGAATGGCCACGCGAGGACATGAGCAGGGGCTTCGAAGCAGCTGGGCGACGGTTCGGTATCATCGGATACGGCTCGATCGGCCAGACGGTCGGAGTTCGGGCGCGTGGTCTCGGCATGCATGTCGTTGCGCACGATGACTTTCTTCCGGTCGACAGCTCGGCTTGGGAGCATGCCGAGCGGGCCTCCCTCGACGAGCTGCTGGCCAGTTGCGACGTGGTTACCCTGCACTGCCCGCTGACGCCGGAAACACGGGGTCTGATCGGAGCCTGGGAGCTGATGCGCATGAGGAAGGGAGCGATCCTGATCAACACGGCCCGCGGCGGGATTGTCGATGAGCAGGCGTTGGCCGACGCGCTGCGCTCGGGTCACCTCGGCGGCGCGGCCGTCGATGTCTTCACGAGCGAGCCGATCGACGAGGCGACCGCTGCTATCTTCCGCGGCGTGCCGAACTTGATCCTGACACCCCACGTCGCCGGCGTGACGCTGGAATCCAATGCGCGCATCAGCACGGTTACGGTGGAGAATGTCCTGCGCGAGCTGAAGGCGGCGGGGTTATGAGCGATACGGTCAGGATCTATCAGGACGAGCTGGAGCGCATCATCACCGCCGCTTTCGTCGCTTCGAAGACGAGCGAAGTGAACGCACGCTCCGTTGCTGCTGCACTGGCCCAGGCCGAGGTCGATGGTCAAAAAGGGCACGGCTTCAGCCGGGTGCCGAGCTATGCGGCGCAGGCGCGCTCGGGAAAGGTCGACGGCTTTGCCGTGCCCGAAGTGCGCCAGAACCGCCCCGGCAGCTTGCTGATCGACGCAAAATACGGATTCGCGTATCCAGCTCTGGATGCAGCCATCGCTAGGCTGCCTGAGATGGCACGCAACTGCGGGGTCGCGGCAGCTGGCATCACGCGTTCGCACCATTTTGGTGTCGCGGGTCGAACGGTGGAACGGCTGGCGGAGCAGGGACTCGTCGCGCTCGTCTTCGGGAACACACCGCAGGCCATGTCCGCGTGGGGTGGCCGCCGTCCCGTGTTCGGCACCAACCCGATCGCCTTTGCAGCCCCGCAGCACGGCAAGCCACCGGTCGTCGTCGATCTCGCGCTGAGCCAGGTTGCTCGGGGTAAGATTATGCTCGCCTCCCAGAAAGGGGAGCCGCTCGAGCCGGGCTGGGCGTTCGACGAAAACGGCCAGCCCACCACAGACCCCAGGGTCGCTCTCAAGGGCACGCTGATGCCGCTGGGTGGAGCGAAGGGCGCGGCTTTGGCGTTCGTCGTGGAAGTGCTTGCGGTGGCCCTCACCGGCGCCAACTTCGCCTTCGAGGCTAGCTCCTTCTTCGACGACAAAGGTCCGCCGCCGGGTGTCGGTCAATTCCTGGTCGCCATCGATCCGGCTGCATTTGCCGGCTCGGAAACCTTTCTCGACCGGTTCACCGTTCTCGCCGATGCCATCGAGCAAGACCCCGGTGCACGCCTCCCCGGCTCACGCAGGCTAGCGTTGCGAGAAGCAGCGGCCCGAGACGGCATTACCGTGGATGCCAAACTGCTGGAAGCTGTACGCGCTCTCGCGGCCTGAGCTGGGCGCTCGCGGGTTGGCGTGCACTAATCCACGATGAACAGCTTGGCGCCTGTACGGGTTGCCGAGCGGTGAGAGGCATCACCGTGGTCTGAGACCTGGTAGCTCATTCCCGGCTTCAGCGTGAACTTGCGTCCGTCACGCAGCTCGGTTTCAAGCTCGCCCTCGAGAACGTAGAGGACATGGCCCCGATCGCACCAGTGGTCGGCAAGGTAGCCGGGTGAGTACTCGACCATCCGGACACGCAAATCACCAACGGTGAAAGTGCGCCACAGAGCGTGTCCGGTTTCTCCCGGATGGACGGTCGGTTCGATGCTGTTCCAATCCGTCACTGTAAACGGCAGCGTCGGGAGCTTCACAGCGCCCCTCCTCAATGAGTGTAAAAGGTTCTTGTGAAAAGGCCGGGGAACCGGTGCCCCTGACCTCGGCAAGGTGCGGGTTGCGTCAGCTCACTCCGCAAGCGCGACTATCTTTCCTGGGTTCATGATGTTCAGCGGATCAAGCGCGCGCTTGATCTGACGCATGATTTCAAGGCCGGGGCCGAGCTCGAACTTCAGATATTTCATCTTGCCCTGCCCGACGCCATGCTCGCCGGTGCAGGTGCCGTCCATGGAGATGGCGCGCTCGGCGAGGCGCTCGAGAAACCCTTCGATTTTGGCCCGCGCCGTCGGATCGTTCATGGCGAACACAGGAGAGGTGTGGAAGTTGCCGTCACCCACGTGGCCGACGATCGGAGCTATGAGGCCGTGCTCCTTGATGTCCTTCTGCGTTTCGACCACGCACTCCGCCAGTCGCGAGATCGGCACGCAGACATCGGTCGCGAGCACTTCGTGCCCCGGCCAGGTGGACCTCACAGCCCAGTAAGCGTCGTGACGCGCCTTCCAGAGCCGGCGCCGATCTTCCTCCTTTTCGGCCCAGTCGAAGCGAATGGCGCCTTCAGCGAGAGCAATCTCCTTGAACTGCTCGACTTGGTCGCGCGCGGACACCTGCGTGCCGTGGAATTCGAGGAAGAGTGTCGGGCTTTCCTCGAAGTTCGTCTTGGAATGGTTATTGACCGCATGGATTTGCACCTCGTCGAGCAACTCCATGCGCGCGACGCCGAGCCCGAGCTGGATCGACTGGATGACGGCGTTGCAGGCGCCCTCGAGCGTTTTGAAGGGGCAGACAGCCGCCAGGATCACCTCGGGAATACCGTAGAGGCGCACCGTCAGCTCGGTGATGATGCCGAGCGTGCCTTCCGCGCCGATCAGCAGCCGGGTCAGGTCATAACCCGCCGCGGACTTCCTGGCCCGCCGCGCGGTGCGGACCACCGAGCCGTCGGCCATCACGGCGGTCACGTTCAGCACGTTCTCCCGCATGGTTCCGTAGCGCACCGCGTTGGTGCCGGAGGCGCGCGTCGAGGCCATGCCGCCGAGCGTGGCCTCCTCTGCCCCGGGATCGATCGGGAAGAAGAGGCCCATGTCGCGCAGGTGGTCGTTGATCTGCTT
>Ga0180216_1001150_pt1 | contig 24387 bp, 17 predicted proteins | sample eDN3rd37CBELigMG_FD_128879 | JGI IMG/M metagenome (GOLD analysis project Ga0180216, IMG submission 128879) | Enriched Miracle-Growth compost microbial communities from Emeryville, California, USA - eDNA 3rd pass 37_C BE-Lig MG (version 2)... ... | reverse complement strand
TTCTCCGTCGACAAGACTGAGATCTACAAAGATTTCATCAATAAGCTACGACTGGTTATTGAGAAGTATATGCGAGAGCTATTGTACATAGCGGAAGCGGGTGGATTCCCAACATACAAAGACTTGTTCTATAGATACAGCGTTCCTGCTGATCTACTGCCAGATGATTTAAAGCATGTGGGTGACGAGATTGTTCGGAGTCAAATTAGACGCAGACAAATGTCGAAGTTCTTCCAGAAGATCTATAACATCGACCAAACAATCTACCATCTTCGGTCTAACAAAATCTCTCACGAGCTGAGAAGACGTTATTACGAAGAGAATTATAACTCTAGCAAGAACTATCTGGACACGAACAGCAATGATATGTTGAGAGGCAATCGTCTTCAATACGATCAAAAGTATCAACAAAATATGTACAACTTCTATAAATACTTAAATAGCTCAGTAATATTAGTAGATGAAGTGCTTCAGACATTCGTGAAAGAAGCAAAGGGAAAAGCCAAGCTAAACAAAGAAGGCGTTGACATCTACAAAGGCGTTCGCGAAGAAGAAGAGCTTGCTGAGAAAGTAAAGAAAGAGCGAGAGGAACGAATCTCTAAGAATCGTAAGGAAGCTTCGAAAAAAGAGAAGGAACGGTTGGAGCGATACAAAACGGCTGGGAGAAATCCAAATGGCAACTCCTATGCAAACAGTGCGCCATCCACTTCTACTGTTGTTCCGACTGGCGACAACGCTAAGGTTGTTGAGCTTGCTCAGAAGTGGGTACAGACCAGAGGTGTGGGAACATCGAATCCAGTTGTCTATAGCATGGAGCTTCGTGGTTCAGATATGGAACTCAAGAAATACGGAGACTGTTCTAGCTTCACTAGACGGATATTCCTTGATGCCGGCAAAGGCGATATAGGATGGACAACAGCTCAGCAAGTGACAAATAAAAAAGGTCACTTCTTCACTGATCGAAGTCAAATGCAACCAGGTGACTTAATGTTCTTCGATCCATCTGGAAGTCATGGACATAACATCACCTTGCCTAATGGCCAGAGCAACAGAGTCGCTCACGTTGCCCTTTACATCGGCGGCAATCTCATGATCGATAACTCCTCTGGAGTAGGCGGTATTTCTCAAAAAGACTTCGGCAGCGGTAAGTACAAAACCTATGTAGACGGACACTTCATTGGAGCTGTTCGCTTTTAATCAAACAACTATAGATGGGCGGTGATGCTATGAATCTCCGATTTTGGCGAAACAAGGAATTAAACGAAGCGCCTAAGAATGCTCCCATCAATGATAAGAGTCTACGAAACTTTGTTATCAAAGCAGTAGGTCTTATTGCAAGACAAGGGATGCACCGGGAGGAGTTCTCTTACCCAGAATATGATTTAGAAGAAATCAAGGTAGCTTCGGGATCCGACTCCTATATTAAGCAGGCGTTAATGAAATACAGCTACTTAATATATAAAGCAGGATACTCTATCAAAAGTGAAAACGAAGCGGCGGCCGAGTATATCAAGAAGCGTTTCCGAGTGATGAGCTTTGCAACGCAAACGCCTATTGATATCACGTTTCAAGAGATTGCAGACGATCTTGTAAAGTATTCGAATGCGTTCTTGGTAAAGTCCCGTGTAGACAACATTATGCCTGGCATCAAAGCCCGAGGCGTTTATGCATCAAAACCAGTAGGTGGATATTTCCGCATTGATCCAGCGACCGTGAGAATCAAGCGGGATGACAATGGCAAAGTGCTTAAGTACCAACAGATCGTGAACGGAAAAGAGAAGGACTATGCTCCGGTTGATATCGTTCATTTCTATCTGGACAAAGAGCCGAACAATGCATTCGGTACACCTCGTATCGTAGCAGCCTTGGAAGATGTAAAGCTATTAAGAAAAATTGAAGGCAACATCATCTCCCTTATCTATCGCTTTGCTATTCCAATCTATCAATGGATGATTGGTCTTCCTGAACAAGGATTTCAAGCAACCGATAAAGAGATCCAGGATGCACGAAACGAAGTTGAAAAGGTAGCCATGGATGGCATGATCATTACGAATGAACGTACACAGATCAAAGCCATTGGTGCAGAAGGACATGCCTTAGATGCTTCAGGATATCTAACATACTTCGAGAAGCGTGTGTTCACTGCGCTTGGTGTGAGCGAATCTCAAATGGGTCGTGGCGGATCTAAGCAAGACGCAGATAGCATGGAAGCTCAGGCCCACGATACTGTTAAGTATATTCAGCGTACGCTATCTATCTTCATCGAAAACTATGTAATCAATGAGCTTCTGTTAGAAGGTGGGTTCAACCCAATTCTCAATGAGAATGACATTGTGACGTATGAATTTGAAGAGACTTCATTGGATACGAAAGTCAAAGTGGAAAACCATGAGATGCTCAAGTTCCAATCGAATGTGGCTACACTCGAAGAGACTCGTCGCAAACTGGGCAAGAAAGAAAAGGTGGACGAGAAACGTCTCTATGCAAATGCAATCGAGAACAAGAATGCGATCTCTCAAATCAGAGAGAAAACAAAAGGATCGCTTGAGCTCATGAAAGTTCGAGACCAATCAAGTTCTAATAGCCCAACTAACAACGATACAGGCGATGGCTCTGGTATAGCGGGTAACGGAAAAGAGCAAAGCGCTGCTCCTAATGGCGATGTAACAAACCGAAATCGACCAACGAATCAACACGGAACAACATCCGTAAAGATCCGAGAAGCAGCAGGCGAAGCACCGACGATGCTAGACAATAAGCGTAAGGATAAGGAAAATCATAAAAAAACTTATTCTACGATATATAAAAAGTACCAAGAGTTGCGTAATGATATTGTTAGGAACGGCGAAGACATGGATATTGTTATGCCAGTTTCCAGAGATAGTTTAGTAAAACAAATCTCCGATTACATCGCTCTATCTTCGCAAGACGGAATTCGCAAGGCTATGAAAGATGCCAAAGTGAGACAAGACTTGCAAGGTTTGAGAAAGATAGATTTAACATCTCTCGAAGATGAATCGAAGAAGACTGTTACTAAACTATTAAAAGACATCAAGAGCAGAGTCAATAAATCTGATGATCCAGACGCTGTATTTGAATCACTGGAATATCGCCTCCGCTACTTGCTGGAATATATAGTGCCGAAAGCTTATTGGTACTCATATATCAAAGCTTGTTCGCAGGTTGGGATTGACAAGGTCTATGTAGACTTCAAAGGAAGTCATGACGAGAATGACCATCCAAGTGTGATCGATACAAATCGATTCCATTGGGAAGACATTCCCGCCTATCATCCATTCTGTGACTGTGAAGTTAAGTTAAAGGCAGGTGATAACAAATGAGCATTATGATCAGAGAGTATTTCGGATATGACAAGTTCGATGTCGAGTATAACTACACAGACACCAAGAATTTTCAAGAGGGCTTAGCAACTGAAGATCCTATATCTCCTAACTCGCTCATGGTAGACATTGAAGGGATTCATGTTGGAGCGACACGGAACTTTACAAGATATATGGAGTCTGCTTTGAAATCTAGTGAGAAGTCTTGGACTCGTCCGTATGAGAAGCCGCTAATCATGCATCACAATGAGAAAGACGGAAAGATCATTGGTCGTATCAAGGCTGTGCATTATACAGACATCAAGACTAGATCCGGCACAGGAGCTTTGGTGTTTACAGCTAACGTTCCTGATAAAGATGGTATGGAGCAGATTGAAGATGGTCGTCTACAAACGACTTCCATTGGAATCATAGGACATGACGTTCGATGCTCTATATGTGGCCACAATATTGCAGAGGCTGGACCTTGCGAACATGAGCGAGGACAGATCTACGGCAATGAAGTTTGCTACTGGGATATCTATGAGATGGAAGGTAAAGAGTTGTCTTACGTAATTGTCCCTTCAGATGTTTACGCTAAGAATATACGAATCTATAAACCTACTACTCAAAAGACCCAGATCACGGAAAATCTACAAATTCATAAAGGGGTGTCTACTGTGAATCTTACAGAAGCCGAAGTTAAACAACTTCAAGATGACAAGCAAAGCCTTGAGACTCAATTGCAAGAAGCTCAAGACGAGTTAAAAACAACGAAGGATGAATTGAAGGCAGCACAAGAAGAAGTGCAAACTTTGAAAGATGCAAAGCCTGATGAGTCTGAAGTTGAGTTAAAACATCAAGAAGAAAAGCAGGAACTGGAAGACAAGCTTAAGGAAGCTCAGGATAGCCTTAAGGCAGCTCAAGATAAATTAAAAGATATCGAGGGCGAACTAAAACAAGAGAAGTCGCTTAGAGAAAGTTTAGAGTCGAAAAGTATTGAACAGAACTCTGCAACTAAGCAAGCTCTTGTTGAGAACTATTCAATGCTTCGCAAACTTGCTGGTAAGCCAGAAATGGCAGTGGAAAAAATCCAAGAAAGAACTCAGGATTCCTTAATCGATGCTATTCGCGACTTGAAAGAAGAGCTTGGCGATTCGATCAATGTTGCTACTATCAAGCCTGTAACTAATCCAACTATTACAGAAAGTACAGAGCCAACTGTTAAGAAAGACAAAAAGGCAAGTAATATTGATTTAGAAGAAGGACTTGAAAGTTTGTTTAGCGGAATCGCAGGAAAATTCTCAAACAAATAAGGAGTGAATAACAGATGGCTTTACATCCAAACAGCTTTACTGGACAAGAAAAACTTCAGCCAGGAGCTAGAGGTGAGATCTTTCAAGCAGACTTACCAGGCTACCGCGGCGGTGAAGACCGAATCAACCGCACGAACAACAAGCTCAACACGAGCGCTCATGACGTGCCTAATATTAAATATCAATTCGACTACAGACTCCCAGTCTTGTTCCGATACGGATTCGCTTACGGATTCAACCAAATCGTAATCCCTAAAGGCCGTATCGTTGCGGTAGACCCATTCATGGATCTAGTTGACTTCGATATGAAAAAGCAACACAACACATTAACAATCGCTAACGGCGGTGTTCCTGTTAAAGTGCGTGATGCTGCTGATAAATACCCAGTCCTTAACGGACAACCAACTGATATCGTAGGAACTGAAGCTCAAGGTCAAGCCGTTGCTGGTGTTGGCAAAGAGTGGGCTCCATTAGCAGGTTTTGATCAAGCTTACAATGCGAAAGCTTACCGTCCTTTTTCACGCACTGTAACTGATGAAACTACTGGCGAAACTTCAGTTGTATTCTCTGGCCCAATTGCTCAGCTAGGCGAGTTCAAAGTAGATCCTGAAACAGGTAAGGTCGTAACAGCTGAAGGCGTTATTGCTGATCATGTTCGTCCTGGTAACGTACCAATCGGGATCATGCAACGTAACGAGTACACTCGTGACGACGATGCTTACAACGGCATGATGCCAGGCCCAGTATTAACAGATGCTTTAGTTGAACTACCATGGTTCACTTACAAAAACAAAGCTGAACAAAATCCTTGGGGTTCTGCTTACGGCGGATTGTTCCCAGGCGCTCTTGTTAAATCAGATGAAAACGGACGCTTCGTAGTTTCTCCTTTATCTTTCGAAGAAGAAGTTGCAACAATGTCTGTTGCTGAGTATGAGCAAGAACGTCAACAAGTGCTTGGACAAGTTTATGCAGTAAACACTAGCTTGCTTCCAGAAGGCGCAGCTAAGTGGGCTACATGGGCTTTAGAAGATCGCTTGAAGTTCAATGAATTCAACCCAGCTGTATGGTCACAAAACGGACGTCGTGGTGAAGATGCAATCAGCAACTCTCCATACCGTTCAAACGGTGAGTATCCTGGATACCCATACGACAAAGCTTACAAGAATTCTGACCTTCACATGCTTGCATCAACAGGTCGCTTAGGCAACTATGATCAACGCATGAACTTCGAACATCAGTATGAAAACCTAGGAATTCCTGGCTTAACTGATGGTAAGAACGTAGCTTCTCGTCATTACGATCCAGTAACTGTTGGCCATGTCAACAAAGCTGGTGAAGGTAAAGAGTACGTTGACATGTACTTCCGCACAATCGAAGTAGATGTTGAAAACCTACAAATCTCATTTGCAGGTGCAACTATTTCTGCTGAGCCAGTAACAGTTGTTCAAGATGCTCTATTACTTGATGGCGCATTGAAAGTTAAATACGTTGACCAACTACAAGGCATCGTAGTTCTTGCTGTTGCTGACAAAGCAAAAATGGAAGCAGCATTCGGAACAGCTACTTCAATCGAAGTTAAGCTTTCATTCGACAAGCGTGGACTTGCTGGTGTTCCAACATTCTTAGATTGGGACGGCGTAGTAGGTTCTGTCAAAGTGCTATTAACAAAATAATTCGGAGACAGGGGAGCACATCGCTTCCCGCTCCATTCCATATTCAAACTAATCAATCATCCGCATGAGGAGGCAAACTCTAATGAACTTATATGAAACGCTAGAACATATCAATGGTCTTCGTAAAGTCTCTCTAGAACAACAAGAGGCTTTTAACAAAGGTGAGCGCAAAGAAGCTCCAAAGGTTAAACCGGAAACGTTTGATCTAATGGAGTCTATGACTCGTAACCTGTACGGTGACTATTCAAAAGGTCGCGCATCTATTCAAGAAACATTAACAACAACTGATACTGCTAAATTGATTCCTCGTGTAATCGAAGGTCAATTACGTGAAGCAGCTGAACCAGAATACTTAGGAACTCGCTTCATGAACACTGTTCATGTTGAAGGCGGAGCTTCCACTGTTTATGTAATCCCTGTTGTTGGAGAGCTAGTAGCTTCTGAAGTTGCCGAGGGCGGCCGCTACAATGAAGACTATGTAGACTTCAACACTATCGAGAATAGTGCTCTTGAAGTACGTGTGAAGAAAATTGGTTTGAAAGTGTCAATCACTGAAGAAGCCATCTCTGATTCAAGCTGGGATATCCTAGGAATCAACGTACGTAAAATGGGTAAAGCAATGGCTCGTTACAAAGAAGAGTGGATCTTCAATACATTCTCTGATCACGGCCATATCATTTTCGATAACAACCTTCGTGAGCAAATGCCTGAAGCAGGTACAACTGGCCGCGCAGAAGACGGCACATTTAACGATACTCTATCTATTGAAGACTTCTTAGATATGGTATTGGGTCTAATGGGTAACGGCTTCGTTCCTTCAGACGTAATCATGCACCCACTTACTTGGGTTGTATTCGCTCGTAACTCCATGATCGGTAACGGATTAACATTCGGTGCTTTCGGTGGAGGTAACGTAAACCCTTGGGGTTCTGTACAAGGTACTCCTGGTTTTGCCGGACTATCTTCTACAGCAGACGGACAAAAATTGATCATGCGTCCTGAGCAAGTTCAAAACCGTCTACCAGTTCCATTAACAATCAACTTCTCACCATTCGTACACTTCGACAAGATCAACAAGCGTTTCGATATGTACTGCATCGACCGCAACGAAGTTGGGGTTATCGTACAAAAAGAAGGATTGGGAATGGACAACTGGACAGATCCAGAGCGCGACCTTCGCTTATTGAAAGTTAAAGAACGTTATGGTGTTGGCGTACTTAACAACGGCCGCGGAATCACAGTTGCTCGTAACATTGCTGTTGCACCAACTTTCCCACAAGCGCCAGTTATCAACATTAACACAAATAACTAATTAATAGCTTAACCAATAAAAAGGAGAGGGTAGCATGAAGGTTCTAGGGAAAATTCGACTAGCACCGGGGGAAGTAGGATTTTACGACGAATTGACTCGTATCCACTTAACCATTGCTAATCCAGAGCGTCATGTTCTAGCTGGTATGAATACTACCAACATTAAACGAGCTGTGCGCTCTGGCCGGCTCCTGCTTGCTTCAGGATCACTTGATCTTGAGGCTGCAGCAGGTAAGGTCAAAGCTTCCGTCGATGCTGACAATATAAAGAAAGCTGAAGAGGCTAAAGCAAAAGCGGAGGCAGAGGCGAAAGCCAAAGAAGAAGCTGATGCAAAGGCAAAGGCTGAAGCAGAGGCGAAAGCTAAAGAAGAAGCCGAAGCAAAAGCTAAGGCAGAAGCGGAGGCAAAAGCTAAAGCTGAGGAGGAAGCTAAAGCTGCTGCTGAAGCTGAAAAAGCGGAAGCTTCTGAAAAGAAAGCTCCTGCTAAAAAAGCTGCTAACAAAAAAGCTTCTGCTAAAAAAGAAGAAGCTTCTGAAGAATAATACCTGTCAGTCAAAGGGGCGTGTTCAGGATGTATCAAGAGTTCAATGTGCTTAGTATCTCTACAAGTTTGCTAGAGAAAAAAGTAACACTGGAATTCTCTCTTGATGTAAACGAAGACACGGTCACACTGGACTCGCTAGTTCTAGTTGAGAAGGCGACATCCGATCTCGTTGATTTTCGATTCAACGTTAACCGAAATGTCGTTGAACTAGAATTAGTAGACTGGCCTATTCCAAATACTGAATACCTAATCAAAGTCCAAAAAGGTATAACTTCCATAGTTGATGACGAACTACCAGATTCTTTACAGAGAAATGTAGTCTTCCCTAGTGAGATTACCTCTGTGGCTGAAGTGACAAGTCCTGCTGATTTCGAAGAGATTACTGAGCTAGTGATCTCCTGGAAAGAAGCTCAGGCTATCACATCAGAGAATCTGGTTCGTTCATATTATCTGGAAATTGCAACGGAGAATGCCTTCTATAATGTCGTCAGAAGAACTGAGGTTCAAGACAGAGATAGCATCACGTTATCTGGTTTACCGGTGGGTCAATACTATGTGCGGGTTCGGGTTCAGAGGGATGGCCAATACGGTCCTTGGAGTGACGTTGTCACATTTATCGTCAGTGAGGAAAACAGTGTTCCTGGTCCAATCTATGATGAAGATGGAGAAGATGATGGGCCTATTTATGAAGAAGAGCTGATTGTGGTTAGCGCTCCCGCTAATGGAGAGACTCCTAATAGCTTTCTCATAGAATTAGATGAAGACATCGACGTGGATTCTATTCAGGAGATTGTCGTCATAAGGAGGTCGATCTAATGGAAAGAGTCGAGCACACATTTAAAGTCTTTGATAACTTTATTGAAATCACTCCGAAGAATGGAGTGAAAGACAATTCGGTTTACGAGATTCGAATTAAGAAAGTCAAAGCTCTTAATAAAAACAAGACGATCGACGACCTCCGGATAAAAACAACAACAAGGTTGACTCCGTCCTATTGCTCCTTAGAAGCTGTTCATTCGCTAGTGGATAGCTATGATATCCCTGACGAAAAGACGCTTTACTATATTCGGGAAGCATCTCTGTTTGCAGAGTATGTAAAGAAAGAATCTTATACGGATGACAACGTGCCTTTCGAGGTCTTTCAATACGTGAAGCATAAAGCTGCTTATGATAGCTTGATGAAGTTCTACGTGGAAAGATCTGCAGAAGGCGGAACAAAAGGAACACTCGGTGATATCAGTTTCGAAAACTCCTCAACATTCCCTGCCATCAAAGATCTGCTCGATGTTCTAAAGACAGAAGTAGATAAGTGGGTGGAGCATATGAGAGGTAATGGATTCGAAGGACGCGTAGCTCCTGCATCTGCAGTTAGAGGTGCGAGAAGCACACCAGGATCTCCATATGGATTACGGAAAGTTGGCCGTTATGTACCTGGCCATCCTTATGGAACGACCTTCTCAGGAATGGGATTCTCAAGGGATGTGGGTAGATCATGAGAGAGTTCAATAATGGTATCAAGCGAATCATTGAGAAGTTCTCCTATGATTTTTTTATTGTTCAGCAAGACTTCAAGGTGAAGTGTACTTGCATCGACTTCACAACAAAGCAAGCTGATCCTCTCTGTCCTAAATGCTTAGGGACAGGGAGAAAGATCAAAATCAAAAAGATGCGGGGAGCTTCCTCTGATTCTTCCGGATCATTCAGAATATCCGGAGTCAGTGAATCAGCAACAATGACAATATTCTATATCGATGCAAAGTATCCCGTCTTTGAAGACAACATCATAGTGGACGGTGATGACGCATTTATGGTCCATCGATTAGAAAGGAAAAAGACAACCAACAAAGAGATGGTTTACTACAAAGCCTTTTGCAATATCAAGAAAGTTCATAGTACAGCGTTTATGAAGAACTTCAACCGGATCGTCAAGGGAGGTAGCTAAATGATTGATGTAATGACAAACCAAAGTCTGACTGAAGTTATTAAGACGGTAGACATGAATCAGACCCTTCTCCTAATGGGAAGGGGAGCTACCAACCAGGCAGTTAATAAGATTGTTTACTATACGACGATCGAGGCAGTAACTGCTGCTTACGGTGAATCCGAACTAACAGAAGCTTTTAAGATTGCAAAGAGTTTTGGCGTGCCACACATTTTCTTGATTAATGTCAAAAATACATACGACTATATCGAGATCGCCAATGTATTGAGACATTATGACTTTGCTTATGTGGCGCCGGCCAGTCTCTATCTTGGTGATGCATTCTTCGATGCAACACGTAACAACAAGAAGGTTGGTTACTATCACCACTTCCTAGAGAAGCTGTCATCCTATAACCGGTCAACGTTTGTCGTGACAGACAATCATGCTTCGCTGTACGAAGATATGGATGCTTACCTGGAAGAGATGAAGACCATCGTTACACAGTTTAAGAATGGCATGACCGCCAACATGAATGGCAAGAACTTGTGCTTTGTTTCTAACAACCTAGAAAACTATCAGTTTGCCAATGTGGTGCTAGCCAGCATTCTATGTGTAACCGATCTTGGATTGTATCCAGTCACAGGCAATCTAGGACCAGTCATATTCGATATCGATGCTGTCGATATTGGAGAGCACGAAATGGTGTACTTCAAAGACAATTACTTATCCGGCGTAACTGTAGAAAACCTATTGAATTTTAATAGCAAAGTAGAGCCAGAGAAAATTGTCATGATTGACCGGATTGCAAAGTATGTCCGTCGTAATCTGGATCTGTCTCGATTCAAAGGACGAAACATGACTGCTTACCAGAAGCTCAGAATCGAAAAGGCTTTGATAGATTACTTCGATCCGATGGTGAATTGGATTCTACGATCCTATCAAATCAAGAATATTCGATTCGTCAAAGACGTTCCTGGAGCGGGAGTGGTTCTATGTGATATCGATATATGGCCAGTAAATTCTACAGAGAGATTCTCTGTTGTTGTGGAGGGATAGTATGAACTCAACAGATTTAGAACTGTTGCTGCAGGCAAGCACAGATAATTCGTCGGGTGTGATGTCCGACACAGAAGCTGCAAGTCTGTCAGAGGAGCGTAAGAAGGCGCCGCCTCCGTTTAAGGCCAACAAGAGTGCTAACTTACAAGACTTCATTAAGATGGTCTCTAAGATCGTTAGCATGGCACTTAAAAAGCAAAAGGTCGAATTCATTCCAGACGAAGGCAAGCGCGTACTCGTTGATCCGAATGAAAAGATTGATCATCCGTTTATCACATACAAGGTTATCTCTCGTACTCCCAAGGGTGAGCTGAAGCCAAGGGAAAGAGAGAGTTTAATAGCTGAAGATGTTGCGAAGGATGCAGACGGTCGTCAGGGTAGGGTCTACGGACAGAAATTCAAATGTTATGTTCAATTCAATATTATCGCGAGTGAATATAGCGAAGCGGACGAGGTAATGAATACTTTTGAAGACCTGATTTTATCGTATGCTCATTACTTCAAAAAGAACGGAGTAGCAGAGCTACTTTTTGAAAAGCACCTCACAGATGAGAATTTCGATATATATAGGCAGACGATGTCAGTCCGAAACCTCCAATACTACGTTGAAGTCGAAAGGCTCACAGTGGTATTTGATAGCGAAATTAAAGATATACAAATTAACGACTAGCCATTTAGGAAGAGGAGGCAAAACCTATGTCATTAATCGATAGCCAAACATTTCTACCAGGCGCTTTGACTGAAGTAGAGTCTGACTACAGCTATGGTTATGATTCCAGCTTGTTTGGAACTACTGACTCTGTGCTTGTAATCGGTACTGCTTTCAATGGTCCAGTGGGAGTTCCTGTTGAGATCTATAGCCCAGAGCATGGTCGATATGTTTTTGGAAAAGCTTATGATGCCAAGACTAAACAAGAAGCAACTCTTGTTTCCGGTATTGAAGATGCTTATCAAAGAGGAAGCCGTACAATCTATGGTGTTCGTATCTCTGGTAAACAAGTTGAAAAGAAATTCAACCTTGCATTAGATACCAACCTTCAACTTCACGTATCCGGCGTATATCCAACGAATGAAGCAAAAGACTTCTTCATGGTATATGACGACACTACTGGAGATGAACGTATCCGCCTTTACAAACCTGCTGACAGAGCAACAATCGTTGAAAAGATGCAAGGTCTTGTAGAAAGCGAAAATTCAGTTCTTGTAACAGAAATCCGTTTAAACCTTGACTATGGTTTAACAAAGGATTCTATGCTGACTGATCTACTTCGTATCGTAAATGAGCATGCATACAACAACGTATTACGATTAACAATCGTAGATGAAAACGGTGCTGATGTAACAAACACATCCATTGAAGCTATGAATCTACCAATTGGTGCTATGCATCCTGGTGTTTACTTCATTGGTCGTGATCGCAGCCTTTGCCCAACAGCAACAGAGATTGATTACAAGCTTGTAACTTCTGATGCAGATAAACCATTTGAATCCTTCAGTGAAGTTGTATTCAAACGCTTAGTTCTTAACACAGATGTTAGCCAGCCGCTGCCAATCTTTGCTGAGAACATGGAAGAGCTACGCGACATCTTGCGTACAGTTGAAATCTTCACATTCCAAGATTTCGATTTCCTTGAAACTCTAGGCGTTGCTGATCGTGCATTTGCAAAAGACAAAGTAGATTACGAAGAAGTAAACATTTCTAAATTCGATATCTACCAACGTCTTGGATCTGGATTCGCTATTACTGCTAGAGCAGAGCGTCGTGTTGATGCAACAACTGGTGCAGAGTTAACTCCTAAAGTTAAGGAAACTCCAGTAAGTGATGCAAACCGCGTCTTGGCTTTAGGTGATGGAATCTACTCTATGCTTGAAAACCTAAACACAAGATATCGTGTTTTAACAGCTGCTAATGCAGACACACAAATCACAGGAAAACTTCCTCGTCCAAAAGACTTCTTGGTTGGAACTCCTGTATCAGTAGACATTCTAAACGGATTAATCAAGGCAACTCCGAAGATCGATCCGGCTACGAACTTCACTCCAAAAGCTTTCAGCTTCAAAGTGAATGCAATCGTAGATGGTGCTCTTGAAGCTCCAGTAGATGAAATCTACGATGACGTTGTTTTCCGAGTTGTTCCTAATGCAACTGAGGAAGAGTTGCTAAACGTAAACGTACCAAACGGAACGTTGGCAATGACCTTCAACGAAGATGGTAAGGGTATCCTTAAACGCTTCAATGAAAACCGCTATGAAGTATTAAACAACTCACGTCAGATCGGACAACTTATTCTAGTTGACAACGTGATGTTCCAAGGCGTAGATACTCCAGACGGCACAGTATTCGAGAAGCTAGAGTTCACTGCTCCTACTGATGGATCTCCATTACAGTTCCATGGTAAGAACTATGTTCTTGCTGAGAACAACGGACGCGTGTATGCTCTTAAATTCTTGGGTGGTACTGATGCTCATGTTTCACCAATCGGTGACATCGAGTCTATGCTTGGTGAGAATGTTGAGCAAACAACTGTTTACGCTCAATACAATCACTTCGAGGCAAACCCAATTGTTATTTCCTCTGCATTGCTAGATGGAACTACAGTTGAAGAGTTTGTTGAATACCTAAACAACCATGAGAGCTTAAGAGCTCAATTCGATTTCTCTCTAACTACTACTGGTTATGAGATGAAAGATGAATATGTGTCTGAAGCTGCAGCATCTGCGTTTGGAGTAGAAACAGTGTTGTTAGAAGACCGCAAGGCTTCTTACGATTACACAAAGTACGTTCCTTACAAAACGAACGATAACTTCGCTCGTCAGTTAGCACAGCACGCTACTTACACTTCATTGAAGACAGCTCCTACTCACGGGGTTATCGGTCTTAACCGTATGTCTGACCTAAGCTTGAACAGCTTAGCAAATCGCGTTGAAGAGATTCTCAACCTTGAGTTAGATCTCTATGCGAAGAATGCACAAGGTCGAAACATGCTAGACCGCAACAACATGCCGTACCCAATCGGTAAGAACATTTCAGTAGTGTTCTCACAATACTACTTGAATATGTCAGACGGTTATCGCTACGTATCTAACGGTGCTGCTGGTTATGCCGGAATGGTTTCTAGACTTCCACTTGATCAGTCATCTACTAGCCAACCGATCGAACTTGATTCAACAATGTTTGAATTAACGAACTTCCAGTTAACTCGCTTAACTCAGAAGGGTATCATCACAATCCGTCAGTCCTACACAAGAGGATTGGTTGTAACGGATGGTATCACTCAAGCTCCTGCAGAATCTCCATTCCGCAGACTCTCTGTAACAAGAGTGATCGGAGCAGTTGAAGAGTTAATTCGTGAAGCGGTTGAACCGTTCATTGGTAAGCAGAACCACGCTGCTAACCGCAACTCTATGCAAACAGCTGTTAAGTCTAACCTTGACAAGATCAAGGACGTACTGATCGAAGACTATCAATTCAATATGGTGATTGACCCTCGTGTCATGAAGTTCAGCTATATCGACATTGATTACAAGATCGTTCCGATCTACGAGATTCGCGAAGTGCGTAACCGTATCTCTGTTAAGGACGAGCTTTAATAGAGCCTCATGAGGGGGAGCTTCCCCCTCTGATAACATAAAAAGGAGTGACAAGACATGGCAACTTCTGCGTCTGAATATACAAAGACTTATACCACTTTCTCTGGTTGTGATATTGTAGCGACGTTCGGTTCTCAAGTAATTGGTTCCTTACAAGCTATCACTTATTCTGTTAGCCGTGAGAAAGCTCCAGTCTATACAATGGGCTCAGCTGAACCACGAAGCTTCTCCAGAGGTAAACGTGGTATCGCTGGTACTATGGTATTCACAGTGTTTGACCGTGATGCTTTAATCACAGCATTAAAAGCTCAGAATGGAACTGTAAACCGTATCGGTGCTTCTAATGGTTCTCAAAACACTGCAACAGATCCTATGACAATCAATGAATGGGATCAGCTGATGACTGGTGCAGTTTCCGGCCAAGGTATTCAAGCAGCTAACGCAATCCTTCAAGAAGGTGAAGCACAATACGCTGACGAACTACCTCCATTCGATGTAACGATCTCATTCGCTAACGAATATGGCCAAAAGGCTGTTCTAGTAATCTATGGAGTTGAAATTCTAAACGAAGGAACTGGATTCTCTATTGACTCTGTCACTACTGAGAAAGCTTGTACTTTCGTTGCTAGAAAAGTAGACTACATGAAGCAAATCAACGAAGATGGTTCTGTTGGCGACAAAGAATAAGATTCGTTGATATAGCTTGTACGTCAGGTAATAAAAAGGAGAAGGGTTCAGAGCCTTTCTCCTTTTTTTATTAGGTCATGAACGGAGCGTGATAAATATGAGCATGGCAAGTAAATACACCGGTCAAAACATCAGCTTCTCTGGATGTGACATGGTTGTCTCAATAGATTCAGTATTTCCAGATGGAACAAAGTTTAATCGTGTAATAGGTTCATTACAAACGCTGACCTATTCGATTCATATGGATAAGTTTCCTGTCCGTTCTGTTGGCAATGCGAATGCGAAAGATTATGTGTTTGGGCCTCGTACAATTGCAGGCTCACTTATATTTGCTGTATTTAATAAACACTTCGCTTACGAGCTAATGGAAACAGCATCTAAAACTTCCGGATTAGAGAAGTATCATTTCCTAATGGATGAGATGCCTCCATTTAATATCACAGTAAGCTTTGCCAATGAATATGGCGAAACAGCAAGACTTGCACTCTACGGTGTTCGGATTATTAATGAAGGACAGACAATGTCTGTTAATGATATCTATACAGAGAATACGTATCAGTTCGTTGCAACGGATATTGAATATCTAAACGACGGCACAGGATCTAGCAGCGAAGGCTTAGCAAGAACTTATGCTGACCAAGTTATGTCTGGTGTTCGTACAGCTTCTCCTGCATCGAACCCAATTCCTTCTGAAGGAACTGCAGAGCAAGGTCCGCAAGTTAGTGTGCAATCAGGCAACAACAGTATGACAGTTAATGTGGGAGGGTCTTCAGCTACAGACAATTCAGCAAGACTTACTTCCTAAATCATTCAAATAGATGGGAGTGATAACAATGCCAGGAATGATATTTGAAATCTTTAATAAAGACGGGGTCGTTCTGAGACGAGGTGCAATCGAAGAGGGCTCACTAAACATTGATATACAAGAAGATGACTATCGATATGTGATTCGGGACGAGATGGATCCAAGCATTATTTATAAACAAGGATACATGCAAAAGGTCGTATCAAAGGCCGAGGCCAATCCCTATTCGATATCTATTGTTTCTATGGACGGTCAAGATGTGGAGCTGTATTGCAATACGTTTAAGGACGGCCACACTATCTTGTGTTATCAAAAATCAGAAGATCCTTCTTCTAAACAAGAGATAGAACTGGAAGGCCCGAGAACGCGATTAAAAATCGATCCCGGTAAATACATCTTCTACACACGGAATGAAGCAGAGACATCTGCAGTAGTTCAGTTCTCTATCATAGATGAAACACGAGAAGAGCTATTGGCTCAAGTCAAACACAACATCGCTCAATACGGAGAGAAGCATGACTTAATCTTATCCGGTATACAAGGGCACTTGGAAGAAGACGAATCCTGCAGTGTATATGCAGCAGCTCAACGTGTGTACCTAGAAGTGCCGAAGGAAGATAAAGAGTTATTAATAGCTTCATATGACTTCTTGTTTCATGCGGAAAGAATCCTTAATGAGCGAAAGCAGCTAAACAATGAGCATGCTATTTCCTTCACGAAACTAACAACCGCTCCGCAAGAGTTCGTTCAGGTAGGTCCGGAAGTGACACGGGTTCTGGTGTATGAAGCAGATAACGATAAGTATTTGTTTACTCACAGTATCAGTACGGATAGCAACAAAGCTCACATGGTATCGCTTCGCATTGATCATCCTCATCGATTGGAATTATATGCAGGCAATAACTTAGTCAGCTGCTTTGATGTCTTCTGCCCAGACAGTGCTATCAAAGCATCAATGTGGAACTCTATCAAAGAGGCGATCGACAAGACAGAAGAAGTGTCTGAGAGACGATTCTTACTATTCAACAATCAGACCGACCTAACGGAGGAAGACAAGGAACGTCTTTCAGTAGAGTCCTATAGAAAACCGTTCTATGAAATCGTGAGCGCTCCTGAAGCTAGTTTTGTAGAGAGTGATATCGAAATCTACATCCAAGAATATGAGATGCTCAGAAGGCTCGACAAGCCGTTATACCTATCCGTTAAAGAAGATGGGTTTGTGTTCTATCCAAACTATTCAAAGCGATTCTTGATTACGGATTCCACAATGAGTTTGAATCAAATCAAAGATGGCTTGTATCCAGAGAAGTCATATTTTATCTGGGTTGAAGATGAAGAACATAACCCTCTCACTTCGATGCGACTTATTTCAAGCAATTATGAAGAGATGTACAACTATGGCGTGTCGAGTAGGTTAGCTAGCATTCGTGCTTATCAAGAGCGACTGGTTGGTTTTGTGTCACAGCAGTTTGATAACGCACCAAAGCTATTAAGAGAAGAAATCGATCAGCTCTCTACAGTAGCAGACATTTCTCCAAACAATCTCTATAAAGCTTTAATAGCTAAGCTCAGCTTGAGCAAGGATACGAGAATGTTCAACTCGATTGCCAATCTCATTCTACAAGATAAGTATTCTAGCTTTACTGTGAATGAACGATTCTTCGGAGGCAATGCTGTGCTTGACCGAAAGGCCGGCGTCCTTACGTTCCCAGAGCGATTCTTTGAATACATCATTCAAGTGGACAGTTTTTCTGTTGGGGATCAGCAGATGGCCACAAGCTATTACAACATCAAGGATACAGGAATGGTTAAGTTGGAGAATGCGGATTACTTCATTGTGAGCGCGATTGATAAGAGCAATTACTCACGTTCAGGATTCTTGTTCCTTAATACATTCAAGATCGACACAATACTCTCCAGCTGGAAACTAGGAATTGAGGTGAAGTAAATGTACGGAATCGGAAACCGTCCTGCCTATGTTAACTATCAATATGGAACGAAGGGGACAAAAGCAGACGCGGGCACATTCAATATTGATCAGCCTAAGCGTTACTTCTCCTCCCTGGATGCGGAGATCTATTTCTCTGACTACTATGTTGATGAGATCATTGCGATTCAATACACAGTCGCTCAAAACAATCTCCCGCTATTTGGTTATAACTCGTTCGTTTATGACGAGATTGCAGTTGGTAATCGAATAGTTCAGGGGCAGTTCTCCATCAACTTTACAACACCAGGATATCTATTTAATCTGCTCGACATGATTAAACAAGATGTGGTTGCTGCAACAAATCAGCAGGATGTAAATGCTCCGGCCGAAGGAACAGCGGATGAAGTGGAAACGCCTGCTGAGCAAGTGAAGCCAAGTAGTTCTCCACTATGGAATACAACCTTTGATATCGATGTGATGTTTGGGGAGGAGAACAGTATGGGAGGCTCTAAGCATGTTGTGCTAGAGGGAGTCATGATTGGCAGCTGCTCACTGCAAGTCGACACAACCGGCAATCCTATTGCAGAGACTTATTCATTCATTGCGAGGGATATTCGCACAGTCGAATAAAACATTACAATTCGTAACAGTCAAAAGTGAATATGGCTTAGCCATTACAGTAATACATTATCGAAGACAAATTGGGAGGTAAATAGATATGAAAGAACCAGTTGAAAACAAAGCTGCAGAGGTGAAGGAAACTTCAACAAAAGCCGCTGCACCTAAAGCTACAAATAAAGCGGAGAATGTAACTCTTGATGATAAGCAGATCCAACAATGGAAAAAGCAATGGGGCAAGATCTTCAAAACAACTGTTGGCGGCGAAGCATTCATCTGGAGAAAATTAAAGCGTAAAGAATATGTTGAGATTATGTCTAACGCAGAAGTAGAAGAAGCGGAAGAAGAAGTTCTAGGCAGCCGTATCTACAAGCGCCAGGAACGAATCACAAAGCTTGTTGTTTTATTCCCTACTGATATCGAAAGTCGTATCGAGGAAAATGCAGGCTTAGCAACTTCTATCTCTGATGAAGTTATTGCTAAATCAGGATTCGATGTATCGGCTACTGAAGAACTATAAGATGAGGTGATTATATGAAGATTCGCAATACCTCGGAAGAGCAACATCAACCAGAGGTAACTCCTGACTCTTCACATCAAGACCTCAGTGTACAAGACGCTACGGAATTGTTCATCTCATTGCAGGATGAGCACCGTAACGTCTTTATGCATCAAATGGATAATCAAATCTTTTTCTATCGTTCATTAGGTAGATCCGAATACAAAAAGATCTTAACAGATGATCGGTTTGACGACATGGCCAAAGAAGAGTTGATCTGTCAGGTATGCACACTTTGGCCAGAGAATTTTGATTTCGAAGAATGTGATGCAGGAGTTCCGACTGTATTAGCCAGGGCTATTTTGAAAAACTCCTTCCTTGATACCATCGATTCTAGGAAGAATATATTAGACTACTATCGACAAGAAATGTTTGACTTGGATAATCAGATCACATGCATTATCAATGAAGCATTTCCTCAGTTCGACATCGAAGAAATTGAAAGCTGGGGAATTGAGAAAACAACCAAATACTTGTCGAGAGCAGAATGGAAGCTTCATAACTTACGAGGATTGCAGTTCTATGATACGAATGCTCAAGAGTCTTATTATGAAGCGCAAGGCAACCAGCAAACAAATGAGGTTCAAACAGAGGAGATTGGAGTTCCGCAGCAAGAACAGCCGAAGCAAACCAACATGCGTGGTGGCGCCAAAGAGAAGTTAACTCCTGAGAAATTAAGAGAGTTAAAAGCTAAGTTCCCAGAGATTAACTGGGAAGGCGACACAATTATGAATGAGGGCATGGAAGGTATGGCTGATTCTGTGGATGTAACATCTCCTGCTTTAAGACCAGGATTCTAAAAAAGTAGGTGACGCGAATGGCGGATGAATTAAGAGATAATGCTCAGCAAAGCTCTCTCGACCATATGGCGTCGCTTGGTAAGGCTGCACTGACTGTCGGGGTCGGCGCAGCCTTATTTTATAGAGGCGGCGGACGTAAGTTTTTATCCGAAGGAGCACGGATTTCTGAGAGAGTTTTGCGTGATGCACAAAACGAAATAGGTTCTAGAAATTTAAAACAGCTGACAACTACAGATGTTAAGCAGATGTATAATTCTCTAGTCGGTTCTCCGGACAGCGCACTGAACAGAGCGAAGCAGTATGCCAAAGAAGGGCCGATGCTCATGAGAAAAGACCACTCGCAAAATCTAACCGGTGGTCTTCAGGAGAACTATTTACGATTACTCCGTGAGCAGGAAAAGATTGCACGAGAAAGATTTGAGACACAGCATGTCAGATACCCAACAGCCCAAGAATTCGTTCGAAAGTTTGCTCCAGACAATCCGACCCTTGGCCGTCAGATTGAACGATTTGCTTTCGATGCGGGCAGAGGAATAGATGATGCGAATGCGGTAGAGAAAACAATTCAAGACTTAAAGCTTGATGAGAGCCTAAGCCGAAATCAGATTGACGAAATGCTGGAGTTCATTCAGAAACGAATGGGTGATAAAGAAGGCTACTCCAAGTTTATGCAGGATCATCAGAAGATGAATGAAGACGCTCTTGGCTTCGCACTCGATCCGACAGAAATGGAGAGAGTCTATGGATCCCTGGATAAACCAACGTCTAAACAGAACTTCCTAAACAAAGTCCTTGGTGATCATCAGATCACGGTAAATGATATCCTTGGCAATCCGGACAAATTCCGTGACAACAAGATTGTTGACCATGTGATAGATGCAGAAGGAAAAGGTAGAGATGTTATCAAGGATGCTCCTGAATTCTATCGAGATATGATGGAGCGAATTCGTCAGAGAAAAGGCGATGAAGCGGCAGATAAATTTGGCCGTCTATTCGTTGACTCTGTTCTGAGAAAAGATGGAGAAGGGAATTTCTATTCTCTGACTGAAGCATCGGGCATTACAGATAAAGCACTTGATTGGCTTGCTGGTACAATGCCAGGTAAAATCCTAAAGCTTCGTGACTTCACTCAGAGGGCAAAAGGCCCAACCTTTAATTACACACCTGCGTCGGGATCCTTGGCCGACCCTGTTCTTGCAAGGCTGACAAACAAGGTCAACAAGAATGCACTAACTCCAGACTCTGATTATCTACGAATCTACAACAGGTCCTATGAGATTACCACAGACGGCCTTCGTCACGAGAAAGCCTTAGATGATACGTATCTTATTTCTCGATACGGAACGCAGCCAAGATTAATTAATCAAATGGCCGGCAACTCAGACTATCGTGTGCAGGAAAATAAAATCTTGCGAGCATTGGATGTAGGACAAGAAGGCACGCCTACGCTCCTAGATGATTTCCGCTCGAAGATTAATAAGTTTCAAGATCCAGAGTGGAGTCGAAATGTTATTAATGAATTCCTTAACAATGCAGATACAACCAAGCGGAACTTAGCAGCTTATCGTGCTGCAGATGAATTGTCTGAAGAAGCAACGCAGGATGTTCATAACATTATCAACCAAGTGAAACAGTTGAATCACTTCTATAGCAAGAATACGTATGAGCTTAACTCTGAGGCTGTTAATAAACTTATGGCACAGTCCAGCGGTGAAACAAGACAGATGTTCCGTCTGCTATCAATGAATGATGAAGATATGCTTCGTGAGCTACTTGTTTCAGACAACGGTAGCCTTCGGGATGCTTCACATCATCTCAACCAAGACTTGGTATCCTTGTTGTTCAAATACAATAAGCAACCGAAGCGAACCCGGGATATGATTTCGATTAAAAACAATCGAGGTAATTTCTTCGGTGGCACAGAGACTGCAGGATTCTTCGATACCTTACGAATGGAGATCGGGAAAGAAGCATTCATGCGCCATGCAGTTGATTCTGCTCCAAGCAAAGAGATGTACAACTTTGATGCAGTGAATGATCTCATTGAAGCTGCAGGCTTAACCGGAGCAACCAAACGTGAAACAAGAAGGCTAGCAGACTGGGCAGCGTTCCAGCAAACTGGTGGTGTTCACTCTCGACTCACAAGGAAAAAGGATACGGAAGCTTTAATAGAAGATGCTGACCGCGTGCTCAATGCATTCATGGAGCCGGAGGATAATACGCAAATGAATGCGACGTTCTTCAAGCAGTTTCGAGAGAATCTGGAGAACATGTCAAAAGAGAAATCAAACGTCTTCGAGAATTCCTATTCGACATTCCAGGATCAAACAGACATCGTAACAGCCTACAATCAGAACGAATGGATGACTATGAGGAAAATGATTAGTCCTCTTGAGGCCATTAAGAATCTGAACGACACAGAGAAATTAAAAGCTTTCGGCAAACAATTCTATGCCGGCCGTAACAATCTAGAAGATGTAACGTCAGCTACACTTGTTCCTTACTTTGCTCTAATTCGTCTGTCAGATGCATTAGGCAAAATTGGGCTTAGCTTCTCTACACGTTCCTCTGGAAGTATCGGGGATCTCACAAAGTCCATGGTATTCAAACGAGGCTTGCCTTTAGTAGCTGGGCTGACATACTTCGATTACATGAGTGATATGACTGGGGTGCTCACCGGAGGTACGACACTTAAAGGTGCGTTTGCTCAAGGTATCGCGAACATGGATCTTGGGATGCGTAGCATAACTGACGCTACCGGCCTAACTGATTACCTGAAGACGGAAAAGGAAATCAATCCGTTCTACAGTTATTGGACCGGCGATGATTATCATAGTCGTGAAGAGCGTGAAGATTGGTATCAGAACGGATATCAAGAAATGCGTAAAGGTCGTTGGTGGAGCTTCGGTGGTATCCAGGAATTCCGTGGATCTGAAGTATCTTACTATCAGCCAAACTTCCTAAGACGAGCAACCAGCGAATGGAAAGACAAAGCGTTGTACGATAGTGTCTGGGAGAAGTGGTCTCGATCTTGGCTTCCAACACCAACGGATCCATTGTCTCCAGTACGGTATTTAATGAATCCATATTGGTTAGAAGAGAAGCACGCAGAGGATCGTCCATATCCAATGACTGCTCCGATGTTTACAGAGCAGACGCCATGGGGTGCGATTCTTAACCCGACAATTGGTGAGCTAATTAAGCCAAAGAGAGAAATGCACGCAGACCGTCTGAACTCCAACTTCGTTGATGTTCGAGCTCTAATCGAAGCTCGTAATATAGAACAATTCGAGAAAGCCAAAGGCAATAATGATAACCACTTGATCCGATTTAAAGAAGGATCGATTGAACCGGTAGACTGGACTTCGTTGAATGCTCCAACTCCATCACAGCGGGTATTGTCATTAAACGTAAAAGATGGCGTAATGACGGATGCAGCGACGGGTAGCTATCAGCAGTTCAGTGGAGTTATGTCTGCCAGCTCTTACTTAGATGCTGCATCTTCCGCAACTGCAGGGAATATTCGTGCAGGAATTGCCTATGACCCTGAAGGGGGCGGAGAGGATGGAGACGGAGAATCTGGTTCTGGATCAGGCGGAGGTTCTGGTAGTGGATCTGGAGGCGGAGGATTCGGTGGGGGTTATGTTACAACCGACGGCATTTCCTTCCGAGACGAACTTCGACTTCGTGCTGCTAGCGGAGAATTCTTGCCTAAAATCGCTAATCAGATTATCAACAAAGCTGACCCTACTTACAGCATTGAAGAAGTCAACAAAGGTATAGTGGCCAGAGCTCAGGCGATCGGTTCTCGTCCGAGAGAAAAAGGATTTGCTACACCTGAGTCTATCTACAACACAGCCGCTTCATTCGGCTCGCAGGTTTTAGAAAATCCTGAAGCACGAGCAGAACTAAAAGGCTTAAGCGGTGGAGATGACTTTGTTGGCGAGATGGCCTATGCCAGCCGATTCTTAATGGGTATCTACGGCTACGGTGCTTTCGCTATGTTCCCGGGAGAAGCTAGAACAAAGTTAGAAGATGCAGGCAAAATTGATTCTCCAGTTCGTGGATTCTGGGATATGAATACCGGTGGGCTTGGTGGAGGATATGGTGAGATCTTCCGTCGTTTCATTCCATCGTTTAACCACATGGTTGAAGACTTCAACCCATTGATGAACACGATGCCAGACTGGATGCCTGAGCGATTCCGCTTCGGAGATCCTTATACAAAAGTTCCGAAAGGTGAGATGCGTCTTCCT
>Ga0180216_1001149_pt1 | contig 24421 bp, 21 predicted proteins | sample eDN3rd37CBELigMG_FD_128879 | JGI IMG/M metagenome (GOLD analysis project Ga0180216, IMG submission 128879) | Enriched Miracle-Growth compost microbial communities from Emeryville, California, USA - eDNA 3rd pass 37_C BE-Lig MG (version 2)... ... | reverse complement strand
CGTGGAGCTCTTCGGTCTGGCTCGTGAGCTGAACGTCGAAGCAGAAGGCATCGAGATCGGTCCCTCGCCCGCCGAGGCCGACCACATCGCCTCCTTCGGACTTCCGATCGAGGACCTCGACCTGACGGTCCGGTCCTACAACTGCCTCAAGCGCGAAGGTGTCCACACCGTCGGCGAGCTCGTGGCACGGACGGAGTCCGACCTGCTCGACATCCGCAACTTCGGCCAGAAGTCCATCGACGAGGTCAAGGTCAAGCTGCACTCGCTCGGCCTGTCCCTCAAGGACAGCCCGGCATCGTTCGACCCCAGCACCGTTGCCGGCTACGACGCCGCGACCGGTACCTGGAGCGATACCGAGGCCGGCTCCTTCGGTGACAACGACGGCAACGAGGACTACGCCGAGACCGAGCAGCTGTAGCAGCTCACGGTCCGTTACTAGGAGAAAATCATGCCCAAGCCCAAGAAGGGCGCCCGCTTCGGCGGATCGGCCTCGCATCAGAAGGCGCTCATGGCCAACCTGGCCACCGCGCTCTTCGAGCACGGCCGCATCACCACCACCGAGGCCAAGGCCAAGGCCCTGCGCCCGTACGCCGAGAAGCTCGTCACGCACGCCAAGGCCGGCACGCTGGCCTCGCGTCGTGAGGTGCTGAAGGTCATCCGCAACAAGGACGTCGTCCACTCGCTGTTCGCGGAGATCGGTCCCTCCTTCGAGGACCGCAACGGCGGTTACACCCGCATCATCAAGACGATGCCGCGCAAGGGCGACAACGCCCCCATGGCCATCATCGAGCTGGTGCGCGAGAAGACCGTCACCTCCGAGGCCGACCGCGCTCGCCGCGTCGCCGCCTCGCAGGCACCCGCCGAGGACAACGCGGTCCAGGCCGTCGAGGCCGAGGCCACCGACGCCGAGGTCGCGAACGCCGACGCCGTCGTCGAGGGTGTCGAGGACACCAACGCCACGGCTGCCGACGCGCCCGAGGCGGACGAGGCCAAGAAGGACTAGTCCACTTGGTTTCGGCATCTGCTGAAGCTCACGAGCCCGCCGTCCCTTCCGAGGGCGGCGGGCTCGTGGCTTCTCACGAGACAACCCGTCTGCGACTCGACATCTCGTACGACGGCACCGACTTCTCCGGCTGGGCACGGCAACCCGGACGCCGCACGGTGTGCGGGGAGATCGAGGAGAAGCTCTCCGCGATCGTCCGCACGCCCGTGCTGCTCACCGTCGCCGGTCGCACCGACGCCGGCGTGCACGCATCCGGGCAGGTCGCCCACGTCGACGTCCCCACCGCGGCGCTGCCCGACGATCCGTCGCGCTGGGTCCGCCGTCTCGCACGGTTCCTGCCCCGCGACGTGCGGGTCACCGGGATCTCCGTCGCTCCCGAACATTTCGACGCCCGGTTCTCGGCGATCCGGCGTCACTACGAATACCGTGTCACCACAGCGGTGTACGGCGCCGAGCCGTTGCGTGCCCGCGACACCGTCGCGTGGCCGAAGGCCGTCGATCTCGATGCGATGCAACGCGCGTCGCAGTCGCTGCTCGGCCTGCACGACTTCGCCGCCTTCTGCAAGCGGCGGGAGGGCGCGACGACCGTACGCGAACTGCAGCGATACGACTGGACGCGCGAGGGTGACATCCTCACCGCCTACGTCAGCGCCGACGCCTTCTGCTGGTCGATGGTGCGCAGTCTCGTCGGCGCGGCCCTGGCCGTGGGGGAGGGACGTCGCAGTGTCGAGTGGATGACGGCCCTGCTCGGGGAACGCGAACGTGCGGCGTCCGTCGCGGTGGCACCGGCACACGGCCTGTCACTGGTCCGCGTCGACTACCCTGCTGACGAGGAACTGGCCGCGCGCAACGTTGCGACGCGGGAGATGCGCGGGCCCATCACGCCCGGCTGTTGCGGATGAAGGGAACGAATGTGCGCGCACGACGGTTTGCGTTGATGGGAACGATCGGGGCGCTCGCCGTCTCGTCGCTGGTCCTACCCGGTGCCGCGGTCGCCCACGCCGAGGACCTCCTGGCAGCCGCGACCGGCGAGACCCGGTCGCAGAGCGCGACTGTCGAACGCATCGAGAAGCACACCGACCGCGACTGGTCGCTGTTCGTGTACTCGCCGTCGATGGAACGCACCATCGAGCTGCAGGTGTTGCGCCCGGCCGACACGAGCGCGCCGCGACCGGTCTTCTACCTGCTCAACGGTGCCGGTGGGGGATTGGACCGAGCGACCTGGCGCGACCAGACCGACGTCGTGGAGTTCTTCGGCGACAAGAACGTCAACGTCGTCACCCCGGTCGGTGGCGCGTTCAGCTACTACACCGACTGGCTCGAGGACGATCCTGTTCTCGGACGCAACAAGTGGACGACCTTCCTCACCGAGGAGGTCCCGTCGGTGGTCGACGAGACGCTCGGCGCGAGCGGCCGCAACGCGATCGCCGGTGTGTCGATGTCGGCGACGTCGGCGCTCGCGCTCGCCCAGCAGGCGCCCGATCTCTACCAGGCGGTGGGTTCGTACAGCGGATGCGCCGAGACGGCGTCGGACATCGGTTCGCGCTACGCCGAGATCGTCGTCGCGTTCGGCGGAGGCGAGGTCGAGAACATGTGGGGGCCGGTCGCCGGTGAGCACTGGACCGAACAGGACGTCGTGCTCAATGCCGAGAAGCTGCGCGGCAAGGCCGTGTACGTCTCCACGAGCAGCGGTGTCCCGGGCCCGTACGAATTGAAGGCATGGGAGCAGGACGGTGTCGCCGTCCTTCCCGATGTGGCTCTGCTCGGGCTCATCGAGGCGGGCGTGAACGACTGCACGACGCGATTGCGCGGTGCGCTGGACGCAGCCGGGGTCGAGGCGACCTACGCGGTCCGACCCGACGGAACCCACACCTGGGGCTATTGGCAGGAGGCCCTGCACGACTCGTGGCCCGTGCTCGGCGAGGCCATCGGCGCCTGAGCCGGACACGCCGAGAAAGCACCGAGGGGGTGAGGTCTGCGACCTCACCCCCTCGGGCGTTCTCACATGCTCGTCAGATCAGCCAGTCCAGGAAGTGGAGGACGTTGCTGATGAGCGCGTCGAGCGAACCGAGAAGCATGTGGTGACCTCCATGTCGGAAAAGAATCGGACGTATGTCCAGATCTGATTCAAGCGAAAACCGCCGGTAACAGGCAACCTTCTCGAGTGTGACAAATATCCGATGAAAAGGTGTTAACGCGCGGCGGCCGACGTCCGAGCGAGCGCCTCGGCGATCATGCGATGACCCTCCGCCTCGTAACAGTCGTCGCCCACATGGAAGGACCACACCGCGACCGCGACCGCCGCACGGACACGTTGGCGGAACCAGGCGTCCTCCTCACGTGGATCCTCGCCGTAGCCGCGCAGGAAGGCCTGCTCGGCCCCGGGGACCCGGAGGAACTCGCGCACCGCGAGCCGCTCGAAGTCCTCACCTGCCGGGCGCATCGCGGCCCGCCCGAAGTCGATCACCTTCACCACGCCGGTGTCGTCGGCGAGCCAGTTCCGGCTCTGCCAGTCGCCGTGGGTGGGCACCAGGGTGACCGTCGGTGTCGGCCACCCCTCGACCATCGAGCGCAGCCGGCCTGCGACGTCGGGGCCGATCCGGTGCGGCGCCGCGAGCCACCGCAGCGTCTTCGTGTTCGCCGATCGCTCGTAACCCTCGTCCACCACGCGCTCCTGGCGGTGGAACTGGGCGAGCAGCGCGCCGGCCTGTTCGTAGACGTCGAGACGGGACGACGCGGCGGTGCCCTGGATCAGCCGGCCCGGAAGGTATTCCGTCACGACGAGTTTCGACGCGCGGTCGGCGAACACCATGCGGGCGGCCCGACCGTGCCGTACCCACGGAGCGGTCCACCGCTCGTGGGCGCTGATCTCGCGGCCGATGTGCCGATCCGGAGATCCGCCCGCCTTCACGACCAACCGGCCGTCGTCGGTGTCGACCGCGAGGACGGTGGTCGACACCAGCCCCCAACTCATGTCGGAGACCACGACGATGCGGCCGAACCGCTGCGTCAGCAGGTGGCGTTGCTGTGGAGTGAGCCGCTCCAGGGCATCCGGCATGGAGGCACTCTAGCGATGTTTCGCCGCGAGGACCCCTGCCGCTTCCGGCTCACGATCGATCACCCCGCGAGGGATCGTGCGATCACGAGTCGCTGAATCTGATTGGTGCCCTCGAAGATCTGCGTGATCTTCGCGTCGCGCATGAAACGCTCGACCGGGAAGTCGCGGGTGTAGCCGTATCCGCCGAGCACCTGGACCGCGTCGGTCGTGACCTTCATGGCGGCATCCGTCGCGACGAGCTTGGCCACCGATGCCTGCCGCGAGTAGGGCAGCCCGGCGTCCTTGCGTCGGGCGGCGTCGAGATAGGTGGCGCGGGCCGAGTCGACGGCGGCAGCCATGTCGGCGAGGACGAAGCCGAGGCCCTGATGGTCGATGATGCGCTTGCCGAAGGCCTGTCGTTCCTTGGCGTAGGCCGTCGCTTCGTCGAGGGCGGCCTGGGCGAGACCCGTCGCGACGGCGGCGATTCCCAGACGTCCGGAATCCAGTGCGCTGAACGCGATCGGCAGTCCCTGTCCCTCGGCGCCGATCCGGCGCTCGGCCGGGACGAAGGCGTCGTCGTAGTGGGCGGAGGTGGTGGGGACGGCGTGCAGACCCATCTTCTCCTCGGGCTTGCCGAAGGACAGGCCCTCGGTGCCGGCGGGCACGAGGAAGCACGAGATGCCCTTGCTGCCGGTGTCGGCCGTGCGGGCGAACAGGGTGTAGAAGTCGGCCTTGCCGCCGTTGGTGATCCACGCCTTCGAACCGGTGATGCGGTAGCCGCCGTCGACGGGCTTCGCGCGGCATGCGAGGGCGGCGGCATCGGATCCGGCCTGCGGCTCGGACAGACTGTACGCGCCGATGGTGTTGCCGCCCAGCATCTCCGGGAGCCACTTGTTCTTCTGCTCGTCGGTGCCGTGGGTGGCGAGCGCGAAGCACGACAGTCCGTGAACGCTCACCGCGACCGCCACGGCCGCCCAGCGGGCGCCGAGTTCCTCGAGGACCTGCAGGTACACCTCGTAGGGCTGGTCGCCGCCGCCGAACTCCTCGGGGTACGGCAGGCTCAGCAGTCCCGCGGCGCCGAGTGCGGGGAAGACGCCCTCGGGGAAGGTCTCGTTGCGCTCGTGCTCGTCGACGCGCGGGGCGAGTACCTTGTCGGCGACGTCGCGGGTGAGATCGATCAGGTCGTAGGCCTCGCGGGTGGGAAGCAGACGCTCGACGGGCACGGTGGTTCCTCCTGGAAGGCTGGGGACCGAAAATAGTACTGGGGACGATACTGCAGTACTGTTTTCGGTATGGCAAGAGTCGGTAGCCGGCGACCCACCGCCCGGCAGGCGCAACTGTTCGACGATCTGGTCGCATTGTTCCTGGCAGAAGGCTTCGCGCACCTGACCCTCGACGACATCGCCGCGCGCCTGCGCTGCTCGAAATCGACGCTCTACGCACTCGCGGAGAACAAGGACCGGCTCGTCTACGCAGCGACCGTCCACTTCTTCAAGGGCGCTGCCGACCGGGTGGAGGCCGACGTCGCGCGGGCCGCCGACGCGCAGGCACGCATCGGCGCCTACCTCGAGGCCGTGGGGCGCGAACTCGAACCCGCCTCCACGCGGTTCATGGAGGACATCGCCCACACGCCGGTCGCGCGCGAGGTCTACGAACGCAACACCCGGTTCGCCGCCGACCGCGTCCGCCAGCTCATCTCCGACGGCGTCGAGGCCGGTGAACTGCGCGACGTCCATGCCGCCTTCGTCGCCGACGTCGTCGCCTCGGTCATGGTGCGCATCCAGCAACGACAGGTGGCCGAGGCGACCGGTGTCGAGGACGCACGTGCCTATCGGGAACTCGCCGCGTTGCTCGCGCACGGGCTCTCGGCCGCACCGCACCTACGATCGACTCCATGACCACGGCAGCACCGAACGATCCGATCCGCCTCGAGGTCGTCGTAGCCAGTGTCCGCGCCGGGCGCATCGCCCCGGTCGTCGCCGACTGGTTCGCGGCCACCGCGCGGCAGCGCACCGAGTTCGACGTCGGCGTTCTCGATCTCGCCGAGACCCCGCTCCCACAGGACCTCTCGGGCGGGCCCGCCGCCGACGCCTTCACCCGTCGTATCGGTGCCGCGGACGCCTTCGTGGTGGTGACCTCCGAGTACAACCACGGCTATCCCGCCGCGCTGAAGACGGCCATCGACACCGTCAAACACGAATGGCGCACCAAACCGGTCGGATTCGTCTCCTACGGTGGCCTGTCCGGCGGCCTGCGCGCGGTCGAACAGTTACGGCAGGTCGTCGTCGAGGTCCACATGGTGCCGGTGCGGCAGTCGGTGAGCTTCCACCGCGTCAAGCACGCCTTCGCTGCCGACGGCACCACCACGGACGAGGCCGCGATCGACGGCGCGGAACGCATGCTCGACCAGATCGCGTGGTGGGCACGCACCGTCCGCGCCGGAACCGCTCTCGACCGCTATCCCGGCTGAGGCGCCGGATCCGGCATGCGCGACCGGCCGAGATGGGTGCTCTCCGCCGCGATCGTCACGAGAGTGAGGAGTGTGCGCTCGTCGCCCGCCGTGAGCACGACACGGTCCCCGGCCGCCCCGGGTTGGAGCAGCGACACCGTGGGACGCTCGCGCGGCCATCCGTCCGGGTGGACGTGCACGTGGATCGCGGTCGCGTGCGGCATGGACGAGGTGGGCGGGACGCCGTCGTAGACGACCGTGTCGAAATCGCGGTCGCCCGCGTACTCGCCCGCCAGACGCAGCCGGTCGGGTCCGGCCGCGGATTCGACCAGGCCACGCCACGCGCCGGGACGATCGGTGTGGACGACGACCCGCGCCCCCACCGCGACGGCACGGAAGACCACCTGCTGGGCGAGATACCGCTCGCCCGCGATGTGGACCGAGCGGACTCCGGGACCGGTGAGACGGACGGTGACGGCGCGACCGGCGTCGTCCGATCCGACGAGCTGCCCGCACCCACCGGCCGGAAGTGCGAGGGCGTCGAGTTCCCCGGTGCGTGATTCGCGCAACGGAACCCGGTCCTCCAGCTGCGGAACCCCGACGGGCAGTGCAGCGGTGAGGAGTTCGGCGTGGCGTCCATATGCCGGGAGCAGTCCGGCCACCGAGGGGAGGTCCGCCTCCCGCGTGGTGAACCGTGCCAGCGCCCCGACCCGGATCGAACCGTGATCACCCGGTCGCAACCGGAGGACCAGCGTCGACGCCAGGGTCGGATGCGACCAGATCGCGGCCGTGTGGTGGCGATCGATCCGTCGGGGGTCGAAGGCGCCGCCCGAGTCGAAGGCGGAGGACAGGGCGACGTGCCGGTGCGCCGGGACCCACTCCGTCGCCGGCACCCCATGGGAGATGCGCAGTGCGGCCTGTTCGATCTCGTTCGCGGTGAGCAGTCGCGCGCCGTACCCGGCGTCGCCGAGCGCCCGGATCACGCGCCGCGCCGCCGCGACGACGGTCCGGGCCGCACCCTCGGAGCCGCCGCCCCGACGAGCGGCAGCGGCCGCGCAGGACGTGACATCGAGACGGAGCACCACTCGCACTGTGCGTTCGGCCGCGGCGGGAAGCGGACCCAGCAACTGCGCGTATGCCTGCCCCGCCGGGGTCGAGTCGCGAACCCGACGCCCCTGCACCACGACATCGATCCCGTCGAGGACGACATCGTGCCGGTACAGGCAGGTGGCGATCGCGTCGAGGGGAAGGATTCGCCCCGTCTCCTCACTGTCGCGCCCGAGGCGGGTGATCGCGCCGGCCGGTGAGGCGAGTTCGAGCACCACGGTCGCGTACGGGCCGTCCCATCGCACCCCCACCGGGACCGCCGACCCGATGTGGAAGTCGCGGAGGACACCCGAAACCGGGACATCGTCCGGGCGCCGGCGCAGAACGGTCGCGATCCATTCGGCCGTGCCGCGCCCACCGATCCGCACGAGGCACAGCGTGGCCGGCGGCACGGCGATCACGCAGGCCACCCACACGGACGCCCCCGACGCCACAGCCAACGCCCACACCAGGACGGCCACGCACTGCGCGCCCACCAGTCGTACCGCGACACGACTTCTCGCATCACCTGCTGCTGTGCGGGCCCGTGCACCGTCGGGCGCTGTATCGACCCGTGCATCCTCCGACTCGGACGCAGTCCGTTGCATCGATCCCCCCGACGACGGCAATGGTTCCGGCGCGGTGCCGACCTACCCCCTGACCGCGCGGAGCGCGTGTGGTGAGCGCCCGACAGGACTGTACTGTGTTGCGCCAGAGAGCGTGCCGTACGGGGGGAGATCGATGGCAGCGCAACCGACCACGCGATGGCAGGTCAGTGGATACCGTTTCCTGGCACGGCGCATGGATCATGCGCTGGTGCGGGGCGACGTACGAATGATCCACGATCCCATGCGTTCCCAGTTCCGGGCACTCGTCGTCGGAGTGGTCGTCGCCTGTGTCGTCCTGGGAGGCTGTGCCGCCCTTGCACTGTTCCGGCCCCAGGACCGGATCGGTGATGCTTCCGTCGTCGTCGGGCGCGACTCCGGTGCGCTCTACGTCGCGATCGACACGACCTTCCATCCCGTCCTGAACCTCGCGTCGGCGCGGCTGATCCTCGGATCTCCCGCCGAACCGGCGGTCGTCGCCGACGAGGAACTGACGACACGCCCGCGCGGACCGCTGGTGGGGATCCCGGGCGCACCGTCCTCCCTGGCCCACGACGCGGAGGAAGTGCCGTGGACGGTGTGCGACGTCGCCGATCCGAACGGCCTGCAGTCCTCGACCACCGCCGTGCTCGCCGGCACCCCCGAGCACCGGGCAGGCTCGGTGCTCGCCGCCGACGAAGCGCTCCTCGTGACCGCGGACGGCAGATATTACCTGCTCTACGAGGGCAGACGCGCCGAGATCGACCCGGACGACCGGTCGCTCGTGCGCCTGCTGGGTATCGACGTCTCCCGTGCGCGCCCCGCGAGCCCCGGATTGCTCGCTGCGGTCCCGGAGGTGCCGAAACTGACGGCACCCCTCATCGCCGGTGCCGGAGGTACCCCGAGCATGTCGATCCCGGGTGCGCGCGTCGGCTCGGTCGTCGCGGTGTCCGAACCGGACGGTCAGAGTTTCCACGTGGTGCTCGAGGACGGTGTGCAGGAGGTCTCGCGGGCCACCGCACATCTCATCCACTTCTCCGATTCGCAAGGAACACCGGAGATTCCGGTGGTTCCGCCCGATGCCCTCGCGGCCGCGCCGGTCGTGCACGAACTGCCGGTCGACACCTTTCCCGAGGTCGTTCCGCGCGTCGTCGATCCGGGGGAGAGGCCCGTGGCGTGCTCGACCTGGCAGCCGGGCGCGGCCGAGGACGACCGGCACCGTTCGGCTCTGCGGTTGTCCGCGGGGACGGCCCTGCCCACCGACAAGGACGCCGTGCCCGTGGTCCCGGCCCAGGCCGACGGCGCCGGACCGCAGGTCGACGCGATCCACATCCCGCCGGGTCACGGCAGATACGTGCAGACCACCTCGCTGACCTCGGAGACCGACCGTCTCGGCTCGTTGTTCTACGTCGCCGACACCGGTGTGCGATACGGCATCACCGATGCGGACGCCGCAGCGGCGCTCGGCTTCACGGCTCCACCCGCCCGGGTCCCGTGGCCGATCCTGCAGTTGCTCGCTCCGGGACCTGCGCTCGGCCGGGAGCAGGCGCTGCTCGCACACGACGGTGTCGCCGCCGACCCGGGGGCGGTTCCCGTCCGGGCGGGCAACTGACTCAGGTCCGCGATCGGGCGAGTCGTCGTGCCGGGGCGGTGAGAACGAGAACGAGGACGGTCGCGGCGAGCACCGCCGCAGCCGAGATCAGCGCGATAGTGCGCGGCCGGTGATCCGGTACCGGCGGAGGACTCGGCGCGGCGACGGCAACCGGTACCGGCTGCACGCGCTCGACCGGTAGCGGCGCGGTGACCGCGGCGAGCGGATCGACGACCCCGTGCCCCACCCGCGGATTCCATCCCTCCGCGGGGGAGTGGGCGGTGCGCTCGATGCGAGCCATCACCTCCCGGGCGGACAATTGCGGATGCCGCGAGCGCACCAGCGCGACCGTCGCCGCGACGAGCGGTGCCGCGAAACTCGTCCCGGACACCGGCCTGCCGCCCTGGGGGCCGGGGATCAGGTCGGCCAGACCGTCGGTGCCGGGATTGAGCGAGACGAGCCCGCTCCCGGGGGCGGCGACGTCGACCCACGGCCCGGGCAGGCTGTACTCGGCCGGTGTGCCGTCGTCCTCGACCGCACCCACGGTGAGGACGTACTCGTCGTACCAGGCCGGTGACGCCATGGTGACGATCGAATCCCAGGGATCCGCACCGGGATCGGCCGGATCCACCGAGCGTGGATTGCCCTCGCGGCACGTGTCGGTGTTGCCGGCCGCCGCGACGACGACCGCGTCGTGCACATCCGTCGCGTACTGCACCGCCGCTCCCAGCGGACCGTCGACGAGGCCCTCGGCTACCGTCCGGCAGGCGACCTCGGAGATATTGACGACGGTGGCGCCGAGGTCCACTGCCCGTCGGACGGCCGCGGCGAGGGTCCGTACGTCGCCGTATCCGGAGGCGTTGCGTGCGGCCTCGTCGTCCGATCGGGAGCGGTCGGAGAAATGGCCACTGGATTGGCGGATGGTGATGATCTCGACATCGGGTGCGCCGCCGGCGAAACCCGATCCGGGTGTCGGCCGCGCCGCGATCAGTCCGGCGACGAGGGTGCCGTGCGCGTCGCAGTCCTCGGTGCCGTCACCCGTGGACACGTAGTCGCCCCCGGGTATCGGGGCCGGCAGCCGCGGATGCGGACGGACCCCGGTGTCGATGACGGCGACCACCTGCCCGGCTCCCCGGGTGATGGGCCAGACGGACGTGAAGTCGAGGATGCGTTGTGCCCGAGGGATCTGTGGTCCGTCGGGAGCATCCGGCAGTTCCGCGCACAGCACGCGCATCTCGGTGGCCTCGGGAGGCGCAGGTGTCGCGCCGGCAGGCAGTTGCGCCGGATCGGGTACCGGCGGCGCGGCGATCGCGAGACCCGGCGTGGTCGTCGCCACCAGGGCGGTGAGGGCCAGGACCGCGAACCGGTGTGCCAGCCGCACCGTCACAGTCCGCGGATCGCCGCGTACACACCGGCGACCCAGCAGGCCGACGGCACGACGGTCGCGATCGTTGCGTACTCGGCGAGCTCGGCGATCCGGCGCTGCACCGGGGTGAACGTCCGTCGCGGCGCGACCACACCGAAGAGGAAACCGGCACACGCGAGAGCCGTAGCGGACGCGAACACCGCCCACGGCGGCAACGCCCCGCTCGCTGCCGCGCCGATGAGCAGCCCGACCAGCAGTACCGCGCCACCCGCCACGAGGGGAGCCGCCTGCGCGGTCGCGGTGTAGGTGCGACCACGGAAGACCAGGACCACGGCCGCAGCGACGGCCAGTGCCACCGCGGGGACGAACACCTCTCCGTCCCGAGGGAATGCGGCACACCACGCCCCGCCCGCCGTGAGTACGACGACGGCATGGACGATGCCGGTCAGTGCGCTGCGTGCCCGGTCGGCCCGGTCTTCGAGCTCCGCCGGTGACGGCAACCCGGACACGCTGCTGCTCTCGGTGCTCTCCGGTTCGAGCGGAGCGCCCGGAGCGGGGACCGGGGGGATGGGGAGCTTCGCGAGCATCGCCGCGAGGCGGGGTGCCGTGCCTGCGAGCAGCAGCGCCGCCACGACCGTTCCGGCCCCGAGGGCACGCGCATCGAGATCGGTGGTGGACGCGAGGGAGGCCGTCACGACGACACCCGCGGCGATCGCGGCGACCGCCGTGCACGGTGCGAGGCCGATGCGGGTGACACGCACGGCGAGCACTGCGACCGCACCGGTCAGTGCCGCCGCGAGGACGAGACGCGGCGCCGGCGAATCGCCGGGAACGAGCAACGCACCGGCGGTCGACGCGAGGGGGAAGGTGCACCACAGCAGTGCGGTGGCGGTCCGTCGATCGCCGTGGAGCCGGGCGAGGATGCCTGCGGCGAGCAGCACCAGGAGCGGCAGCGCGGCGCACACGCCCCCGAGGGCGAGACGACTCGCACCGTCGGGCAGGAACAGCAACGGCACGCAGCCCGCCGCGAGCGCGACCGGACCCAGGACGGCCGCGACGAGACCCGACGGACCCGCACCCCACGGCGTCGTGGTCCGGTCCGAGGCCGCGACGCTGTACATGACGTCGTCGAACAACGGTGGAGGAGCAGGGGATCCGGCATCCTCCAGGACGAGGATCTCCCCGTCGCGGACACCGTGCTCGTCGAGGCTCAGCGCACCGGAGAGCGGGGCCCGGCCGATCCGGGCGAGCGCCCAGCCGTCGGGTTCCGTGCGTTCGGGTGTCGCGTCGAAGTCGTTGTCGGGCCGGTGACCGGCGACGAGATCCACGATCCCCGGGAGCAGCAGTGCCACCGGAACATCGAGGGGCAGCGCGAGATCGACCTCGGTGTGGCGGGCGAGCACGGTGATCCGGCACAGATCCGGGGCTCCCACCTGCCCCGGGGTCTCGGATCGCGCACGCACAGATGTCATCGGCCTCGGTTCCCCCCGTCACTGCAGTCCGAACGACGCAGACCATACGACATCGTCCCGACCGGTGTCCTGCCCGAGTTGCCCGTCGAGGGACCGACGAGCGAGCAGGAACACGGAAGGTCACGCCATGGGTTAGTCTTCCACGACCGTGGGGCCGTAGGGGGCGGCCGACGGCGTCCCGGGGGTGACGAACGTGAGTACCGTGCGTTTCGTGCGCAGAGCACGGCGGGAGGCGCCGCGCGCTCCCAGCGGCGAGGTGAGTGTCCAACCGCCACCGGACATCCCCCGGGCCACGCCCGGGAACTTGGTGACCAGGCTGCTCCCTCTCGTGATGGTCGCCGCGATGATCGGGATGGTCGCGCTGATGTTCACCACCGGCGCCGCACGCAGCCCCATGGCGATGATCTTCCCGCTCATGATGGTCGTGTCCCTGGTGGGCATGCTCGCCAACGGTGGTCGCAGCGGCGGAACGAGAACCGCCGAGGCGAACGAGGATCGCAAGGACTATCTGCGTTATCTCGACCAACTCCGGCGCGAGGTCACCGACACGGCGCACGAGCAGCGTCGGGCGCTCGAATGGTCGCATCCCGACCCGGCCCTGCTGTGGACCCTGGCCGGCACTGTCCGGATGTGGGAGCGGCGCAGCGCCGATCTCGATTTCGGCCATCTCCGGGTGGGGCGCGGTGGGCAACGACTTGCGACCCGGCTCGTACCTCCGGACACCGGACCCGTCGAGGATCTCGAACCCGTCGCGGCCCTCTCCCTGCGCAGGTTCGTGCGCGCGCACTCGGTGGTGCAGGCGCTGCCCACGGCCGTATCGCTGCGGGGCTTCGCCGCGATCGGCATCGAGGGCGATCGCGGTGCGGCGCGCTCGCTCGCGCGGGCGATGCTCGCGCAGGCGTGTACCTTCCACGGTCCCGACACGCTGCAGGTCGCCGTCGTGTGCGGGCCCGACACCGCCGTGGAATGGGAATGGATCAAGTGGCTGCCGCACGCGCAGAACCCGGTCCTGCGCGACGGTGCGGGCAGCGCACGCACGGTGTTCGGTTCGCTGTTCGAACTCGAGACCGACCTTGCAACGGTCCTCGCCGGTCGTAGCAGATTCGTCCGGAACGCCCCGGCCGGCGAGGGCGCCGTGCATCTCGTCGTGGTCGTCGACGGCGGGGTCACGGGATCGGGTTCGGGTGTGCTCGACGACGGTCTCGACGCGGTGACCGTGCTCGATCTCTCCGGTTACGCCACACGGCTCAGCGCGACGCGAGGCCTGCGCCTGGTGGTCGAGGACGGACGGGTCGGGGTCGCCACGGGCACCGACGTCGACATCTTCGCCGATGCCGACGGTATCGGGACTCCGCAGGCACAGACGCTGGCCAGGCGGCTCGCGCCGTACCGGGTGACAAGCGGGGCAGCGGACGAGAGTGCCGGCGACGACCGGCCGTCGAGCTGGCAGGAACTGCTGGGCCTGGGGGACGTGGCCGGTTTCGACCCTGCCCAGGCGTGGGTGCCGCGCCGCGGACGCGACCGCCTGCGGGTACCGATCGGTGTCGGCATCGACGGCGCGCCCGTCGAACTCGACCTCAAGGAGGCTGCCGAGAACGGGATGGGACCGCACGGATTGTGCATCGGCGCAACCGGTTCGGGGAAGAGTGAATTCCTGCGGACGCTGGTCCTCGGCCTCGTGGCGACCCATCCACCGGATGCGCTCAACCTGGTCCTCGTGGACTTCAAGGGTGGGGCGACCTTTCTCGGCCTGGAGCAGATCTCGCACGTCGCGGCGGTGATCACCAACCTCGCCGACGAGATCGCGATGGTCGACCGCATGAAGGATGCCCTCGAAGGCGAGATGAACCGCCGGCAGGAACTCCTCCGGACCGCCGGCAACTTCGCCAACGTCGGCGACTACGAGAAGGCCAGGGCGGCAGGTGCACCACTCGGTCCGTTGCCCGCGCTGTTCATCGTGGTCGACGAGTTCTCCGAACTGCTCTCGCAACAGCCCGAATTCGCCGACCTCTTCGCGGCGATCGGACGTCTGGGCCGGTCGCTGCACATGCACCTGCTGCTCGCCAGTCAACGTCTCGACGAGGGTCGCCTCCGCGGCCTCGACAGCCACCTGTCGTACCGCATCGGTCTGAAGACCTTCTCCGCCAACGAATCGCGGAGCGTCCTCGGCGTTCCCGACGCCTACCACCTGCCGTCGACACCCGGCGCCGGATATCTGCGGACCGATTCCGCCGACATCCAGCGGTTCTCCGCGGCGTACGTCTCGGGACCGTACGAGCCCGGCCGACCCACCCGGCGCACCCGATCGGCGGTGCCGGCCGGCACGTCCGGGCCCCGGCTCTTCACCGCCCGGGCGGTGCCGGTCGGCGCCGGTCCTCCCGCCTCGGTCACGGAGCCGCTCCCGGTTCTTCCCGTCGGCGACGGACGGAGCGTGCTCGACGTGGTCGTCGACCGGATCCGGGGGCACGGAACACCGGCGCACGAGGTGTGGCTTCCTCCGCTCGACGAATCCCCGTCGCTCGATATGCTGCTGCCCAGGTCGGTGCTCACCGGCGACGTGCCGCGTCACGCGACCCTGCGCTGCGTCGTCGGTGTCGTCGACCGGCCCTTCGAGCAACGCCGCGATCCGCTGGTGGTCGATCTGTCGGGATCCGCCGGCAACGTCGTGGTGGTGGGCGGCCCGCAGTCCGGAAAGTCCACACTGCTGCGCAGCCTCGTCCTGTCGATGGCCCTCACGCACACCGCCGAACAGGTGCAGTTCTACGGTCTCGATTTCGGCGGTGGCACCTTGTCCGGTCTGGCAGGCCTGCCGCACGTCGGTTCCGTCGCGGGACGACACGACACCGACCGGGTGCGCCGCACGGTCGCGGAGATGATGTCGCTGCTGCGTCGTCGCGAACGGTCCTTCGCCGACAACGGCATCGAGTCCATGGCCCAGCTGCGGCGGATGCGCGCCGACGCGATCGCACCGGCCGCCGACGATCCGTTCGGCGACGTCTTCCTCGTCGTCGACGGCTGGCCCAGCATCCGGCAGGACTTCGAGGCGCTGGAACAGACGATCGGGATCCTGGCCGCCCAGGGCCTGTCCTACGGCATCCACGTGGTGCTCAGCGCCCCGCGCTGGGGTGACGTCAGGCCCGCCATGCGCGACCTGTTGGGTACACGGCTCGAACTCCGTCTCGGCGACCCGTCCGACTCCGAGTACGGCCGCAAGAGAGCGGCGACGGTGCCGGAAGGGCGACCGGGACGCGGTATCGACCGCGACGGCCTGCACATCCTGGGGGCGCTGCCCCGGGTGGACGGAAGCTCCGATCCGGCCGATCTCGCGGTCGGTGTCGCGGCGGCGGTCGAAGCGGTCCGTGCGGCCACGCCGGGACGTTCGGCGCCGCCGGTGCGCATGCTGCCCGAACGCATCGACCGGTCCGACCTCCTCGCAACTCTGCGGACCGGGTGGCCGCCGCCTTCCGACGCGTCCCCGGCGGTCCGGCTCTCCGTCCCGATCGGCATCGACGAGTCCGAACTCGCACCCGTATCGGTGGATTTCGCCGACAACCCGCACCTGCTGATCTTCGGTGACTCGGAATGCGGCAAGACGAACCTGTTGCGAGGGCTGTGTCGCGGACTGGTCGAAGCCGGTAGCGGCTCGCAGACCAGGATCATCATCGGTGATTACCGCCGCACGATGCTCGGAGTCGTCGGCGGTGACCATCTCGGGGGATACGCCCCGTCGGCGACGGTCCTCGCCGCCATGGTCCGGGAACTCACCGGCATCTTCGAGGGTCGGTTGCCGGGCCCGGACACGACGCAACAACAACTGCGCGATCGATCGTGGTGGACCGGACCCGAGGTGTTCGTGGTGATCGACGACTACGACATGGTCGCCACCTCGGGCCAGAACCCGCTGTTGCCGTTGCTCGACTACCTTCCGCAGGGACGCGACATCGGCCTGCACCTGGTGGTCGCGCGTCGCTCGGGTGGTGCAGGTCGCGCGATGTACGAACCGATCCTCGGGCGTCTGCGGGAGTTGTCGACTCCGGGTCTGATCATGAGCGGTAGCCGCGACGAGGGAGCGCTCGTCGGCGCGGTCCGTCCGTCGCCCATGCCGCCGGGCCGCGGCACGTTCGTACGACGCGACGGCACCGCGCTCGTCCAGACCGCCTGGACGCCGGAGGCGTGATGGCGATCCGGGACGAGCCGGTCGCCGCGGTCGCGTTCACGCTGACACCCGGGTCCCTCCACATCGGGTGGCCCGGAACGACGCGCAGTGTGCCCGCTCTCGCAGCCGACCTCGGTGACCGGCGCGTGTACGGAGCGGCAGCGGGGGAGGAGTCGGAGCCGGTAGGCCTCGCAGAGCTGGTGGATACGGCCGCGGTCGGAACGGAGGCCGAACTCGGAGAACTGCTGAGCGGGCTCGTCTCCTACGCCGCAGCGACCGTGGGTGCACCGGATACCGGCGGGCTGGCGTGCGCGATACACCCCACCTGGTGGAACGAGCGGCGACGCGATCTCTTCCGCACCGCCGTACGGCAGGTCGCGGGCGACACGATCCTGCTCCCGGTCGCGGTGGCCGCCGTGCGCGCCGCCGACCCTGCGCCGCACGAGCGGTGCGTGGTGCTCGAGTTCGCCGCCGGGGGAGTCACCGCCGTGAGCATGGCTCCGCCCGGGCCCGACGGGCCGACCGTCGAACGACTCGCGCGCGATCCGGGTCTGTCGGTGCACTCCTCCGACGCCGCGTCGCGACTCGAGAATCTGCTGACCTCGGTGTGCGGTGGGGCCGGACCGGAGGTCGTGGTGGTGACCGGCGGGCCGGGCGAACCGTCCGGTGTCGAATCGTTCGCTCTCGCCGACGATCTCGTGGGCGCGGGTCGCCGGGTGGTGCCCGTCGCGGCCTCGGAGATGCTGGTCGCGGTGACCGGCCCTCCTGCGCCGCCGGCCGGAAACGGATCGACCGCGAGGACCCCGGTCGTCGCTCCGACGACCGACGGAGCCGACAGGACGCTGCCGTGGCTGAGCGAGGTGCGCGCACGCCCGGATCTCCCTCGTGCCGGGCGGGCCGGCGCGGCGCGCACGCTGGTCGTCGCCGGCGCGGTGATCCCGTCCTTGCTCGTCGCTGCGATCTTCCTGTGGCTGCTCCTCACCGGAGCGGACGACGCGGAGGTTCCGGATCCATCGGAAATCGTTGCCGCAGAGGAGATACCGGCCGACGCGCGTGAACCCGAGTCGACCGTCGACACCGGTCCCTCCCCGTCGACGCGGATCGACGCCGGTCCACTGCACCTCGACCTGCCGGAGGGCTGGCGCGTCCGCGACCCCGCGATCGTTACGGAGGGTCGCGTGGAACTGATACCGGTCGGCGGGACCGATCGCCGGATCCTGGTCGTGTACCGCGATCTCCCCGACGGCACCGACGAGCGTTCGGTCGCCTCCGCATTGGCGGAACGGGCCGCCGAACGCGCACCGGTCATCCGCAACCTCGACACCGATACGACGTTCGCCGACCGCAAGGTCGTGGCGTACACCGAGGTTCCCGACGACTACTCGGTGGTGCGGTGGTCGGTCCTGGTCTTCCCTTCGTCGACGACACCGACCGGGCTCGGACTCCAGGTGTCGGTGGGATGCCAGTACCTCGAGGAGGAATGGACCCGTATCCGCAGCGAATGCGAGCAGGCCGTCCACACCCTCCGGGTCGGGTGAGAAAAGAAGGTCCACGAATTTCGGAAGGTGCGGAACCGATACCCGATCGGGTGCGTCCAACCACATGTAGGAGCCAGAACCGGTTCGACGCCGAGCCGGATGATCCACGCACGAGCGAAGGAGTACGCCGTTGACCCAACCGACCGGCAATTCGAATCACCTCACCACCGATGTGGCGACCATGGAGGTCGTCGCGGGACAACTCCAGGACTCCCGCGCCGAACTCGACGCGATCCTCGGTCGCCTGACGGGCGTGGTGCAGTCCGCGCCGTCGGTCTGGCGGGGCCGCTCGGCGGAACAGTTCGCCGGAATCATGGAGCGCTGGAACGTCAACCACACCAAGCTGTCGAACGCCCTGGACGAACTCGCCGAGGCCGTGCGCACCAGCGGACGGTCGTACGCCGCGGCCGAGGACCAGCAGGCCCAGTCCCTGTCGGCGATCGACCCCGACGGCGGTTCGGTTCTCAACGGCTCGTTCACCTGATCGCCGGTCCCTCCGGCGCACAGGCCCTCCGGCACACATACGAGAGAACAAGGAGAAACGATCCGTGTCCGAGATCTATCAGAACTTCGGCGGCGTCGCCGACCTGCACGCCCAGCTCGTATCCGGTCAGAAGGCGATCGAGGCGACGCTCGACCGAATCGAGGGGCAGGTCGCGCCCCTCATCGCCACCTGGGACAGCGGGGCGCAGGAACGGTACGCCGCCACGCAGGCCCGCTGGAACGAGGCCGAGGCCGGCCTTATCCAGGTGCTGCACGACATCGGTCGGGTGGTCTCGACCGGTAACGACAACATGCAGGAGGTCGAGCGGCTGAACCAGCAGCGCTTCCCGGGCTGATCCGGGTCCGCCGGATCCGACCGATCCGGCGCTGTCACGTCCCGGTGGTGGAGAGGCCGCCGGGACGTGCTGCTGTGTCCGGGTGCTCCGTCCGGGGGCGCTGGGTCAGGGAGGCACTGCGGCGCTTTGACCGGCTCGGTGTCCGCCCGGTAGAGTGTCCCCTCGGCGTGTCGCACGTCGTCGTGCCCTGTGGCGCGATGTACACCTCTCCCGGGTCCCAACTGGCCGCCGGGCGTGGCAACCGTCGGCATGCAGGCCAGCAGCGAAACGATAGACGAGGAAGATCTGTGTCTACGTACACACCGAAGGCCGGCGACGTGACCCATCAGTGGCACGTCATCGACGCCACCGACGTGGTGCTCGGCCGCCTCGCGGTGCAGGCGGCAAACCTGCTCCGCGGCAAGCACAAGCCCACATTCGCGCCGCACGTCGACGGTGGTGACTTCGTCGTCATCATCAACGCCGACAAGGTTGCCGTCTCCGGCAACAAGCGGACCGACAAGTTCCTCTACAGCCACTCCGGTCACCCGGGCGGTCTGCGGGCTCGTTCCGTCGGCGAGGTTCTCGAGAAGAACCCCGACCGTCTCGTGGAGAAGGCCGTCACCGGCATGCTCCCGAAGAACAAGCTCGGTCGCGCCATCGCGAAGAAGCTGAAGGTCTACGCGGGCCCGAACCACCCCCACGCCGCGCAGCAGCCGGTGCCGTTCGAGATCAAGCAGGTGGCACAGTGACGACGCCCGAGGAACAGAACGTGAACCCCGAAGAGTACGTCGAGAACGTCGAGGTCGCTGCCGAGGAGTACGTCGAGGACGTCGTCGAGGCACCTGCTGCCCCGATCGTCTTCGACCGTCCGGTCCAGACCGTCGGTCGCCGTAAGGAGGCTGTCGTCCGCGTCCGCCTCGTGCCCGGCACCGGCAACTTCACCCTCAACGGCCGCACCATCGAGGACTACTTCCCGAACAAGGTGCACCAGCAGCTCGTGAAGTCGCCCCTGGTGACGGTCGAGCGCACCGAGTCGTTCGACATCCACGCACGCCTGCACGGCGGCGGCCCGTCCGGCCAGGCCGGCGCGCTGCGTCTCGCCATCGCGCGTGCACTCACCGAGGTCACCCCCGAGGATCGCCCCGCGCTCAAGCGCGCCGGCTTCCTCACGCGTGACCCGCGTGCCGTCGAGCGTAAGAAGTACGGCCTGAAGAAGGCCCGTAAGGCATCGCAGTACTCCAAGCGCTGATGTGCCGCCGACGCTGATTTCGTCAGAGTCGGCACCTGTTCCACCACGAGAGCAGGCGTCGGTAGACATCTCCTACCGGCGCCTGCTTTCGTGCATTCTGACCTCTATCGACATCCGCGGCGGGGGCCGCACACGACTGGGAGGCTGTGTACATGGGTCGGTTGTTCGGCACCGACGGAGTCCGGGGCTTGGCCAACGCCGAGCTCACATTGGAGCTGGCAGTACGCCTGGCAGGCGCTGCAGCAGCGGTCCTGGCCCCTCAGGGTGCCGAGCGGCGACCGGTCGCGGTCGTGGGTCGAGATCCGCGCGCGAGCGGGGAGATGCTCGAGGCGGCCGTCACGGCCGGACTCACCGCAGCCGGAGTCGACGTGGTCTCGGTGGGCGTGCTGCCCACCCCGGCGGTCGCGTACCTCACGGGTGACTACGGCGCCGACCTCGGCGTGATGATCTCCGCATCGCACAACCCCATGCCCGACAACGGCATCAAGATCTTCGCGGCCGGCGGGCACAAGCTCGACGACGAGATCGAGGACCGGATCGAAGCGGTGCTGCACGGGGACGCCGAGAGCGCCGCACGTCCCACCGGCGCGGGCATCGGCCGGGTACGGGCCGTGTCCGACGCCCTCGACCGCTACCTCGCGCATCTCGCGACGGCCGTGCACAAGCCGCTCACCGGTACGACCGTCGTGGTCGACTGCGCGCACGGTGCCGCCTCGCAGGCCGGCCCGGCCGCCTATGCGGCCGCAGGCGCGACGGTGATCGCGATCAACGCTGCACCCGACGGACTGAACATCAACGACGGCTGCGGATCCACACACCTGTCCGTGCTGCAGCAGGCCGTGCTCGAGCACGGCGCCGACCTGGGTCTGGCACACGACGGCGACGCCGACCGCTGCCTCGCCGTCGACGCGACCGGCACGGTGGTCGACGGCGACGCGATCATGGCGATCCTCGCCCTCGGCATGCACGAGGCCGGTGAACTTCCCGACGACACCCTCGTCGCCACGGTGATGAGCAATCTCGGTCTGCATCTCGCGATGCGCGCGGCGGGGATCCGGGTGCGCACCGTCGGTGTGGGCGACCGCTACGTGCTCGAGGAACTCCGCCGCGGTGGCTACGGACTCGGCGGTGAGCAGTCCGGTCACATCGTCCTTCCCGCGCACGGCACGACCGGCGACGGCGTGCTCACGGGTCTGCGCCTGATGGAGCGGATCGCCACGACGGGTCTGCCGCTCGCGAAGCTCGCCTCGGTGATGACGTCGCTTCCGCAGGTCCTCGTGAACGTGCGGGTCCACGACAAGGTCGCCGTCGCGAACGATCCTGCGGTCGCGGCTGCGGTCGCGGAGGCCGAGCGCGAACTCGGTGAGACCGGCCGGGTGCTGCTGCGTCCGTCGGGCACCGAGCAGCTCGTGCGCGTCATGGTCGAAGCCGCCGACGACGATCACGCCCGGGCGGTCGCCGACCGGCTCGCGGGTGTCGTCGCGGCCGTCTGATCCGCGCGGTCACCGGCTCTTCGTAGTCGCATTCCACGGGCCGCCCTGCCGCGGTGGAACCGGATCGCCCTTCGCTGCGTCCTAACTCTTCGAGAGGGCTCGGCGGGTGAAGGGCGGACATGGACACACAGCAGCACGACACAGCCACACAGCACGGCACGATCAGGCACGACGGTGACGCGGTGCGTGCCGTCGCGGCACGCCTTGCGGGGGTGGCCGAGGATGCCGACGACGAGATCCGTCGCGGCTTCGGCGGACTCACCTTCGACGGCGTCGGTGCCGGATCGACGCACCGGGCGGCAGGCGTCCGCGTCGAGAGCGGATATCGCAGAATGCGTGCTGCGTGTGAGACCTGGGCGGCGATCGCACAGGCACACGCAGACGCGCTGCGCGCCGTGGCGGACACCTACCGGCACCAGGACGACGCGACCGGAATCGCCCTCACCGCAGCGACCCGCGCCGGGTTCGGGGACGCAGGAACTCGGCAGCCGTGAAGACTCCTCCCGAGAGCGCGGACGACATCCTCGACGCAGGAGCCCCCGGCCTGGCCCGTCTGACCGACCTCGTGCAGTCCCTGCATGCTCTCGGACTCGGGTCCGAATGCTGCGTCGCGGACGTCCGGGCACGCTACGACGAGGAACGTGCTCTCTCCTTGCCCGCCCTCGCCGACGACGCGGCCACGACGCGCTCGCTCGCGACATCGCTCGGTCGTCGGACCGACGAACAGCGAAACCTCCTACTGCAACTCGACGAGTCGTGGGACGGATCCGCCGCCGATCGGGCTCGTGCGGAGCTGACGTCCACCGTCCGGGCCGGAGTCGCACTGTGTACGTCGCTCACCGATCTGGCGGTCGCTCTGGAGTCGGCCGCCACCGCGATCGTCGCGGCGTTGCGTGAGAAGGCGCGCGTCGTAGGAGATCTCGCGGAACGCACCGTCGACGGTCGCACGAGGGACGAGATCGACACGATCGTCGCCGGCGCGAGCGGTGGTCCGCACGGACCGACCCCGGAGGAGCAGGCACGCTGGTTCGGCGACTCGCCTGATGGCGACGTGGCCGACCCTGCCGCCGAATGCCGGAGATGGGTCGAGCAACGTCTGGTCCCGGCCGTCCGGGATGCCGTCGACGTGGTGCTCGGCGCGTGTGAGGAGGCCGGACACCGGATCGCCGGCACTGTCACCGATCTGGCGACGACCACCGAACGCATTACCGAGGGTGCCGAGGCCGTTGCGGGCATGCCCGGTGCCGGACCGGTGGCTCCCGTCGTCGACGACGGGACGATGCCGCACGGACCGGGCGACCGGCGCGATCAGGGTGCGCTGCTTCCGGTTCCCGGGGTCCGCCCGGGCGAACGCAGACGCGAACATGCATCCGGACCGGTCCGCCCGCAGGACGAGAACGACGAGGACAAGAAAGACGGGCGCGAGAACGACGAGAGGGATGTCGACGTCGTGCTCGCGGAGGCGGGGCCGCTGTGACGCGAACGACGGACCGAAGGTCCGTCAGCGCCCGAGGAGCAGGTTGACCTGCGTGCCGAGGTCGCGGTCGATCGCGTCGGGGTCGGAGATCACTGTGGAGCCGGGGAGCTCGGTGGTGAGGTCGGAGAAGATCGCGTACGTCTTGTCGCCCGTGAGACGGTGCAGCAGGAAGCCGGTGAGCAGCGCGCGGGTACGTTCCTGCGTGCGCCGTTCGGCACCACCGACGCCGAGAGCTCCGAGCAGGCGGCGCCCCTCGACGAGTCCTTCGTCGTTCGCCTTGTCGACGACCCGCAACTGCACGTCGTCGCTGCCCCAGCCCCGGGCGACCGCGACGGCGTCGCTGGTCATCGACCCGATGCTCTTCTCGCCGACGAGGACGAGGCCCGGTGCACGCACGCGACCGGCGGCCTCGGAGGCGGCGGGGGAGACGGGCGAGGGGTAGAGCGCGGCGACGGCCGCAACCTCGCGCCTCGCTGCGGCGAGCACCGCCGCCCCGGCACCCGAGCCGTGACCCACCAGCGCGAGCCTCGACGGATGGACGCTGATCCGCCCGGTGCCGAGACGCACGCCGGTGCAGATGTCGAGGGTGGTGAGCAGGTCGGTCGACAACCCGATCGCCGACGGCACCGGTCCGCGCTCGGTGTTGGGAGCGCCCACCACGATCCCCCAGGACGCGAGGTGCTCGAAGAGCTTCGTGTACTTCGTGACCCCGGTGAGCCAGCCGTGCCCGAACGCGATCGCAGGCAGGTCGAAGCCTTCCGCGGGGGTGTACACGACACCCGGCTGACCGGCGAGTGCCAGGTCGCCGCGCAGCACCGAGTGCGGGCCGCGCCGGGAGAGTTCCTGAGCCAGTTTCTTGGGGTTCGCCGCCACGGCCTGAACGTTAGCGGATGGCGCTGCCCGCCGGGGTCGGTGCGTACCGGACGGCGTGCCCCGATGCAGGTGTACGGCCTCACCGGTGTGTTGTTCCCGGGCGGGGGTCGACCAGTACCCTGCTAGGCATGTGCGGAATCGTGGGCTATGTCGGGCACCGTCGTGCTCTCGACGTCGTGGTGGAAGCGCTGCGGCGGATGGAGTACCGGGGTTACGACTCGGCGGG
>Ga0180216_1001144_pt1 | contig 24433 bp, 21 predicted proteins | sample eDN3rd37CBELigMG_FD_128879 | JGI IMG/M metagenome (GOLD analysis project Ga0180216, IMG submission 128879) | Enriched Miracle-Growth compost microbial communities from Emeryville, California, USA - eDNA 3rd pass 37_C BE-Lig MG (version 2)... ... | reverse complement strand
TAGGCCCCCACCGTGAGGAAGGCCAGGAAGGAGAGCCCCTCGCCGAAGCGGAAGGCGCCGCCCTGGACCAGGTGGATCCCGCGCAGGAGCACCGACGCGCCGTGGAAGACGAATCCCAGCGCCAGTGCGCGGTCGCCCCACCACTCGCTCGTCTCTCGCTCGCGCACCAGGGAGGCCAGATGGCCGATCGAGCCGACGGCGTAGGCGACGAGTCCGATGTGGAAGAGAATCGCTGCCATTTCCCATCCGGGCTAGGTCCGACCGAGGCCCGGCGCCTCGCTCGCCTCGCCCGCCTTCCCTGGAACCACCAAGAAGCCCGGAACGATCTCGTAGGCCGAATCACCGAAGATCATGGCGGTCCCCAGGATCTCCGCCCCGGCCTCGCGCAACCAACGCTCGCCCTTCACCCGGCCGACCCATTCGTGGGCGTCGATCCCCTCGACCAGGCTCCGGACGTGGCACGCGCTCTCGAGCAAGAGGGAGATGCCATCGGGCACGAGGCGGATGCCCTCGTCCCGAAGCTCCGCCCTGCCCTCGGCGATCCACTCCTCGAGTCGCGACTCCGATAGAAAAAGCCGGGTGGCCATCGGAAAAGGAATGTACCATGCGCGGAGATCTCCGGCGGGGGATTCGAAACCCTACGCCCGTCTCCGCATCCAAGTCGTCGAGACGAAAACACGAAGGAGCAAGCAAGATGGCCGACGTCCTCACCTTCACCGACCAGAACTTCAAGGCCGAGGTCTTGGAGAGCAAGGAGCCCGTCCTCGTGGATTTCTGGGCCGTCTGGTGCATGCCCTGCCGGGCGATCGCCCCCTCGGTCGACGCGCTCGCCACCGAGTTCAAGGGCCGCGCCAAGGTCGGCAAGCTCAACGTCGACGAGAACCAGCAGGTGGCGGCCCAGTACGGAATCCGCTCGATCCCCACCCTCCTCATCTTCAAGGACGGCAAGCCGGTGGATCAGATCGTCGGCGTGCAGCCCAAGGCCAAGCTGGCCGAGGCCCTCGAGCGCGCGCTGGCCTGAGAATCCGAAAAGCCTCGGGAGCGTGTCCCGGCTTCGCCGGACACGCTCCTCGTGTATCCGGCGCCTAGTGGGTCCGGCGCCGCGCGCCCACGTTCGCGAGGATCCCCACCGCGAGCACCGTGGTCAGGCCCGACGAGCGGCCGTAGCTCATGAAGGGCAAGGTGACGCCGACCACGGGGAGGAGCCCCGTCACCATCCCGATGTTCACGAGGGCGTGCCAGAAGATCAGGGCCACCGCCCCCACGGCGAGGAAGGCCCCGTGGCGATCCCTCGCCTGCGTCGCGATCTTCAACCCGAGGAAGCAGATGGTGGCGAAGCCCGCGAGGAGGAGCACGCTCCCGCGGAAGCCCCACTCCTCCGCGAAGACCGAGAAGACGAAGTCGGTGTGCTGCTCGGGGAGGAAGGAGAGCTGGGTCTGGGTGCCCTGCCCCCACCCCTTCCCCGCCCACTGCCCCGAGCCCACCGCGATCATCGACTGGTTCGCGTGGTAGCCGGAGCCGAGGATGTCCGCCTCCGGATCGAGGAAGGCGAGCACCCGCCGCTTCTGGTACTCGCGCAGGACGAAGAGCCAGCCGAAGACCCCGGCGGCCACGCCCCCGGCGCCCAGGACGGCGAGGGCGCTGGTTCGCACCTTCGCCACCAGGATCAGGGTGCCGGCCACCGCGAGGATGAGCATGGCCGTTCCCAGGTCGGGCTGGATCAGGGTGAGCCCCGCCGGGATGCCGACGACCAGGAGCGGCTTCCAGAGATCGAAGAGGCCGTAGCCCCCCGGCTTTTCGCCGTCCTCCTCGAAGAGCCGGGCGAGGACGAGGATCACCGAGAGCTTGGCGAGCTCGGAGGGCTGGAGGCGGACCGGCCCGAGCACCAGCCAGCGCTGGGCGCCCATGGCCACGTCGCCGCGGAACTCCACCGCCAGCAGGAGGAGGACCACGAGGATCCAGAAGGGCCAGGCGAGCTGGTAGAGGCGCTCGTAGTCCATCGGGAGGAGGAGCAGCGCCACGCCGAAGGCGATGCCGAGCCAGACGAGCTGGGAGAGCCAAACGGGCGCGTGCGCCGCCTGGGAGGCGGAGGCCAGGTTGAGGATGCCCACGCCCGAGAGGAGGAGCGCGACCACGAGCAGGCCCCAGGGCGCCCGGCGCCAGACGGTGCGCGCGGAGATGGAAGAGCCGAGGTTCATCCGCCGAGCGCTCCTCCCTCGGACCAGGGCCTCGTCCGCGCGGGTGGCGTCACCGGTCCCGCCTTTTCCGGCGAGGGCGGGCCGGCGCGATCCTGCTCGAGGATCTGGAAGTAGCGCTCGAGGATCTTCATCGCGTAGGGGGCCGCGTTGCGGCTCCCGGAACCGCCGTGCTCGTTGAGGACCACCACCGCCACCTCGGGCTCCTCGACCGGACCGTAGGCCGCGAACCAGGCGTGGTCCCGGGTGAAGAATTCCATCTCCTCGGCCTTCTGGCGGATGGTGCCGATGCGAACCACCTGGGCCGTACCCGTCTTGCCCGCGGTCCGCCGGCCCGGGATGCGGTAGGCGTAGGCCGTCCCTCCCGGTACCTCCACCACCATCTCCAGGCCCTTGCGCACGCGATCGAGGTGCGCGCGGGGAACGTCGATCGTGCGCTTCGCCTCGGGGAGGAATTCCTGCACCACGTAGCCCTCGGGACGCTCGATCCGGCGCACCACCTGCGGTCGGTAGATCGTCCCGCCGTTGGCGATCGCCGAGTAGACCACCGCCATCTGCAGGGGCGTGACGTTGCTGTCGCCCTGGCCGATCACGGAGTTCAGGGCGAACCCTCTCATGTAGCCGCCCCGGACGTTCTTCTCGTAGTACTCGACCGAGGGGACGATGCCGGGCACCTCCCAGCCCAGGTCCAGGCCGGTGGTCGCGCCGAGGCCGAAGCGGCGCGACATGTCCGCCAGCGCGTCGATCCCGATCTTGTCGGCGGCGGCGTAGTACCAGGTGTCGCAGGAGACCTGGAGGGCCTCTTCCGGCGTGACCCAGCCGTGGCCGCTCTCCTTGTGGCAGCGCCACCTCCGTCGGCCCAGGGTGTAGCCGCCCCCGCAGTGCACCTCGCCGGCGAAGCCGTGCTCGAAGGCCGCGAGCGAGGCGATGACCTTGAAGACCGAGCCGGGGTGGTAGTGGCTCTGCAGGGGCCGGAAGAGCATGGGCCGTAGGGGGTCCTCGGAGATCGCCCGGAGCTCCTCGCGCGAGATGCGGCCGGTCATCCGATTGGGATCGAAGCCGGGCTTGGAGACGATGGCCAGCACGTAGCCGGTGTTCACCTCCATCACCACCACCGCCCCGGCGGGGACGTCGAAGATCTCCTCGACCGCCTCCTGGAGCCGAGCGTCGATGCTCAGGACCACGTTGTTGCCCGGCACGCTGGGGATGAAGCGCTCGCCCTTGGGGATCAGCCCCTCGAGCTGGGGGATCCTCTGGCCGCGGGCGTCGGTGACCACCCGCTGCATCCCGTCCCGGCCCCGCAGGTAGGATTCGAAGCGGCGCTCCACCCCGGTCTTGCCCACGTAGTCGCCGAGCACGAACTGCAGGCCCCGCTCCCGCGCCTTCTCCATCTCCTCCGGGCTGACCTCGCCCAGATAGCCGATCATGTGCGCCGCCAGGCTCCCGTAGAGGTAGTCGCGGTGGGGCGCGCTGATCACGTCCACGCCGGGGAGGCTGTCGCGGTTGGCTTCGATCACGTCGAGCTGGTCCCGGCTCAGATCCAGGCGCACGAGGAGAGGTTGGAAGCGCTGCAGGCCGCGCGCCTTGCGGACCGATTCGTCGAGCCGCGTCCGCTCCTCCGCGTCCAGGTCGAGGTAGGCGGCGAGGCGACCGAGGACCTCCTCGCAGTCCCCGCAGAAGGCGGGCGTCACGTAGACGTCCCAGCTCGGGCGGTTGTCCACGAGCCGCACGCCTCGCCGGTCGAGGATCATCCCGCGGTCGGCCGGCACCCGCAGCTCCTTGATGAAGTTGCCGGAGCTCTTGGCCGAGAACTCCTCGCCCTTCTGGATCTGCAGGTACCAGATCCGGCCGAGGAGGACGAAGAGCCCCAGCCCCACCGCCACGCCGAAGACCATGATGCGCCGGCGCAGCCCGAGATCTTCTCGCCCGGAGCCTGGGAGTTTCATCGGGCCCGGGAGGAGGCCTGGCCGGAGCTCATCCGATCCAGGCGTCGAAGGAGGGAGCGGAAGGGGACGGCGCAGACCGCGGTGATCATCGCCACCGGAACCACCGAGGCCCAGGCCATCGTCCCAGGCGCTTCCGAGGAGGGGCGGATCAAGCTCTCGATCCCCAGGATGCCGAGCTGGAAGGCCAGGGAGAAGGCCAGGGCGAGGGAGCCGGGCCCCAGCCATCCGGAGCGGAAGGCACGGGGCGGAACCAGATGAGCGCCGGTCCAGATCGCCACGGCCAAAAACGAGCACAGGCCCGGCGGACCGAGCACGAAGAGGTCGGCGACGAAGCCCACCGCGAAGGCCGAGAGCGCGCCCTCGATCGCGCCGAGCTCGAGGGCGACGAAGAAGAGGACCATCGAAGCGACGTCCACGCGCAGGAAGGGGTGCTGCAGGTGCAGCTTGATCCCCGCCTCGATCTGGAAGAGCACGAGCGCGATCGCCGCCCAGAGCAGGCAGCGCCAGATGCGATGGCCCTCGCGGGCCTCCGGACCCACCGGGAGGCTGCCGAGGATCGCGCGCCGCACGTGCGGCTGCGGTCGATGTCGGAATCGCTTCTGCGGCGGAAGGTTCACTCCACGGCCCATGGCGCCGGCCCCATCCACGCGGTGGGGCCCTCGTCCTCGCCGGACGAGATGGCGATGAGTACCTCTTCGAGCCCCGCGATGTCGATCGCGGGGATCACCTCGCCTTCGAGTTCCATCCCGTAGGGCTTGCGGTCGATCCGCCCCACCCGGCCGACGACCAGGCCCTTGGGGAAGATCCCGTCGGTTCCCGAGGTGACGACCACGTCGCCCTCGAGCACGTCCGCGGTGCGATGGATGTGCGCGAGGCGCATGCGCTGGTCGTCCCCCGTCCCACGCACGGTGAGACGCGCGCGGCTCCGTTGGATCCGCGCCGCCACGGCGGAGGTGGGATCGACCACGAGCTGGACCTCGGATGTCCTCCCGTAGGTGGCGACCACCTTGCCGACCACCCCCTCCGCGGTGAAGACCGGCATCCCCTTGCGGATGCCGTCGCGCTCGCCCTTGGCGACCAGGATCGCGCGCCGGTGGCTCGGGGAGACCCCCACCACCTCCGCGGCGACCATCCGGCCCCGGTTGCCCTCGGAAAATTCCACCAGCGCCCGCAGGCGCTCGTTCTCCCGCTCGGCCTCGATGCGCTGGTTGAGGCGGAACTGGAGTTCGGCCACGGCCTCGCGCAAGATCTCGTTCTCCTCGTTGACGCGGCGCAGATCCACGTAGCCGTGCCAGAGATCGAGGGCCGCCCCCGTGAGGCGCGCGGTCGCGTCGCGGACCGGGGAGGTCGTCGCCAGGCAGAACTTTTCGAAGGCGGAAAGGTCTCGTCCCCGCTGGGCGTTGGCAAGCCAGGTACCCAGCGGTAGGAGGAGCAGCGCGGCGACGAGGATCAGCTCCCGGTAACGCTTCAAAAAGGCGAGCAAGGCCTTGTTTCCTTTCGGAAGGAACGCCTTGCATTACGCCAAATCATCTCCTACGGTGTCAATCTTTTCGCCGCCCCGGGGGTGGCGGGATCCGTGGAAAACAGCAGGGCGAGACCATGCTCGACAAACTCAGGGATAGTTCCCGTTCCTTCGGTTCGTATCTGATCTTCGGGGTCATCATCCTGGTCTTCGTGATCTACTTCGGGCCGGGTGGGCAGAGCTGCGGCGACATCGGCGCCGGCAGCCAGCTCAGCTGGGCGGCGAAGGTCGACGGCGAGGAGATCTCCCTGCGGGACTTCCGGCTCGAATACGACAACCTCTACCGGCAGTACCAGGCGCAGATGGGGGATCGCTTCGATCCGCAGCTCGCCCAGCAGATGGGGATCCGAACCAGCGCCATCGATCGCCTCGTCACCCGCAAGCTCCTCATCCGCGAGGCGAAGCGGATGGGGATCGCGACCACCGACGAGGAGGTCGCCGAGGCGATCCGCGAGCAGCCCGCCTTCCAGAAGAACGGGCACTTCGACTTCGAGACCTACCGCGCCGCCCTGCGGAACTGGCAGGGGATTACGCCCGCCCGCTTCGAAGCCCAGGTCCGTGAGGACCTCCTCGTGGGCAAGGTGGTCAACCAGCTCCGCCTCTCCGCCAAGGTCACGGACGACGAGATCGAGTCCACCTACATGCGAGAGAACGACCGCGCCTCGATCGCCTTCGTTCGCGTGCTCCCGCGCGAGATGGAGAAGGAGGTCGAGGTGACCGACGAGGCGGTCGCCGCCCTCCTCGCCTCCGAGGACGGCAAGAAGCGCGTGGCCGACGAGTACGAAGCGCAGGAGTGGAAGTACAAGACCCCCAAGCGCGTGCGCGCCCAGCACATCCTGATCAAGGTGGAGGAGGACGCGCCCGAGGCGGAGGTGAAGGCCGCCGAGGAAAAGATCCTCGCCGCCAAGAAGGAGATCGACGAGGGCGCCGACTTCGGTGAGGTCGCCCGGCGCGTCTCCGAGGACGTGGCGACCAAGGAGAGCGGTGGCGACCTCGGCCTCTTCGGCCCCGGCTCGATGGTCAAGCCCTTCGAGGACGCCGCCATGGCGCTCGAGGTCGGGCAGGTCTCCGATCCCGTGCGCTCCCGCTTCGGCTTCCACCTCATCAAGGTGAACGAGATCCAGCCCCCCTCGGAGAAGAAGCTCGAGGAGGTGCAGGACGAGCTCGCCCGCGAGATCCTCGCCAAGGACGGATCCCGGGATGCGGCCCGCGCGCGCGCCCAGGCGATCCTGCGTGAGGCCGAGGGCCGCTCGCTCCTCGAAATCCATCCGATTCCGGAGGAGCCCTCGGAGGAGCCGTCGCCGGTGGTCTCCGGAAAGACGGACGCCTTCCCCGTTTCCTCGGACTTCGTTCCCAGACTGGGCGTGGCCTCGGATCTCGTCCGGGCCGTGGCGGGAATGGACGCCCCCGGCCTCGTCGGCCAGGTCTTCGAGGTGGGCGACGCCTTCGTGGTGGCCGAGGTCCTCACCCGCGAGAAGCCCGACCTCTCCAAGCTCGGGGAGACGGAGCGCGGGGAGATCCGCGAGCGGCTCCTGCAGCGCAAGCGGAACGAGGCGATCCAGGCCTTCGTGGATCGGCTCAAGGAGGACGCCAAGGTCGAGACCAACGAGGCGCTGGTCTCCGCTGGCTTCTGATTCGGCCGGGCCCCCCGCCGAGGAGCCGCGCGCCTTCGGGCGTCGCGGCTCTTTTCGTTTCGGGCTAGGCGGCCGCCACGTCGCCGCGCCCGCTCTGCTTGACCCGGTACATGGCCAGGTCGGCCTGGCGCAGCAGTTCCTCGGGGTCCTGCGCGTCGTCGGGGAGGGAGGCCACCCCGAAGGAGGCGTCCACCCGGATCTCCTCCCCGCCCGCGAGGACGTAGGCGTGGTTCCGAAGGGCGGTGCGGATCTCGCGCGCCCAGATCAGGGCCTGGGCCTTGGACGTCTCCGGGAGCACGCAGACGAATTCGTCACCGCCGTAGCGGACCGGCACGTCGACCGAGCGCAGGGTGCGGCGGAGGATCTCGCCGATGGAGGCGAGGATCGACGAGCCCACCTGATGGCCGTGGCGATCGTTGATCCGCTTGAAGTGATCGAGGTCGAAGAAGATCACGGAGAGTGGGCGCTCGAAACGCCGCGCTCGCTTCACCTCGGCCTCCAGCACCTTCTCCAGGTGCCGCGCGTTGAAGAGGCCGGTGTGGTCGTCCAGGATGGTGAGCTCCTGCACCTTCTGGAAGTTCCAGGCGTTCTGGAGCGCGATGGCCGCGTAGTCCGCGATGGTGGCGAGGGTGCGGAGGTCCTCCTCGCGGAAGGGCTCCTCCTTCGGCCCCTTCACGAGTTCGATGACGCCCAGGCTCTGGGAGCCGAAGCAGAGGGGCACGGCCAGGATCGAGCGGGTGGTGAAGAGGGTGGCGGCGTCGAAGCGCGAGGAGAAGCGCGGATCCTTGCGGACGTCCTGCACGAGCAGCGGCTTCTTGCGGGAGACCACCCAGCCCGCGATCCCCTCGTCGAGGCCGATCCGCTCCCCCTCGAGGCGATCCGCGCCCGGCCCCTTGGCGAATTCGAAGACCAGGGACTCGGTCTCCGGATCCACCAGGAGCAGCGACCAGTTGGCCGGCTCGAGGAGCTCCTGGACCTTGTCCATGATCCGCCGCAGGACCTCGTGGATGTCCAGGGTCGAAGTGAGGACCTTACCGATCTCGTTGAAGGCCTCGAGTTTTTCGATGGTGCGCTGCAGGCGCTGGAGTAGATCGTCGGATCCCATGGCACGCACTTCGTCGATTCGGCCCCTCATTCTCGCATCCGCATCTCCGAGGCGCCAGCAACTGCTTTCCTCGGCCGGTTTCGTCTTCGAGGTCGTGCCCTCGAACGCCGAGGAGGAGTGGATCCCCGGGGAGGATCCCGCCCGTGCCGCCGAGCGCCTGGCGCGCGTCAAGGCGGACGAGGTCTTCGCGCGGCGACCGCACGCCCTCGTCCTCGCCGCCGACACCGTGGTCGCGATCGGGGATCGGATCCTCGGAAAGCCGCAAGACCCCGCCGAGGCGGTGGAGATGCTCGCCCTCCTCTCGGGACGATCCCACCGGGTGATCACCGGGGTCTGCCTGCTCGGGCCGCGGCGCGAGGAGGTCTTCCACGCGAGCACGGAGGTGATCTTCCGGCGCTTGGGCCCCGAGGAGATCCGCGCCTACGTCGACTCGGGAGAGCCCATGGACAAGGCGGGGGCGTACGCGATCCAGGGTGGGGCCGCCGGCTTCGTGCGGGAGATCCACGGCTCGTACACGAACGTGGTCGGCCTCCCCCTGGCCGAATGCATCGAGCGCTTGCGCGAAGGGGCGCACCGGAGGGGATGAACCGTCGGCGAGCGTTCGATTGCCCCTCTCCCTGGCGGTCCCTAGCGTAAACGGGTGTCGGATTCGTTTTCCTTGAGGAGGTGGTGGAGACGAATCCGCTTCCTCCCCGCGCTCCTGGTCCTGCTCTCGGTCGACCTCGCCTCGGCCCAGCGGCTCCCCTTCGGAGCCAAGGAGAGGGGCGGGAATGGACACCCGGGGATGCGCTTCGACCTTCCGGGCCTCCACATGGACACCCTCGAGGAGGTCTACATCCTTCCGCGGCGCCCCGGGCAGAACCGGGTCCGATGGTACGGCTTCGAATTCAAGGAGGTCCTGCTCCCCCACCTCCCCGGAGCCGGTGTTCGTCTCTATTACTACCAGTCGGAGACCCGCGCGGCGGAGATCGCGGCGGCCATCATCCGCGATCAGTACGTCCGGCTCTCCTCGGCCTTCGAGTACGTGCCCGAGCGCGTGATCCCCTACATCCTCTACGCCACCCACTTCGAGTTCCAGGCCACCAACGCCTTCGCGATCTCGGAAGGCGTCCTCGGCGTGACCAGCCCGGCGGATCTCACCCTCTCCCTCCCCTTCTTCGGGGACCTGGAGCAGTACCGGCACACCTCGGCCCACGAGCTCGCCCACGAATTCACCGTGCAGCTCATCCGCTCGGCCGCCGAGGAGCAGGAGAGCGGGGGGAACCTGGGCGGTCTCCCCCTCTGGTTCATCGAGGGCCTCGCGGAATACGCCGCCTACGGCGGGCTCGATCCCGACGCGCGACCCGGCCCTCAGCCCCGGGGCGCGGCCGGCCCCGCCCTGCCCGGCCTCGATCCCGAGGCCGAGGCGTGGGCGCGAGATCTGCTCTACGAATCCGATCCCTTCGTGGGCTACCTCGTCCCCTCCTTCTTCTCCGACTTTCCCATGGGCTACGTGCACACCTACAAGCTCGGGCAGGTGCGCGTGGCCTTCCTCGGCTCGGTCTTCGGTCGCGAGAGCGTCCTCTGGATCCTGCGAAACACCTCCTCCATGGCCGTCGATCCGCAATCGCCCCAGGGGCAGGGGACGATGGGCTTCGTCCAGCTCGTGGAGACGACCACCGGTCTCTCGGCGGAGGAGATCGATCAGCTCTTCCACGACTGGCTCAAGCGCCGCTACCTCCCGGCCTACGACCAGGCCTCCTCGAGGATCCCCGGCCTCTCCCTCGTCTCCGGCCTGCCGTACGAGCCGGAGGCGGTGGTGGGCTCGCCGGACGGCGAGACCCTCCTCATCCGCGGCGTCGATCGCGAGATGGGCCGCGGCTCCCTCTTCCTGGTGGACGCCCGCGATCCCCGGCGACACCAGGTGGTGGTGGTCGATGCGAGGCCCGGGCTGGAGACCCTCCACCTCGTCTCGCGCCGGAGCTTCACCCTGGGCAACGGGCGCATCGCCTGGATCGGGCGCGCCGGCGCGGGCGACGTCCTCCACATGGCCAAATTGGAGAAGGCTCCCCCGGAGTCCCGAGAGCCCTATCGGATCTCGGATCACCACAGCTACGATCTGGTCCGGCTGGGCATCCTCGAAGCGGGCGATCCCACCTTCTCTCCCGACGGAGACCGGATCGCCTTCGCGGGCGTGGACAAGAGCGGCTTCAAGGACGTCTACGTCCTCCCCTGCTTCGGGCGCATCTCGGAGATCCGCCAGCTCACCCGGGACGCCTATTCCGAGAGCGGTCTCCACTGGGCCGAGGAAGGGATCTACCTGGTCTCCGACGCCGCTCCCGAAGGCGACACGAACGTCTACCTGATGGATCCGGAAAATGGAGACAGAGAACTCCTCGTGGCGAATCGATCGCTGAAGGAGTCTCCCATTTCCACGCCGGACGGGCTCCTCTTCGCCTCGGACCTGGGTGGGCGCTGGGACTTCCACCGGATCGAGGACGGCGTGGCCTACCGGCTCACCGACGTCCCCACCCAAATCCGCTCGCCGGCCCTCGGCTCGGAGGGCAGCCTCTACGGCATCGTCGTCCACGGGGGGAGGTTCCGCCTCGTCCGCGTCCCGCCCGCCTCGATCCGCAAGCTCGATCCTCGCCCGCCCATCGATCCCGAATACGATCCCTCGCCCCGTCCCCTTCCCCGCCTACCCCTCCCCGACGATGCGCCGGACTACCGCCCCTTCCAGAACTTCGGCCTGGACGTGGGCGCCCTGGCGGTGGGGACCCAGTCCGTGGCGGTGGGCGGCGTCGCCTTCTCGGATCTCCTGCGCGACAAGACCCTCGCGCTCCAGCTCGCCATGTACGGGAGCTGGGATTTCACCGACGCCCACGCGCTCTTCCTCGACCGGACGCACCGCCTCGGCTGGATCACCGGCGTCTTCCACACCTTCCAGCCGAGGCGCGATCAGACCTTCGCCACCCCCGCCTTCCCCAACGCGCCCGACTTCTACCTGGAGCGGGAGTTCGGCGTGCTCGGGGGGATCACCTATCCCTTCGATCGCTTCCGCCGCACGGACGTCCTCCTCACCCTCGAGGGCGTGAGCCGCGATCGCTTCACCGATCGCACCGGGGAGCGGCGCACGGAGTGGGAGCAGAGGACGGGAGGCGTCGAACCGCAGGTCCTGCTCAGCCTGGGCTTCGGCTACGACACCACCCGGATCCATCCCCGCGTGGGCCCGATCGGCGGATCGAGCGCGCTCTTCGTCGTGGGCGGGGGCCTCCTCCCCGAGCGCACCTCCGAGGGCGAGGGCTTCCACGGCTGGACCGAGGTCGACCTCCAGCACCACATCCACCTCGGAGGTCGATCGACCGTCTGGCTCCGCCTCGCCGGCGGCGCGGCCCACGACGGCCGCTTCGCCCGCCAGTTCTACGTCTCCAGCGTGGACAACCTCCGGGGCTTCCACTTCAACGACTTCCGGTTGATCGGCCGCTACTACTACGTCTCCAACCTCGAGCTCAGCGTCCCCCTCGACTGGCTGATCCGCGTGGCGCTCTTCGAAGGGTTGCGGGGCGTGGCGGGCGCCGATTTCGGCGGCGTCTCCACGCAGACCGACGAGCTCTGGGACAACCGCGCCCTCGATCTCCTCGTGGGCGTGGATTTCCTCACCGGCCCCCTCGCCCTGCGGCTCCTCTTCGGGCTGCCGATCCAGATCGGTCCCCTCCTCCCCGCGGACGGTTGGGTCTCGAACCTGGCGCTGCGCTTCCGCTACTGATCCCCGGCGGCGCTCTCTTCCGCCAGGACGAGGCGCGCCTTCCGGGGCGGGTCCTCGTAGGGCCGGCCCTCCTGCCACGCCTCCGAGCGGAAGTATTCGACGAGGGCCCGGCGTTCGCGCAGCGGCTCCTCGGCGCCGAGGGGGGCGATGGAGAGCTCCCCCGGCCCGGCGGGGAAGTAGCCGTCGCCACCCCGGGCCACGTATTCGAGGGTGGCGATGGCGATCTTCGCGTCCGGCTCGACGAGCCGACCCTCCGAGACGATCGTCACCGTCCTGCCGTCCTCGGCGAGGAAGCGAAGCTCGCGCACCCGCTCGCCGGGCTCGACGATGCCGCCGTCCGGGGATCGGACCTGCTCGGGGCGGGAGGGATCGAAGACGAGGAGGGCGTTCGAGTCGAGGTGGGGAAAGCCTCCCCGGGCGGTGCCCACGCCGCGCAGGCCCGCCTCGAGCGTCTCCTTCAGCACGCGATGCGTGGTCTGCACCACCACCACCGCGTCGTCGAAGCGGAGGCTCGCCTCCACGTCGTAGCGACGGATCGGGACGATCTCGCCGGCGAACTCCCGCGATCCGATGGAGGTTCGCAGACTCCCTCCGTTGCGCAATCCGATGTCCGCCGGCAGGCCGCGCTTGCGCGCCGCGTGGACGAGGGAGTCGGCGGTCAGGACGCCCAGATTCGTCTCCCGATTGCGGACCTCCTCTCGCTCCCCGTTGAGCCACCTTCGGCTGAAGCCCACGATCTCCCGCGCCGGCGCGAGCACTTCCTCCAGCCGCTGCTCCAGCGCGCGGGCCTTCTCGTCGGCCGAGGCGTGGAGGAGGTCCAGGGATCGATCGTCGACCGGCCACGGGGCCGAGTCGGAGGCCACGCCGCGCACCCTCCCCCGCCGGTCGAACTCCACCCCGAGCCTCCCCAGGTAGCGGTACTGGCCGTCCGTGGCGATCACGAGGACCGGAGCGCCGTCGCGCGCCGTGCGCCGCAGGGGATAGCAGGTGGGCTCGTCCCGCGAGCAGAGCGGCGAGGGCGCATCCTGCGGCAGGAGGCGATCGCGCGGATTGGCGAGGCGGTCGTCGCCCCCGCCCGAGACGATCACGTCCACTCCCCGCAGCCCCCGCTCGATCAGCTCGAGGTCGCGATGCGCGCCCTGGAGGTGCGAGAGCAGGATCACGATGTCCACGCCCTCGGCTTCCAGGCGGTCCACCTCCGCCTGTACGGCCCGGACCACGGCGTCCAGATCGGGGAGGCTTCGCGCCTCGGGGATGACGGAAGTGACCTGCTCCAGGCGCTCGGTGGTCGCGCCCACCAGGCCCACGACGAAGCCGCGGCAGACGGCGCCCTCCCCGTCTTTCTCCAGCCGCCCCACGCATCGCTTCGCGCGGGAGAGCACCCGCCCGGCGGATTCCTCGGCCCAGGGCGTCTCCCCGTCTCCCGGTCTCACCTGTCGCGCGGCCAGGGGGCCGCCCTCGAAGAAGACCGTCGCCGAGAGGAAGGGAAAGGGGCTCGACTCGAGCATCTCGTCCAGGAAGGACTCGCCCACGTCGAATTCGTGGTTCCCCAGGGCCGAGGCGTCGATCGGAAGGTCACGATGGGCGAGCGCCACGGCGGGGACGCCGTCCATCCGCACGCCGAGCGCGGGACCCGGCATGAAGGTGTCGCCGGCCGCCACCACCAGGGTCCGCTCCGGCTCCAGGTCGCGAAGGGCGCGAAGCAGCGCGCCGAATCGGGCGAGCCCGCCCACCCCGTCCTGCGGGAGGAGCTCTCCCTCCATGTCCGCCGCGTGGACGAGGTAGAGGGTTCGGCCGCCGGACGCACCGCCGCATTGGCACGCCGACCAGGCGAGGAGGAGCGCGCCCGCGATAAGCTTCCACCCCCGCCCCGCCCTGGATGGCCGGTGTCTCATGGAACCATGAGAGTGCTCGCCCCGGCCTCCAAAGTAAACTCTATTCCGATGAGAGGGTTCGGAAGGTCCGGTCGACGTGGTGGACCAGATCGATCACCGAACCCGCGTAGTCCCGCCCGGTTCGCGCCGAGCGCGCGTAGAAGCTCCCCGACCGGCACTCGGAGACGAAGCCTTCGGCGGCGCCTTCCAGACAGCGGACCTCGCCGGTGCTCTCGTTCCGCTGGCAGCAGCGGCCGGAGGGAAAGACCAGGATCATCTTGCGGATCTCGCCGGTGGCCATCCGGCCGTCGGTCAGGAGGAAGCTCTCCCAGAAGCCTCCCGGCCCCGCCGCCTTTTGCCCGTAGCCGTGGAGGAGGAAGAGGACGGGATAGCGGACCTCCGCGTTCTCGGGCGCGTCGTAGCCGGGGGGCAGGACCACCGCGAAGTCGCGCTCCTCGCCGTCGAGCGCGGACGAGGCGAAGCGCAGGGAGTGCACCCTCGAGAAGAAGGACGAGCCGTCCGCGGGAGGATCGGGGAGTTCCGACCAGCGCAGGGAGATCCAGCGCATGAGGAGGAGGAGGCGGTTCACCACTTGCCGAGGCGTGCCGACGTGCTCGCCGTCGCCGGCTTCGATCTCCGCTTCGGTCGCGTCGGGATCGCCGTAGAGGTAGAGGAGCCGCGGCGGGAGATCGGCCTCTCCGAGCGAGAGCGGCCGAAACTCCGCCTCCGTCGCCGGCGCTCCCGGGAAGGAGGCGAGGCCCTCGTATCGCCGCGCCCGGGGATCGCCCTCCCGGATCCGCTCGAAGAGGAGCGAAGCGTGGATCCCGAACTGGAAGACGTCGCGGATCCCCCCGTCCAGATAGAAGGCCATCCGGCGGCGCGTCGCCTCGTCCCACGAGGCCCACAGGCGCGCGGGGTCGGAGGCGAGGAGACGCTCCCGCGCCGAGTCGGACGAGAAGGAATCCGAGAGGGCGATGGGCTCGCCGTGGTCGCGCCTCCCGTTTCCGTTCACGTCCACCGCCAGGGCGAAGGGAACGGGCCGTTCGTGCTCCACGCAGGGCTCCAGGGCGGCGGCGTTCTCCGCCCAGAGGGTGGCGTTCGTCCGCGACGTGGCGAAGTCGAAACCGCCCTCGTCCGCGCACGCCGCCGCGAGATCCGGGGTCCGGCAGCGATCGACCGGCCGCCCGGTCGCCACGCAGAAGGGCCTTCGCGTCCCTCCGTCGCAGAAGGTGACCGAGGGGTGGCGGCCCCCGGGATTGCGGACGGGATGCGCGACGGGCGGGAGCCGTCGCGGCGAGGAACAGAAGGAGGGATCCGCCAGATCCTCTTCGCGCAGCCCCGGGGGAAGGACGCCGGGGGTGTCGTAGAGGGGATTGCCGAAGGCGGAGACGAGGTCCTCGAAGAGGTCGAGGTAGGTGTCCCGATCGAAGGTGCCCCCGTTCCTCCCGAAGATCCAGCGGTCGAAGCGCTGCCGCCTCTCCGGGAGAACGGCCTCGAACTTCGCCGGCGCGGCCTCCATGCAGGGGAGGTTTTGGGGGTCCTCCAGGGCCAGTGGATCGCCGGGGGACGCGGCGAGGATCGCCTCGAGCTCCTCCGTGGAGCAGAAGCCGCCCAGGTGGTGGTTCTCCAGGTAGTAGAGGAAATAGGAAGGGTCGAGCGGTCCCCCGAGCGCGGCGATCGCGTCGAAGAGTTCGGGGTGCTCGGTCCCGATGCGGCTCGCGCCGATGGCCCCCATGGAGACGCCGGCGATCGCCCGGTATCGGGGCTCGCGCAACGCGGGCGTCTGCGAGGCCGGCCCCTGGCAGGCGGCCGAGAGGACGAGGGCGAGGAGGGCCAGCGAGCGCATGCGCCAAAGCTGGGGCGCGGTGCCGAGCCGGGGCAAGCGCCTGCCCGGTCGATCGCGGCGACCGCGCGCGGAACGGAAGCGTCGACCTCGTCGTTGAAGATTCTCCCGCCGCGCGCGTCCAAGGGGATGGGCGTCGGGTGAAACCCGGTCGCACCCGGCGCGAGGAGGTCGCGATGCGAACGAAAAGGGCAGTTTCCACCGCGGCGAGAACGCAGTCGACGGGCCGGTCGGCCCGGGCGGGTTTTCTCAGGGCCATCAGGAGGTCGGCCATGCGGATCGGACGCTTGCGCCCGAGCGCGCTCGGGTGGATACCCTTGGCCCTGATGGTCGTCGCGCAGACGGCGGCGGCGAAAGTCGACGAGGTGGCCACGGAATCGATCGAGCGCGCGAAAGAGGAAGCCACCCTCCCCTTCCGCCCCGGTGAGGAGCTCGTCTACGAGATCCGCGCCCTGGGCATGAAGGCGGGGCGGGCGAGGATCCAGGTGGGGACCTGGACGGAGCGCGACGGCGTGCGGAGCTGGCCCGTCGTCGTCCAGGCGCGCACCGACTCCCTCTTCGACTCCATCTACTCGGTCCGCGACAAATTCGTCACTTGGTGGGATCCCGAGACGGGTCGGGTGATCGGCGCGGACTTCTGGGCCGAGGAGCGCGGCAAGAAGCATCGGAGCCGCTCCCACCTCGACCACGAGGCCGGGCGCGCCGAGGTCTTCCGCTTCAAGGAGTGGAACGGCGAGCGCTCCACGCGGAAGTACGACATCCCTCCGGGCAGCTACGACATCGCCGGCGCCATCTTCGCCCTGCGCCAGCGCGACCTCAGCCCGGGCTCCGTCGAGGAGGTGGACGTCTTCACCGGAAGAAAGGTCTTCCGCCTGGTCTGCATCGTGGAAGGGGTGGAGACGATCCGCGTGGGGGCGGGTTCCTACCGGGCCGTGAGCGCCCGCCTCAAGCTCGGCTTCGACGGCAACTTCGCCTCGAAGCGGGACGTCCGGGTTTGGTTCTCCGCCGACGAGCGGAAGATCCCCCTCCGCATGGAGGCCGACCTCGTCCTCGGCTCGCTCGTGGCGGATCTGGCCAGCGCGCGGGGGGTTTGACCCCGCCCTTCCGATCGTCCGACCGGGGGCGGGGCCTCGCCCCCGTCCCCGAGGCGCCGCACCCTATGTTCGGTGGCGGGCAAGGTCGGACGCGGGGGCCTGGCGCTCTCCTTGGGGGCTTGTATCGGGGTCGTTCTCTGGATCGCACCCTTGGCCTCCGCCTTCCCGGCCGTCGGCCTCCTCCTCGAGGGCGAGCCCGAGCAACTGGGCCTCGGGGGCGAGCCCTTCCGCGACCTCGCCCTGGAAGCCCGCAACCTCCGCCGGCCCTCCTTCCTCGGAGGGAGCGAGGCCGGTTTCGCCCTCCTCTCCGTCGACGCCGAGAACACCTTGAACCTCCGGGCGGGGGAGTGGGCCGGCACCCGCGCCTACGACCGCCTCGTCTCGCTGCGGGCCCACCTGCCCCTGGGCGCCCTCGTTCCGGGGGTCCGCGTGGGCGTCTTCGCCTCCGTGGACCAGATCGACTCCCGCATCGAGATCGTCCGCGACGGGAGGAGACTCTTCCACCTGCGGCAGGACCGCACCTTCCCCCTCGTCGGTCTGACCAGCTCGCTCCCGTGGGGCTTCTCCCTCGCCGCCGGGGCGGAGGGCCTCGACGGCGCCACGCGCTGGCACCTCGAGGGCCGATGGAGCCTGGAGGACCGGCTGACGACCTGGGTCCGGCACCGGGACGAGGGCTTCCGCCAGACGGCGACCATCCCCGAAGGCGTGGCGACCGAACTCCACTCCCCGGTCGTCCACCTCCCGCTCGACTTCCAGCGGGCCGCGACCGAGTTCGGGGCCCGCTTCGAGCTCTCCTTCCTCTGGGCCCAGGCCGGCTTTCTGCCCGGGGGGCTCACCGGCTTCTGGTTCGAGGTCGGCGGACGCCCCTGGGAACCCCTCGAGTTGCGCGTGGGCGCCGATCGGGAGGGCCACCGGATCGAGGACCGGCTGAGCGCGGGCGGAACGGGCGAGATCGCCACCGTCGATCTCCGCCTCGAGCGGCTCCGCGCCTTCTGGGGCGCCGAGTGGCGGGCCGGCCCCCGGGACCGGCTCCGCCTCCGGCACGTGATCTCCCGGCTGAGCGGGGCGACCTGGGCCGACGAGCTGGGGACCCACGCGGCCCGGGCCTTCCTGCACGTGGACACCGATCTCGGCCTCCTCCTCGAGGGCGGGGCGGCCATCCAGGTCCAGCAGATCGGCCTGGGGTGGAGCCGAGGGCAACCGGGGGGCCTCCGCTTCTCCCTCGGCGCCCAGTACCTCCACGCCCACACCCTCCCCTCGGCGATCTCCCTGGTCTCCTTCGTCCTCGATCGGGCCCTGGCCGAGGAATCCGTGGAGAAGGTCTCCGCCCACCTCCTGGGTATCGGCGCCTTCCTCGAGGTGCCCGTGGGAGGCTTCCGCCTGGCGGGGGGCCTGGGCCAGATCCTCCCCCTGGCGGTGGTGCGCGAGGTCGCCCCCGGTCCCTCTCGCCCTGCCCCCGGCCCGTCTCCCGGCGATTCCCCCGGCTGGCTCGAGCGGCTGAGCGACACCCTCCGCACCACCAGCGGCGGGACGCGCCTCGCCTTCCGGGCCACCGTGGACTTCTGAGCCCGAAGAATTTTTTCTTCGGCGCCGTCGTCGGGATCATCGGCCCGCGCCACCGGGTGCTACGTCAGGCGCCCCACCGCGTGCTACATTCACGACCGGAGGTTCCATGCGCACCCGTACGACCGTTTTCTTGGCCATCGGGGCCCTTTTCCTTCCCCTCGGCGTGAGCGCCCAGGCGCCCAAGAGGGAGAAACCCACCCTCCCGAGCTGCGAACCGCTCCCCCCCACGATCTCGCGCCCCTGGAGCGACACCGAGCGCCTCTACTACGACGTGGACGTGATGGGTGCGCTCGCGGGGAAGCTCACCCTCCTCGCCCATCCTCCCACCGAGGCCCTCGGCTCCCGGCAGCTCGTGGTCCGGGCCATGGCCGCCTCGAACTCCTTCTTCTCGAAGATCCGCGCCATCCGCGGCCGGGCCTCCTCCACCCTGGACGCCGAGAGCTTCCGTCCCGTCCGCTATTCGGAGGAGACGCAGGAGGGCGAGCACGAGCGGACGGCCCAGGTCCGCTTCGAGAAGGCGAAGAACGGCAAGGCGATGGCCGTGGACTACAAGCGCAACGGGCGGGCGGGCAAGAAGCGCTTCCCCCACGTCCACGACGCCTTCGATCCCCTCTCGGCCTTCTACGCCCTCCGCGCCCTGGACCTCGCCGAGGGGCAGAGCCTCTGCTTCGACGCCTACGGGATCCGCCACCACTGGAGGGTGAGCGGGACCGTGAAGGGGGTGGAGACGGTGAAGGTCCCCGCCGGCGTCTTCCAGGCCTTCCGCATCGAGGGCCAGGCCCAGCGCGTGGACGATCCCCGGAAGACCCGGGAGGTCCACGTCTGGATCTCGGCGGACGAGAGGCGCCTCCCGCTCGCGGCCCTCGGGGTGATGGACCTCGGCCCGGTCCGCGCCCAGCTCCGCCAGGTCGACGGAGCCATCGACGAGGAGCTCGAGGACGTGGTCCTCAGCGGGCTTCCCCCGCCGAAGGCGCCTCGGCCGGCGCGGCTCCGCCGCTGAAGCGGCGCAGGCCGTGGTCCGCTCTCCCGGGGCCTCGCGCGGCGAAGCGCCCCGGGCCCGAGAACCCCGCCCGCCCCTGCCGGCAGAGCCGGGCCACGATCGCGGCAACCCGCCCCTGCTCCATCCCCAGGCGGAAGGAGAGCTCGGCCACCGTCACCGGAGGCCCGTCCAGGGCCTCGAGCACCCGATCGACCTCCCCTTCCGCGCCCCCGCGACGTCCGTTCCCGCCCCGCAGGCGGTCCAGGAGATCGGCCTCGTCCTCGACGGCGATCGCCCCCTCGGAGAGGAGGATTCGCGCGCCGGCGTTGGACTCGTCCCAGGAGGGGAAGACGTAGACGGGGCGTCCGAGTTCCAGCGCCGCCCGAGCGGTGTGGAGGCTGCCGCTGGTCACGCTGGCCCGGACGACGACCACGGCGCGGGAGAGCGCCGCCACCAGCCGGTTCCGCCGCGGGAAGAACTCCGGCCGGGCCGATTCCCGGGGCGGGAGCTCGGAAGCGAGCCCTCCCCCGGCCTCCAGGATCTCGCCGAAGAGCCTCCGGTTCTGCCGAGGCAGGGGGAGGAGCACGCCGCTCCCGAGCACGGCCAGGGTGTGACCGCCCACGTCGAGCGCGCCGCGGTGCGCCTCGGCGTCCACGCCGAAGGCACCCCCGGAAACCACCGTCAGGCCCTCGCGCGCGACCGAGAAGCCGATCCGGCGGGCGAGGCGGAGCGCCGCGGGGTGGGCCTTGCGCGAACCCACCACCGCCACCGCCCTCCCCCCGTCGGGGGCGCCGCCGGCCTCTCCCCTCGAGCCGCGCAGGAAGAGGACCTCGGGCGGATCCCGGAGCGGGCCGAAGTCCGGCGCGTCGGGATCCCCCCGCATCGACAGGCGCCCTCCGCGCGCGTGGAGGTCCTCGGCGACGCCCCTCGCCCACCCGAGGAGATCGTCGGGGGCGTCGAGGAGGCGACGCGCGGCGCTCGGGCGCAGGCCCATGGCGGACGCGAGGTCGGCGCGGTCCGCTTCGGCGGCCGCGTCGTAGGAGGGATGGGAGGCGAGGAGGCCCTCGATCGAACGGGACGAGATGCCGCGAACGAGCCAGAGGGCCAGGCGAAGGAGTCTTCCAGGGGTGAGCTTCGGTTCCATGCTCCCGAGCCTACCCGGCACCTCCGACATCGCCCCCCGGACAGACGAAAGCCCCGTCCGAGGACGGGGCTTTTCTTGGTGGCTACGGGTGGACTCGAACCACCGACACCCGGCTTATGAGACCAGTGCTCTAACCGACTGAGCTACGTAGCCGCAGCCAGAAGTGCGGCGGAGAATAGGGGCCGAACCGCGAGCTGTCAACAATCGTCTGGCAGGTTCCCACCGCGGAGAACCGCCATCGGATGAAGGGAGAGGAGGCGGCGGGCCACCTCGTCGCCGGCGCGGGAATGGAGCTCCTCGATCGCGTCCTCGAGCCAGTCGCCATCCTTCGGCGAATGGATGTCCGTGGCCGCGACCGAGTAGAGACCGTCGGCCAGAAAGGCGCGGGAGAGCTTCTTGGCGGTCCGCCCGTGGCGGCCGACGAGCGAGCCGAGGTCGAGCTGGAGCCGGGCGCCCGCGCGGATCGCCTCCCGGGTCCGCTCCATCGACTCGAACTCCCGGCATCGCTCCGGGTGGGCGACGAGGAGCCGCACCCCCTGCACCTGGAGTCGGAAGAGGATGTCGGGGAGGTGCGCCACACGGTTCAGGTAGGGAGCCTCGGCGAGCATCCACGGTCCCTGGCCGATCGGACGGGGAGACGCCTGCGCCTTGGAGGGAAGCTCCAGGTCGAGGACGTTCTCCGCGTTCGGATGGAGCTCGAGCGGGATCTCGTGCTCCGCGAGCAGCGCCCTCGCCTCCTCGAGCCGCCTGCGGCAGACCTCGGGATCGTTGCTCGGATACCCCGAGTGTGCATGCGGGGAACAGGCGACGTGGCGAAAGCCGAGCCCCGCGAGCAGGCGCGCCATCGCGAGCGAATCCTCCGGCGTGCGCGCACCGTCGTCGATCCCCCACAGGAGATGGCAGTGGAGGTCCACCTTCTCGTACGTGGCCTCGACTTTCATTCCTCCTCCTCGGTCGTCGGCACCAAAGCGCGATCCTCCTCCTCCCGGAATCGATCCGGCACGCGATACTCCTCGCCCAGCCACTTGCCGAGATCGACGAGTCGGCAGCGCTTGGAGCAGAAGGGAAAATCGGGATTCGTCTCGCGGGTCTCGACCGGCTTGCCGCAGATGGGGCAGCGTCGCTCACTCACGCCTGCGCCTCTTCGGGTTCACGGGGAGCGAGAGCAGATCCTGGGCCAGTCGATCGATCACCTGCTCCGCGATCCGCTCGATCAGCAAAAGGAACGTCGGCGTGAGATCCGTCGGTCCCGATTCGCGACCGGCACGAAGAGACTCGATCTCCTCGAGGAGGCGGTCCGCCGCGGCGGACGCCCTCGGGCGCCGTGCATTCTCCATGCGACCTCCGTCTACCAATCATCCTTTCGCGCTCCTCGGTCTCTCGTCAACTGAAATGAAACGCTCGGTGTGGCGGAAAAAGATACAAACATCCCGATGGGGCCCGTCGGGATCGAAAACATCAGAAAAGACGAAAATGCTGCTAAACGCTGTGTGTAAAAGGGTCCTTGCGATCCAACGCTCCGTTTGTTAACCCTGCGAGTGAATCCAGAGAGGACAGGATCCATGAATCCGAGAACCAAGGAACTCTCCCATCGGATCGCCACCCGCGTGCGCAGCCTCCGCCTCGAACGCGGATGGTCGCAGCCGGAGCTGGCACGCAGGGCCTCCCTGTCGAACGCCATGGTCAGCATGGTCGAGCGCGGGGAACGCACGCCCTCGCTGGACGCCCTCGCTTCTCTGGCCGCCTCGCTGGAAGTCGACACGGCGGTGCTGCTCGCGCCCGACGAGAACGCCGCCTTGCGCGGAGACGCCCGCCGCTTCGCCGAGGAGCTGGCCGAGCTCAAGCTCCCTCGCGCGGACATCGAGGCCTTGCGGCGCATCGCCCGGGCGTTGGCCACGGAGCGGGACCTCGCCGCCCGCCGTCAGGCGCGCTCCACGCCCAGGAAGTAGAGCGCTCCTTCGCGCTCCTCCACCCGCAGGGAAGTGAGCGCGCTTCCCTCCGGACACAGACCCCCCACGCAGGCTCCGTTCGTCGGATCGAAGCGGGCTCCGTGCGCCTTGCACCGCAGGGTGCGCCCGCTCTCGGAGAAGAAGGTGCCGTCCCCCAGATCCAAGGGGAGTTCTCGATGCGTGCAACGATTGACGTAGGCGCGGATCGCGCCCTGGAAGCGGACGGCGAAGGCCTCCACCTCGCGGCCGTCGATGGTGACGGTGAAGCGGACGGACTTGCCCTCTTCGGGGGATCTTGCGCAGACCGGATGCATGGCCGGCACCATACGGAAGCGGGGCGCCGCCATCAACCCGGCATCTTGCCGCTCGATTCGACGTGCCTAGCTTCCCCCGTGGAATCGTCGAGAAGGTGAAGGTGGTCGAATGACGAGCCGCACGAAGGACGAGGAAGAGAGCTTCCTGGACTGGGACGGCAAGCCCACGCTCTTCGAGGAGGACCTCGAGGAAGAGGACGAGGACGAGGATCTCGACGACGAGGATCTGGACGAGTTCTAGTCCTCCCAGGGGCGGAAGGCGTGGGTGACCGGGTAGGCCTCTTCGTGGAGGCCTCCCAGCGTCACCCGGATCGGGGGGACGGCCTGCTTCCTCTTGTAGGCCGATCCGAACAAGAGCGAGAGGCTCCTTCGCAGGGTCTCCTCGTCCTCGTGCGCTTCCCGCATGCGCGCGACGCTCCACCCCTCGTCCAGGGCGAGGTGGAAGATGCGGTCGAGGCGATCGTAGGGAGGCAGGCTGTCCTGGTCCGTCTGGTCGGGACGGAGCTCCGCGGAGGGAGGACGGGAGAGGACGCGCGGTGGGATCGCTCCGTGGCGGAGGTTGAGGTGACGCGCGAGTTCGTAGACCCACGTCTTGGGAAGGTCGCCCAGCACGCCGATCGCCCCCACCATGTCTCCATATAAGGTGCTGTAGCCCACGGAGAGCTCGCTCTTGTTTCCGGTGTTGAGCACGAGGGCGCCCAGGTGGTTCGAGAACGCCATGAGCAGGGTGCCGCGCGCGCGGGCCTGGAGGTTCTCCGCCGTCGCCCCCGAGGGCTCCTCGCCGAGGACGGGAGCGAGGCTCCGCGAGAGCGCCTCGACGACGGGATCGATCGGGACGACCTCCATGCGGATGCCCAGGCGCGAGGCGAGGATCTGCGAATCCTCCATGGACATCTCGCTGGTGTAGCGGGAGGGCATGGCCAGCGCGACGACGTTCTTTGGTCCGAGGGCGTGGGCCGCGAGGACGGCGACCACGGCGGAGTCGACGCCGCCGGAGAGGCCGAAGACGGCGCGCTCGAATCCGCTCTTGCGCACGTAGTCCCGGATCCCCAGCGTGAGCGCCGAGGCGAGGTCCTCGACCTCGTGTCCCAACGCGAGGGGCGAGGAGGGTCGATCGGGGAGCGGAGTCGACGGATCCGGATCGGCGGTCGATGGCTCGATTTCCTCCGACAGCAGATCCGCCTCGAACCGTCGGGCCTCGGCGGCGCGCCCCTCCGCGTCCACGACGAGGCTCCCGCCCTCGAAGACGAGGGAGTCGCTTCCCCCCGTGGGCTCGGCGAGGGCGAGGGCGAGGCCGTGCCTCCGGGCGAGCGAGCGGAGCAACTCCCGGCGGAAGCCATGTCCGCCCACGAAGAAGGGCTGCGCGCCGGGAACGAGAGCCAGTTCGACCCCCTCTCCGCGAAGCGAAGCCAGGCGGGCGTCGAGCTCCGCCGGGTCGAGGGAGGCCTGGGCCACGCCGATCCTCCTCCCCTCCCAATCGAAGCTCGTGCAGGCCTCGGTGGTGACGAGCTCGACCCTTCCCT
>Ga0180216_1001143_pt1 | contig 24455 bp, 20 predicted proteins | sample eDN3rd37CBELigMG_FD_128879 | JGI IMG/M metagenome (GOLD analysis project Ga0180216, IMG submission 128879) | Enriched Miracle-Growth compost microbial communities from Emeryville, California, USA - eDNA 3rd pass 37_C BE-Lig MG (version 2)... ... | reverse complement strand
GTTCCTTTTGCTGATCGCCGTGGGGACCGTGGGCTTGAAGACGCTGCCGGGGCTCTACGTCGACGAGCCCCTCTCGTGGATCGACGCCGTGTTCACCGCCACGAGCGCCTCGTGCGTCACCGGGCTGACGGTGGCCGACACGGCCAAGGACTTCACTCCCGCCGGCCAGGCGTGGCTTTTGGTCCTGATCCAGTGCGGCGGCCTGGGGATCATCACGTTCACCACCCTGCTGACCTTCGCCCTGGGCCGCCGGCTCTCGCTCCGACACGAGCAACTCACGGCGAGCGCCGCGGAGGTCGCGCCTCATGTCGACTATCGACGGCTGACGCGCGACGTGGTTTGGTTCACGTTCGCCATCGAGCTTGCCGGCGCGGCGCTGCTGTTGCTCGACTGGGGGCCCCGGTTGGGTTGGCCGGAATCGGTCTGGCCGTCGGTGTTTCACTCGATCAGCGCCTTTTGCAACGCGGGGTTCTCGACGTTCCCCCAGTCGATGGGCGGCGACGAGAGCTCGGCGCTGAGCCTCACGGTCATCATGGGCCTGATCATCGCGGGCGGGCTGGGCTTTCTGACGTTGGAGGAGCTTTCCCTCTGGGCTCGGGCCCGACGGGGGAGGCGACGGTTTCGGATCTCGCTGCACTCGCGGCTCGTGCTGATCGCCACGGCGATCCTCGTGGTGGGGGGCGGTCTCGGAGCGCTGCTCCTGGAATGGAACGTCACGCTCCGAGACATGTCGCCGGGCTGGAAGTTCGTCAACGCGATGTTCATCAGCGTGACGGCTCGCACCGCGGGGTTCGCCAACATCGACTACGCCAAGGCGACCGACGCGACCAACTTCCTGACGGTCATCCTCATGTCCGTGGGCGGCTCGCCCGGCTCGACGGCGGGGGGCCTGAAAACCACGACAACGGCCCTTTTGGTTCTCATGGCCTGGTCGCGCGTCGGGGGGACGAGGCTGGTGAGCATCTGGGGGCGGTCGATTCCCCCGGAAACCATACGGCGGGCCGTCGGTCTGGCGGTCGCCACCATGGCGATCGTGATTATTAGCGTCTTCGCCCTGGTCGTGATCGAGGGGAAGGGTGTTCCCCACGACCAGAGCGGCGGCAGCTTCATGAAGTACCTGGTCGAGGCGACCAGCGCGCTCAACACGGTGGGGCTCACCATGGGAATCACCCCGGGTCTGTCCAACTCCGGGAAGTTGATCGCCATTCTGCTGATGTTCATCGGCCGCGTGGGCCTCCCCACGACGGCCGCGGCGTTCCTGCTGGCCGAGCGGACGGGCGGGAGCGACTTTCGGTTCGCTTACGAGGACGTGGCCGTCGGCTAGCGGCGGGGGATATAGCAATGAAGCGATTCGTGGTCATCGGCCTGGGCAACTTCGGCTCCAGCCTCGCCGAGACGCTGCACAACCAGGGGTACGAGGTCGTGGCGATGGACGTGAGGGAGGAGGCGGTCGACCAGATCGCTCCGTTCGTCTCGCGCGCGGCGGTCGGCGACGGGCGGCAACTCAAGACGCTGGAGCGGTTCGGCGCCGAGGGCTCGCACGCCGCGGTCGTCAGCACCGGCGACGACATCACCTCCAGCATCCTCGCCACGATGGCGCTTAAAGACTTAAAGGTGCGCAACGTCTACGTCAAAGTGATCTCGCGCGACCACGCGCGGGTCATGGAGAAGATCGGCGTCACCGAGACGATCTTCCCCGAGCGCGAGTCGGCCCAGCGGCTCGGCGCCCGGATCGCCAGCGAGGGCGTCTTGAATTACATCCGAATGGGAACGACTCTGAGCATCCAGGAGATGGCGGTTCCCGAGGCCTGGATCGGCGAGTCGCTTCGCACTTTGGAGCTGCCCCGCAAGTATCGGATCTCGGTCATCGCCGTTCACGACATGCTGCGCGACGAGATGTTGCCCATCCCCGACCCGGACGCCCCGCTGAAGGAGTCCGACACGGTCCTCGTCGCCGGCAAGGACGAAGACCTGGCCCGCCTCCACCGACTTTTCTAACGCGAATCACGCGAAGGAGTTCCTTGATGAATCGCCTCGTCCCCTGGTTTTCCCTCTGGCTGGCCGCCGTCGTCGGCGCCGTCGCGACGGCCGACGAACAAGGCCCGGTGGATGCGGTCGTGGAATCGACGCTGGCCACCGGCGGCGACCAGATCCGCCAGTACGCCTTCGATGGCGACGACGCCACGTTCTTTGAATCCGACGACGCCCCCGGCGACGACGACTCGTTCACGCTCCGCCTGGACGCGCCGGTCCTGGTCAAGTCGGTCGAGGTCGTGACCGGCAAGCCCGACGGCTCGGGCGCGCTCGCCTCGGGAATCTTGGAGTTCTCGGAGGACGGCGAAACCTTCGACAACGAAGCGTCGTTTCACGACGGCCGCGCGAAGGCCGAGCCGAACCGCCAAATCAAGGCGATCCGCGTTCGCCCCGACGCGGGCGGAGACCACCCGCTGGCGATCCGCGAAATCATCGTCGATTCGGATCCCAAAACGCGAACATTCGTCAATCCGGTGGAGATTACCGTCGACGTCTCCGACGCCCCCGAGATGAGGGAGTGGGCCGAGGCCGCCGCCCGGACCTGCGAGCGCTGGTACGATCAAATCAACGAGTTGCTCAGGAGCGACGATTACAAGCCCGCCCGCTCGATTCAGATGACGCTCAAGAACGGGATCAACGTCCCGGCGATGGCCGGCGGGAGGCGGATCACCGGCTCGGTCAAGTGGTTCAAGGACCACCCCGACGACGTCGGCGCGATGATTCACGAGACGACTCACATCGTTCAGCGCTACCGGGGCCGCGGAAACCCCGGCTGGCTCGTCGAGGGCGTGGCCGACTACGTCCGCTTCTTCCACTACGAGCCCGAGAACATCGGCCGATTCAACCCGAAGACGGCCCGGCACGACGCGAGCTATCGCGTCTCGGCCCGGTTCCTGGCTTATCTCGTCGAGAAGTACGACCAGGACCTCGTGCTCAAGCTCAACAAGGCCATGCGCGAGGGCTCGTACAGCGACGACCTTTTCAAGGAGCTGACCGGCAAAACCCTCCAGGAACTCGGCGAGGAGTGGCGCGCCGCGATCCAGGAGTGAACCGACGATCCTCAAAATCCCGCGAACCAGGCCGTCGCGAGCCGTGTCGAATGAGTGAGCCGGGCCCAAAAAGAGGGCGCGGCCGGCGCCTCGGCGCCGACTCGCGATGGACCTGGAACGGGAATGAGGGAGACGATGACGGACTTTCAGTACGCCGACGGCGCCAGGGTGATGCGCGGCGATAGGGCTCGAACGAGAGAACAAATGGGCGTCGTGGAATCGGTCATTCGGCCGGGAACGCGCGAGGCCCGGGAATACTTCTGTCCCAACGGCGGCGTCCTTTTCCGCGAGTTCCGCGAGGAACCGCGCAACCTCGTCGTCATGACCCCCTCCGAGGGCGCCCGCTGGGTCGACCTCGTACTCATCTCCCGCCAGCCCGCTTGAGCCCCTCCCCTCAATCCGCCACGGGCTCCGCGCTCGGCGGGGCGAGCCGATCCAGCAGAACCGCGACGGTCATGTCGCCGATCACGTTGGAGGTGGTCCGACAACGGTCCAGAAACCAATCCACGGTTAAGAGGATCGGGATATTGTCGATGGGGAGCCGCACCGCCGCGAAGATCAACGGCATGGTGACGAAGCTCCCCGAGGGGATGCCCCCCGCGCCGATGCTGGCGACCAGGGTGGTCAGCACAACAATCACCTGATCGGAGAGGCTCAGGGAAAAGCCGAGCGCCTGGGCCATGAACAAAACGGCCGCCGCCTGGTAGAGCGCCGTGCCGTCGTTGTTGAAGTTGGTGCCGATGCAGGCGGTCAACTGGCTCGATTGCCGCGAGACCCCCAGGCGACCGAGAGACCGAAGCGTGATCGGGATCGTCGCCGCGGTGCTCGCGGTGCTGAAGGTGTTGGCCATCACGTCGAGCGTCCCGCGGAGGAACCGAATCGGCGAGATCCGAGCCAGGATCGTCATCTGGATCAGATACCAAATCACCTGGCAGCAAAGGCCGGCGACCACCACGACGATCAGCCAGATCAAGGAGGCGAAGACCTGCATCCCCTCCTTCTGCCCCACCCGCGACGCCACGATCCCGAGCACCGCGAAGGGGACCAGCGCGATGACCCAGAGCAAAACCTTCATCAAGAGCTCGAAGCCGATCGCGCAGAGGTCGATGACCACCTGAAACGAGGTCTCGCCCCGCGCCCGCTGGGCGTTGCGAATCTGAACCAGGCCAATCCCCAGGGCGAGCGTCAGGACGACCAGTTGCGCGATGTTGTTTGTCGCGAAGGCTTCGCCGATGCTCCGGGGGATCAGCTCGGTGACCAGTTCGGGGACGGTCTTCTGCGCCAACTCCGGCGCGGCCTCTCCGGGCGTGGCGAGCGACGCGCCCCGGCCGGGTTGAACCAGGTTCGTCAGTCCCAGGCCGATCACCATCGCCACGATGGTGTTGACCAGGTAGAGGAACATCATCATCGCCCCCTGCCGCCCGTGAATGTCGTTGCTGACGATCGCGTGGAGGATCGCCAGGACGACCAGCGGAGCGGCGAGCGCCGTCAGAGCCCGCATGATCAGGTTGGGCATGATCTCCAGCGACGCCGAGCCTTCCCCCATGAACAGGCCGATCGGGATCGCGATCACGACCGCCGCGATCACCCAGACGTAAAGCGGCAGTCCGCCGGGGCGACTTTCCGGCTCGTCCTCGACGACGGGGGCCCCAATCGTGTTGTCGGTCTCGACGGAGGGGGACTGGTCGTTCTCCATCCAGCTCGGCGGCATCACGGACTCCAAAACTTCTCGGTGCGCGGAGAGGGGACGCGACGGCGACGGCGGCATCGCCTTGGGCCTCGCCCGCGGCGCGTCGGGAAATTCGCGATTATCGCGGCCCGAGCCGAGAATCGCGAGAGCGCGTCGATTTTCGCCATTTTTTCCGCGCGCGTCGGCCCGCCTCAGGAATCGAACTTCAAACGATCCAGCACCGGCTTACAGAACTCCAGGAGCTTCAGGTCGGCCAGCTCCTCCTCGACCTCGTCGCGGTTGGGATGCTTGAGCGAGACGCGGACCTCGTCGACCAAAAACTCGGCGAACTTGTCGCGCGCGCGGTGGAGAGTCTGGCGCGCGTTGCCCGCGGACATGGGGCGGTTGAGCTTGCGCGCGATCTCCTCGGCGAGCTCCGGCGAGCGCAGCTCCGGCCGGGCCATCCTGAGGCGAAGGATATGCCAGTAGGGCCGCCCGGTGCGCGTCTCGTGGTCGTGCAGCGCGCTCCAGGCCCGCTCCATCAGGTCTTGCCGCCAACTGAGGCGGAACTGCTCGTCGAACTCGACCAACCCGGGATCGCCCAGGATGGTCGCCTCCATGTTCGTTCCCAGGCGATCGGCGGGCTCCCGCTTGCGGAAGTGGTCCACCATCAGGTTGCGGACGGCCCGCTTCAGGTAGTCGCGAAACCGCCCGCGCTTGGGGTCGAACTGGCGAAACCGCCCCTCAAGAAACTTGACCGAGAACTCCTGGTTCAAGTCCTTGGCGACCTCGGGATCGCCGACGGCTTTCAGAAGGTAGCGGTGGACGGCCCCGGAATAGCGCAGCATGAGCAGCTGCATCGCCACGTCCGACTCTTCGGGCGTGCCGTGGTGAGCCTGAAAAAGCAGGGTCGTCTGAGTCAACAATTCCGACAGCTTGGCGCCCGACTCGCTCTGGTCCAAGACTCGCCTCCCCGACGCAAGCCTTTGCGCGCGGAAGAGATCGCGCTCTGAACTTCGATCGACCCTGGACAATTCTAGCGGCCGGGCCCGCGGGGATGGCAAAAAATTTCGAAATCCCGGTGACAGTTGGCCAAACGCCCCGTACTTGAAGTGTGGAGGGGACGAATCAAGCGATTCAAAGCTCTCCAAGACTTCTCGACGGAGGCCGAATCATGGACAACCCGCTTTCAGGCGCGAGCCATCGCGGTCGAACGGTCGTTCGCCACGGATTCGCCTTGACGTGTTTCTTGATCACCGCGTGGGTTCGCCGCTTGGCGCTCCCACGCTTCGAGGCGTTCTCCGCCGCGCTTGGGCCCTGGGAGACGGCGCTCTCGCCGATCCCGGTGGAGACCTCGGCGACGGCGCTTCGGCGAGCGGGAGCGACCGCGACTCGAAGGTGATTCGGCCGACCGAACGGCCACCACGTTGAAAAACCCAAACACAAGGAGAGCCGGGGCGTCGAGCCCACGGAGCGATCGCCCCGCGCCTTCAGCCGGGCGTCGGGGATCGCTCCACGGCCGGACACGGGTCAACCGGCGGCCGGAAACGGCGCTGTTTTCGGCCTCGTCGGTCGATGAGCCGACCGAGCCGGTTGACCCCTTCTCCATTCAGCGCGAGCCGCGATCGAGCAGCCGACCGAAGCTTAGGAAAGGACGCGAAACCACCATGTCCAGCGAACGATTTCAACCCGACGACCTTTCGAGCCTGGCCCTGCTGAATCGCGCGGATGTTCGCCTTCTCTCCCCGGAGCTCGAACGCGAGCTGCTCGTCGAACTGGACGAATGCCGCAAGCTCCTTCTTACGGAGTACGCCCGCCGCCGCAAAATTCAAGGGGGCGCCGCGATCGAGGAGCTTGACATTCAGAACGTCGTCCGCGACATGCAGGCCGAGAAGGATGATCACGAACCATCCCGATCCCTGGTCCGTCGCTACACCGAGTGCCGCACCCGCCTGGCGATGGGCAACCTCCGGTTGGTCGCGCACGTCGCTCGGCGGTACCGGGACCGCGGCCTCTCGACGGCCGACCTTCTGCAAGAGGGGTTCTGCGGCCTGCTCACCGCCATCGACCGCTACGACGTGGCCAACACCACGCGACTGGCGTCGTACGCGGTTTGGTGGATCCGCCAGGCTCTACAACGAGCCGTCGCCGCCGGCGTCTACCCGGTCCGGCTGAACCCTCGCCACCTACAAAAGCTGGCGGCCAGCAGCGTGAACGCCCAGGACGGCGCTCCCAAATCGAAGGCCGGCCGATCGAAGACCGCCGAGGCGACGCTCAAACAAATCCACTTGGCGACGCGGCCCGCCGTCTCGCTCAACGCCGTCTTCGGCGACTCGAACGGTTCGAGCCTGCTCGACTCGCTCTGCTACCCTCCGGACGAGGAGACCGACAACCTCGACATCGACCAGCGGGTCGACACCCTGATCCAGCACCTCAAGCCCCGCGAGCAGACCGTCCTGCGGCTCCGATTCGGCCTCGACGGCCGCGAAAGCCAGTCGCTCAGCCAGGTCAGCCAGGTGCTCGACGTCTCCAAGGAGCGCGTTCGCCAGATCCAGGACGCCGCGCTCAACAAGCTCCGCGCCCTCGCCTCACCCGACCTCGCCTACTGTGAGGCCGCCCGCTGAAGTCGGCCCCGTGAAGTTCCCCCCCAAACGAAACCGACGCCGGTCTCGGTCCACCGACCACGAGACCGGCGTCGGTTATTTGCTAGAATGACCTGGGCTCGGATGGATAAGTAGGAACGACATCAACGCGGAGTCCGGCGGACGAGGTGAAACGATGAGTTTGACCACCGAAACGACGGGGATTCTCGCGGAGGCTTCGTCGCTTGAGATCGGCGACCTCAAGAGGATGACCGTCGAACAGTACGAGGAATTGGCGCGGCTCGGAGTGCTCGACGACCCGCGGGTCGAGCTCATCAACGGGTTCCTGGTGAAGAAAATGACCCAGCGCCCCAGGCATTCCTCGACCGTCGGCGTGCTTGAGGAACTCCTGCGCGGCATGATGCCGGATGGCTGGCATCTGCGAACCGAGCAACCCATCCGACTCCCCGATTACGACGAGCCCGAACCAGATTTGGCAATCGCGCGCGGCAAGGCCGGAGACTATCGCCGACGCCACCCGGGCGCCCAAGACGTGGCGATGGTGATCGAGGTTTCCGAGTCAATCTTGAGGGTCGACCGGGGAGACAAGCTCCGCGCCTACGCTCGGGGAGGGATCCCCGAGTATTGGATCGTCAACCTCGTCGACCGCCGGATCGAGGCGCATCGCTCTCCCAGCTCCAACGGCTACGCCTCCACGACGATTCACGATCCCTCCGCGCGGATCACGGTTCGCGTCGATGGGGTGGAGCGAGGCGAGATCGCGGTGGCCGAGGTGTTGCCCGAAATCGACACGGAGGAGGCCGGCCCTCCCCCGAGGTGATGCCGGAACGCCGCCCCGATTGACAGAATCACTAAATTCGCTAGAATTTGCGTCAACAAAGACCGCTTCCGCGGCGGCCTCGTCGGACTGGGGCCTCACGGAGCGCCGACCCGCCCAAAGCCGGGCCCGGCTTTGGCTCGCCCGAGTTCCCGCGTCCGAAGGGATTGTTTCGATGCGCTATCGGCCGCCCCGCCGACCTTCGCCCGGCCGGTTTCTCCTCGCGGTTTGCGTCTGCCTGTTGGCCGCGATCCCCCACGAAGCCCGCGGCCAGGCGACGGAGGGAGCGGACCTTCCCCCTCCCCCGGCCATCCCCGCGCCACCCCAGGGAGAGACGGCCCGGGTCGAGCCCACCCAGGACCAGGACGAGGAAACGGGGGCGAGGCCGGCCGAGGAACCCAGGCCGGGGGTGGATCGCGGCACGATCGGCCGCCTGCTCTGGACGGCCAACCCCATGCTCTGGCCGCTTGCGGCGTGCTCGATCGTTACGCTCGGGATCGCCCTGGAGCGGCTCTCGGCCATTCGCCGCAAGCGCGTGGTCCCGCCCGAGTTCGTCGACCGCTTCCTCGAACGCCTGGCGGCGGGAAAACTCGACCGCGACCGCGCGATCGAATTGTGCAAGGCGCACGACAGCCCCGCGGCGCGGGTCTTCACCCACATCGTCAAGGCGTGGGGTCAGCCGGGAGCGGCGATCCGCCAGATGGTCGCCTTCGACTCCTCGGGCGAGATTATCGAGCTTAAGCGCAATCTCCGGGTGCTCAGCGGCATGGCGACCCTTGGCCCCCTGCTCGGCCTGCTCGGCACGGTCGTCGGCATCATCCAATCGTTCGACGCCCTGGGAGGCCGAGCCGGCCCGGCGCGCGGCGAGGCGCTGGCTCAGGGCATCAGCCTGGCGCTCTTGGCGACGGCCTTCGGCCTGGCGATCGCCGTCGTGGCGGTGACGGTGTACTACTTTCTGCTCAACCGCCTCGACGCCCTGGTCCACGAGCTTGACGACCGGGCGCGGCGGGTCATCGACATGGTCTCAAGCGACGCCGCGTTTCCCCCGAGCCAGGATCGGCGGATCGCCGCGGCCCCCCCGCCGCCCGTCGAGCCCTCCTGGCCAAGCGAACCGCAACCGCGGGCGTATTGATTTGGAATTGGATTCGGCGCCAACCGCTGCTCCGTTTCACCTTCGAGACCCGCGATGCTCGCCAGCCACCTTCAAAACGACGAGGCGCCGTTCATCAACATGACCCCGATGGTGGACGTCATCCTCTGCCTGCTGGTCTTCTTCATGGCCGCGACCCGCCTCTACGATTGGGATGAGAGCGAGTTCGCGGTCCAGGTGCCGGAGGTCTCCGACGCCGCTCCTCTGACGGCCGCTCCGGACGACCTGATCCTGACCATCGTCAAGCCGGGTCAAGTGGCCGTGGGCGAGACGGTTTACGGTCTCGACGGCCTCGGCGCGCTGCTCCGCGAGGCTCGCGCCCGGTTCGCGAACCAGGGCGTCATGGTGCGCGGCGAGGCGAGCTTGGCCTATCAAGACCTGGCCGACGTGTTGTCCGTCTGCGACGCGGCCGGGATTCGGAACGTCCGGCTCCCGGTTCGAACACTGGACGTGGCCGAACCGGCGCCCTGATTCATTCGTTGGTTGAGTTCCTTCGTTTATCCTGGTCATCGGCCGTATTCGAGGCGAGCGCCCGACGGCTCTGACGCACGCCCGTTTTGGAGTCGATGATGGAGATCGTCTGGCAGATTGTCGACGCGCTGATTCATCTCAGCCCCGCGTCCATCAATGAGCTGGCCCACCTTTTCGGCCCTTGGCTTTACGTCCTCCTCTTCGCGATCATCTTCGCGGAGACGGGCCTGGTGGTCACCCCGTTTCTTCCGGGGGATTCGCTCTTGTTCGCCGCGGGAGCCGTGACCGCGGTCCCCGGATCGCCGGTTCACTTGCCCTTGCTGGCCACTCTCCTGATCGTCGCGGCGATTCTCGGCGACGCGGTCAACTACACGGTGGGGCATTTCATCGGCCCGAAGGTCTTCACGGCCGAGAATTCGCGCCTGCTGAACCGCAAGCACCTGCTGCGCGCCCACGAATTCTACGAGAAGTACGGCGGGGTGACGATCATCCTGGCCCGGTTCATTCCCATCGTCCGGACCTTCGCCCCGTTCGTGGCGGGCATCGGCAGCATGCATTACCCGCGTTTCGCCCTCTACAACGTGACCGGCGCCTTCATCTGGGTGCTGCTGTTCCTGGTGGGCGGATGGTGGTTTGGCGGGCTCGAGAGTGTTCAGAAGAACTTCAAGCTGGTGATCGTCGCGATCATCTTCATCTCGATCCTGCCGGGGGTCATCGAGTTCCTCCGAGCGCGAATGGCGAACAGGCGAGCGGCGGCGGCCGTCGGCGAAGAATCCGCGGCGGGCTGAACCCAGAGCTCTCCACTCCACCGGGGTCGGGAGGCGGCTTCAAGCGCCTCCCGAGTCCGCGTCAATCGGCCCGCTTGTCGAGGGCCCGCTCCAGATCGTCGAGAGTCACCGAGCCGAGGTCCCCCCCGAGCAGCGCGGTGAGTTGAAGGCCGACGAGGGCCTCGCTCGACTTCCGGCCGTCGAGGATCATGCTAAGATACGGCTCGGCGCCGACCAATACCGCCCGGGGCTTGCCGTGGACGGTGAGGACGTAGCGCACCTTGTCGTTCTCCAACTCCTTGAGGATGCCGGGGAGGTTCTGGTGCAACTCCCGACTGCCGATGATCCTCACGGGAGACTCCGAAGTCTTTTCCGCCATGAAAGAGGGTCTCCACCGATTCCGGCGCCGCTCGGTCCCCGACCCTTGACCGACGTCGATCCTTGAAGCGCCGAGGGTTTAAGCCGAAGGAAAACGACCGAACCAAGGGCGCGGCCGTCGCGAGTGGTCGACGCGAACGCTGTAACTCAATTCACCCGCGGGGCGACGATTCGCCCGGCGAAGTCACGCAACCTGGGCCGATAAGCCGTCGGGACCGAGAATACGGTCGTCAAGACGTGCTCGCGGTTCGCCACGAATATGTCCATTTTACCGAGCCGATCCAAGGTTGCAAGGGACGCGCCGCGCCCGGTCCCTCTTTATGCGACGCTTGGGTCGATCGCCGAAAGCGGCCGGTCGGCCGGTCGGTCCCCAGAGGATTCCCGCGATGCCCCTTGATCCACGGCCCACGCGCGAACATCGCCGCCGGCCGGCGCCGCTCGCGCCTCTCCTGCTCCTCGCCATCACGGCGGCCCTCCCACCGCTCACCCGCGGGGCCGACGCGCCGACGTTTTTGGCCGGGGTCGCCCAACGCGACGTGACCCCGGAGAAGCCCACGCCCATGTGGGGCTACGGCGCGCGACACGATCAATTGTCTCAGGGCGTTCTCGACCCGCTGTGGGCGAAGGCCGTGGTAATCCAGGCCGGCGAACTGAAATTGGCGATCGTTGGGATGGATCTGGGACGCGGCCCGACCCCCGCGATGATGAGCCGAATTCGCGAGCGCGTCGCGTCTCGGGGCATCAAGGGGGTCTTGATCTGCGGCAGCCACACTCATCACGGCCCGGTCATCGAGTTGACCAACGAGCCGGGCTTCGGCGGCGGCAAGTTCGACGACGCCGCGGCGTACGCGCGGAAGCTTCCCGACCTGATCGCCGAGGCGATCCTCGAAGCCGCCGGGAAGCTCGAACCCGTCTCGTTGCGGGTCGCCGACCGCGAGTTGAAGTTCAACCGCAACCGCCACGCCAAGCACGATCCCAAGCCCGTTGATCCCCTGCTCTCGGTGATCCGGTTCGACCGGCCCGACGGCTCCCCCCTGGCCGTGCTCGTTCACTTCGCCGCGCATCCGGTGATGCGGCCCGGCGAGGTCCTGAAGTTCTCGGCCGACTACCCCGGCGCCATGCGGGCCATCGTCGAAAAGGAGTTGGGCGCCCCTTGCGTCTTCATCCAGGGGGCGGCGGGCAACCTGAGCCCCAACCCCGAGCCCGGCGTCCGCGGCGCCGACGAATTCGGCCGCGCGCTGGGCCTTCGGGCCGTCGAGCTGGCCCGAAGCATGGTCGACTCCCCGCCGATCCCCGCCTCGATCGCCCTGGCCAAACAGCGCCACGCCTTTTCGACTCGGGTCGACCTCAAGAGCGCGGTGAACCTCTTCATCTACGGCCGGGCATTCTTCCCGGAACTGGCCCGAAGCTTCTTCAAGGAGTTCGCCGATGGCATGAAGCCGGAGACCATCGCCGCGGTCCTGGGCGACCAACTCGCCATCGTCGGCCTTCCCGGCGAACCCTTCTGCCAGCACGCCCTCCGCTTCCGCGAGCGGGCGGGCCTTCCCCACGCCCTGATCTTCGGCTACTGCAACGGCCACTTTCTGTATTTCCCGACGATCGAGGCGGCCGCCGAGGGAGGCTACGGAGCGAGCCCGCAGATGGCGCCGATCGCCCTGGGCGCGGGAGAGGCCATGCTCAACCAGGCCCTCATCGACCTGTACCGGCTGCGCGGCAAGTTCCCGGGGGAGGAGCCCGACCGGGCCCCGACCGCCGAATGAATCGACGCCTCATCGGAAGGACGCCCATGCTCTCGCCGGAACGGATCGCCAGCTTCTTCAAGATGGACGACGAGACGTGGCGACGCCACGCGAACCCGTGGAGCGTCTACACCCGGTTCGCCGCGATCCCCGCGATGATCCTCGCCATTTGGAGCCGCGTCTGGATCGGTTGGTGGGCCCTCGCCCCAGTGTCCGCAGTCGCCGTCTGGCTCTGGATCAACCCTCGGGCGTTCGCGCCCGTCCACGCCGATCGTGGTTGGGCGTCACGGGGGATCTATGGCGAGAGATTTTGGTTGAAGAACCGCCTGGACGCGCCTCGGGATTTTCGGGTCCTGCTCCGATGGCTCATCGTCCTGGGGCTGGTCGGCTTCGTTTCCCTGGCCTGGGGACTCGTGGAACTGCGCGCCTGGCCCACCGCCTACGGCGCGACGCTCCTGATCGTCGCTCAACTGTGGCGAATCGACCGGATGGGCCTGCTTTATGAAGAGAGCCAACGCGCGGCTTCGGGCGAGTAGCGCGAAGTGATGGGGAGGATAATACCCTCCCCGTGATCCACCAAACCGCTCGTCACGCCGCGAAGGCGCGGTCCCGAAACAACTCGGCTTCAATGCGCTGCATGATCGCCATGAAGGATTCGCGCTCTTGCTCGGTGCGGAGGCAGGCGAGGAGCTGGGCGATTCGTTGACCGAGCATGCCCCATGCCTCGGTCAGGGAGAGCCCGACCTCCCTCGCCGTCCTGGCCAGCCCACAACAGCGCCGAATGAAGTTCCGCTCGCGGTCCGGGGTCATGCCCGGCAAGCCGACAATGAAAACGCGGAACCGGACCTGCTCGATCAACCGGCGATCATGCATCAGATCCACTCCAAACCGGCGCCGAGGCGGCGCCACCGGAATCCATTCCGCCCGACCCTTTCAACCGGCCGGGAACTCGCGTGTCTTGCTTTCAGCCGATCCCCGGCTTCATGGCCAAGGGAGGTTTGGCTGAATGGCGGGATCATCCCCGCTGGAACAACAAAGCCCAAAAACGAACAACCCCGCTCGAATTACCCTGGAACGGGCAAGGAGCGGAACGGTCAACCAAGGCGTGAAATTATGGCTTCTCGGAATGGCGACGTTACCGGAGACTTCATCGTTCCGTCCGTCACGATAGTGGAGGATGGGGGATTTGAACCCCCGACCTCTTGCATGCCATGCAAGCGCTCTCCCAGCTGAGCTAATCCCCCGAATTGTAAGCGTCAGGTATCTCGCGATGACTCGCGTCTCACTGACAGGGACCATAATAGCGGCCCCTCGATTCGACTTCAATCCCGGATTCGCGATCCATCCGAAAATTTTCGGCCCTCCCCCGGCGAGCGATCGGGCGCCCGCCGGGCGGGGCGATCGCCTCAGCCGTGGAGGGCCCGCTTGTCGACGGCGAGGGCGGCCTCGCGCATCACCTCGCTTAAGGTCGGGTGCGCGTGCGAGGAGCGGGCGATGTCTTCGGCCGAGCCGCGGAACTCCATGACGACGACGGCCTCGGCGATCATGTCCGAGGCGCGGGGGCCGAAGATGTGGACGCCGAGCACGCGGTCGGTCTTGGCGTCGGCCAGCACCTTGACCATCCCCTCGGTCTCGTCCATCGCCTTGGCCCGACCGTTGGCGAGGAACGGGAACTTGCCGACGCGGTATTCGACGCCCCGCTCCTTGAGCCGCTCCTCGGTCGCTCCGACGTTGGCCAGCTCGGGCCAGGTGTAGACGACGCTCGGGATCGCCTCGTAGTTGACGTGCCCCGCCTTGCCGGCCAGAAGCTCGACGAAGGCGATTCCCTCGTCCTCGGCCTTGTGGGCGAGCATCGGGCCGTCGATGAGGTCGCCAATGGCCGAGATCGTCGGCACGTTGGTTCGGAAGGCCTCGTCGACGGGCACCTTGCCGGTTCGGGCGTCGGCGTTGACCCCGGCCTTGTCCAGCCCGAGCCCCTCGGTGTAGGCCCGGCGGCCGATGGAGACGAGGACCTTGTCACAGGAGAGCGAGAGGGTCGCGCCGTCCTTGGGCTGGGCGGTCACCTCGGCCTTGCCGTTCTTAACCGTCGCCCCGGTGACCTTGGTGTCGAGGTGGAACTCCAGCCCCTGTTTGGCCAGGCTCTTGCGGAGCTGTTCGCTCATCTCGGCGTCGGCCGAGGGCACGATGCGGGGGAGGAACTCGACGACGGTGACCTTCGCGCCGAGCCGGTTCCAGACCGAGCCAAGCTCCAGGCCGATCGCGCCGCCGCCGATGACGACCAGATGCTCGGGGACCTTGTCGAAGGAGAGCGCCTCGGTGGAGCTAACGACCGTTTTGCCGTCAAAGGGCAAAAACGGCAAGGCGATCGGCGCCGAGCCGGTGGCCAGCAGGATGTGGCCGGCCTCAAGGTCTATGGTTCCGCCGCCGTTTTGGGCGACCTGAAGGGTGGTGGGCGAGGTGAGCCGCGCCGCGCCGAAGATGGGGTCGATCTTGTTCTTGCGGAAGAGGAAGCGGACGCCGTCGGTCAGACCCTTGACGACCTCGTCCTTGCGCTTGTGCATCGCGGGAAGGTCAAGTCCGAGCCCCTCGATCTTGATCCCGTGCTTGGCGAACTTGTGGCGCGCCAGGTGGTAATGCTCGCTCGAATCGAGCAGGGCCTTGCTGGGGATGCAGCCGACGTTGAGGCAGACGCCCCCAAGTTCCGCGCGCTTCTCGACGCAGGCGACCTTCATCCCGAGCTGGGCCGCCCGGATCGCGGCCACGTAGCCGCCGGGTCCCGCCCCAACGACGACCAAGTCGTACCGTTGCGCCACCGGAGTTCCTCGCTTCTTGTTCGAAAACGGCCCCGGAGGCTGGACGCCGCTCCGGGGCCTGGTGGTGAAACCGCGCGTCGATTCAGATCGACAGCAACATTCGCTCGGGATCCTCGAGGCAGTCCTTGATCCGCACCAGGGCGCTGACGGCCTCGCGACCGTCGACCAGGCGGTGATCGTAGGAGAGGGCCAGGTACATCATCGGCCGGATGACGATCTGGTCGTCGACGACCACCGGCCGTTTCTTGATCGCGTGCATGCCGAGGATGCCGCTTTGGGGCGGGTTGAGGATCGGCGTCGAAAGCAGGGAGCCGAAGATCCCGCCGTTGGTGATCGTGAACGTCCCGCCCTGCAGGTCGTCGACGGTGATGGCGCCCTTGCGCGCCTTGTCGGCGAAGTGGACGATGGCCTTCTCGATGTCGGCGAACGAGAGGGCGTCGGCGTCGCGGATCACCGGCACCATCAATCCGCGGTCGGTGCTGACCGCCACGCCGATGTTGTAGTAGTTCGGCAGGACGATCTCGTCCCCCTCGATCCGGCCGTTGACGCCCGGGAACGCCTTGAGCGCCTCGATCGACGCCTTGATGAAGAACGACATGAAGCCGAGCGAGACGCCGTGGGTCTTCTGGTACTTCTCCTTGTACCTGGCCCGAAGGTCCATGATCCGGGTCATGTCGGCTTCGTTGAAGGTCGTCAGGATGGCGGCGGTCTGCTGGGCCTCGACCAGGCGCTGGGCGATCCGCTTCCGCAGGCCGGACATCCGCTGGCGCGTCTCGCGCTCGCCGGCCGGCGCGGGCCGCGCGGGCGGTGGAGCCGGAGCGGGGGTCTGGTTCGCCGGGGTCGGGGCCTCCTTGGCGGCTCCTCCGGTTTCGAGATGCTCCAGCACGTCGCCCTTGGTGAGCCGGCCTCCCCGGCCGGTCCCGGCGAGCCGGGACGGGTCGACCCCCTCTTCGGCGACGATCCGGCGGACGGCCGGCGAGAGCCCGGCGTCGACCGCGGGGGCGGCGTCGGCCTGGGCGGGAGCCGGCGGCTTCTCGGCCTCGGGGGCCGGCTTCTCCGCGGCGGGGGCCTTCTCGGCCTTCGGCGCGGCGGCGGCGGGCTTGCCGGACGGGTCGATCGAGCCGACCGTCGCTCCGATGGCGACGGTGTCGCCCTCGGCCGCGTCGCGTTTGACCACGCCCGAGGCCGGCGCGGGCACCTCGGTGGTCGCCTTGTCGGTCTCCAACTCGAAGACCGGATCGCCGGCCTTCACCGGCGCCCCCTCGGCGACGAGCCAGCGGGAGAGAATCCCCTCGGAGATCGACTCGCCGACCCCGGGAACGGTAATCGGAACGACGGCCATGCGCGGATTACTCCTTCTCGCGGCCGGCGGCGGCCAGCGCGCGGACGGGGGTCGCCGTGACGAGGTGGGGCACGGCCGCGCCGATGGCCGCCTCGACCAGCTCGGATTGCTCGCGGTCGTGCACCAGCTTCGAGCCCGTGGCCGGGCTGGCGCTGGCGTCGCGACCGACGTACTGGAACGGGAAGCCCATCAGCTCCGTCAGCCGAGGCGAGACGAAGCTCCAGGCGCCCATGTTTTGCGATTCCTCCTGCACCCAGACCCACTCCCGAACCGACGCGTAACGGTCCAGGGTCGCCTTCAGCTCCTCGGCCGGCCAGGGGTACAACTGCTCGACCCGGACGATGGCCACGTCGCGATCCTTGCCGACCTCCGCACGCTTCGCCAGCAGGTCGTAGTAGACCTTGCCCGAACAGAGCAGCAGGCGCCGGGCGCTCTTGGGGGCCTGGGGATCGTCGATCACGTCGTGGAACCGGCCGACGACCAGTTGCTCGACGGGCGAGACGGCGACCTTGTGCCGCAAGAGGCTCTTGGGGGTCATCACGATCAGCGGCTTGCGGAAGTTGCGCCTTATTTGCCGCCGCAGGAGGTGGAAGTACTGGGCCGGCGTCGAGGGGACGACGACCTGAATATTCTCCTCGGCGCAAAGCTGGAGGAACCGCTCGAGCCGGGCGCTTGAGTGTTCGGGGCCCTGCCCCTCATAGCCGTGCGGCAGGAGCATGACCAGACCGCTGCCCCGGCCCCACTTCGATTCGGCCGAGGCGATGAACTGGTCGATGATGACCTGGGCGCCGTTGGCGAAGTCCCCGAACTGGGCCTCCCACATGATGAGCATGAACGGCTCGTCGAGCGAGTAGCCGTAGTCGAACCCGAGCACCGCGGCCTCGGACAGGAGGCTGTCGTAGATGCAAAGCCCCTTCTGGCCGGGCGCCAGGTGGTTCAGCGGAATCCAGCGCTGGTCGGTCTGCTGATCGATCAAGACGGCGTGCCGCTGGCTGAAGGTGCCGCGGCGGCTGTCCTGGCCGCTGAGGCGAACCGGCGTGTCCTCGAGCAAAAGCGAGCCGAACGCCAGGTTCTCGGCGAACGCCCAATCCACCGCGCCGCGCTCCTCCATCGTCTTGGCCCGATTCTGGAAGATCCGGGCCAGCTTGTGATTCAACGAGAAGCCCTCGGGAAGCTTCAACGGCGCTTCGGCGATGAGCTTGAGCCGCTCGTACGAGACGCCGGTGTCGACCGCCTCGAAGGAATACTCGGGGGTGAGGCTCGACCACGGGCCGCTGGCGTATCCGGGGGGAACCGTCCGGGGCTCGACGCCCCGGGTCTTGACCTCTTCGAGAACGCCCTGGAGCTTCTCGGCGAACGTCTCGGCGATCGTCTCGGCCTCGCGCGCCATCAGCACGCCCGAGGCGACGAGCTGCTCGGTGTAGAGCTCGCGGACGCTGACGCGGCCCCGGATGGTCTCGTACATCAGGGGCTGGGTGAACCCCGGCTCGTCCCCCTCGTTGTGGCCGTGGCGGCGGTAGCAAACCATGTCGATGACCACGTCGCGGCCGAAGGTCTGGCGGAAGTCCATCGCCAGCTCGCCGACGAAGACGACCGCTTCGGGGTCGTCGCCGTTGACGTGGAAGATGGGCACCTCGATCATCTTGGCCACGTCGGTGCAGTACCGCGTCGACCGCCCCTCGCTCGGCGAGGTGGTGAAGCCGATCTGGTTGTTGACCACGATGTGGATCGTGCCGCCGGTGCGGTAGCCGGGCAACTGGGAAAGGTTGAGCGTCTCGGCGACCAGGCCCTGGCCGGCGAAGGCGGCGTCGCCGTGGATCAGGATGGGCACGCCCAGCTTGCGCGATCCGTCCTTGTGCCGGCGCTGCTTGGCGCGGGTCCGGCCCTGAACGACGGGGTTGACGGCCTCGAGGTGGCTGGGGTTGGGGGTGAGCGTCAGGTGGATCGTTCGCTTGTCCTGGGTGACGTGCTCGGCCGAAAAGCCCAGGTGGTACTTCACGTCGCCGTCGCCGGCGACCGTCTCGGGCATGTTGCCCTCGAACTCGCTGAAGATCAGGCCGTAGGGCTTGTGCAGGATGTTGGCCAGGACGTTGAGCCGGCCGCGGTGGGGCATCCCCAAAACCATCTCAAGCACGCCGTGGCCGCCGGCCCGCTCGATGATCGCGTCGAGCAGGGGGATGAGCATCTCCCCCCCTTCGAGCGAGAACCGCTTTTGCCCCACGAAGTTCTTGTGAAGGAAGGTCTCGAAGAGCTCCGCGGCGTTGAGCTTGTAGATGATCCGCCGCTTCTTCTTGACGTCGAAGGTGGGGCGGTTGCGAATCGGCTCCATTCGATCCAGCAGCCAGCGGCGGATCTCCAGGTTGCGGATGTGCATGAACTCCACGCCGATGGTGCGGCAGTAGGTTTCGCGCAGGATCGTCAGCAGGTCGCGCAGGGTGCAACTGCCGCACTCGGCGAGCTTGGACTCGAAGACGGTGTCGAGGTCGTCCTCGGAGAGGCCGAAGCCGGCCAGCTCCAGTTGCTCGTCGGTCTGGGGGCGGGGGGCGAGTTGAAGCGGGTCGAGATCCGCCAACAGGTGCCCCGCCTCGCGATAGGCGTCGACCAGCCGCGTGACCGCCTTGATCGCCTGCTGCGGCGGCGCGGCGCCGGGGGGAGCTCCCGTTCCCCCGAGGGTCGCGCCCAACTCGTAGCCTTCAAAGAAGTGGCGCCACGACTCGTCGACCGAGCCGGGATCGTCCCGCCACCTCCGATGATATTCCTCGACCAGTCCCAGATTCGCCCGACTCGCGACCGACGTGCGTGCCATCGAAATGAATCTCCTGGCGATCCCCGGCTCACCGCCGGCCGGACGCGCCGCGGACTTGATTTAAGTAGGCCGAAATCGGAGACGCGGCCCCATCCGCGCGATCGGTCCCCGCTCCGATCTCGGTGATTCGGCGACTCCTCAAGCTGGAACGGCTCCACCCGCTCGAACCGGCGCGCTGGCGCGTGGACCGACCGAACCGACGAAGCGCCGGGCCGCCCAAACGGTCGTATTCGCGTCGCGTCACGTTCGGCGGCCCCTTCCCCATGGCGTCAAAATCGCTCAACCCAAGATCGGTTCGCGAACTTCTCGGCGAGCAAGGTTTCGAGAAGATCCCGGGAAACATCCGACGCCGCGTCGAGGGGGTGGGAGCTGGGCCACGCCGAGCGAATCGATTCGTTAAGAATTGTACGATGCATCGGCAAATTCAGCAAGAAGTCCTCGTGCCCTCTTCGCTCCCGGTAGGGCGGCTGGCGTTCCGGGAGCCGCAAGTATCGGCAAATCCTGGCGATCGGCAAATCGTACAGGATCGTCGCGTGGACGAGGATCCAATTGCGCAGCCGCCGCTGCGCGCTGCCGGCGAACTTGCGCCCCTCCAGGGTCAAGTCGCCGGAGCCCAAAACCTCGACCGCCGGCCCCCGCGCCCGGATCGCCGCGGCGAGTCGATTCAAGATGTACGACTGGGCGCTGTCGACGGCCCCCAGCGCCGGGTGGGCCGCGATCGGCAGCACCAGCGCGACGTTCAGCGCTCCGGGGCCGATGACGACCGTCCCGCCGCCGCTGGCCCGGCGGACGATCGGCGCGCCGTCCTCCCGACAGCGATCAACCCAGACCTCGTCGGCGATTCGTCGCGAGGCGCCCAGCACCACGGCGAAGTCGGGCTGCTCCCAGATCCGCATGACGGCCGGGCCGCCGTGTTCGTCGGCGGCCACCAAAAGCGCCTCGTCCAGCGCGACGTTCTCCGCGGCCGTCGGCAGAGACAGCTCGAGGAGGGCGACCTCGTCGCTCGTGATGATGGCGGAACTCACCGCGCGTGCTCTCTGGAAATCGACCGAGAAAGCCCAGCCGCGCGGCCGCGCGGCTCGGAGACGATGGAGGAGCGGCTCGATTGAAGCTGGCGGGCTCGATCCGACCGGACCGAACCGAGCCCGCGCGGCGTTTCGCTTATTAGAAGTCGTCGGCCTCGATTCGGAAGACCTGATGGCACGCCGTGCAGTTCTTGTTGATCGTGTTGAGCTGGTCCTTGGCGGCCTTCTGCTCGGAGTCGGCCTTGCCGGCGATCTCGACGAGCTTCTCCGCCTCCTTCTCCCAAACGTCCATCAGGTGGTCCCACTGCGTCAGGGCGTCGTCGACCCCCTGGGCGTTCTTGGCCGCGTCGTTGAGGGGTTTGGCCTCCTTGGCCAGCTTCACCCACTCCTTGGCGGCCTTCTCCACGTCCTCGCGCGACTCCGCGTACTTCGTCTTGTTGCGCGTTCCCTTGGTGATGATCGTCTTCTGCTTCTGCACCTTCTCCATCACCGCGCCGAGGGGGGTCAGGTCGTCATCGGCGTAAGAGTACGAATAGGCGGTCAAGCCCACGCCAAGCCCAAGGGCCAGGGTCGCTGCCAGTCCAAACCACTTGCGATCCATGGTTGAGGATTCCTCCGCTGTCGTTGGGGCGGGTGGTCGAATTCAAGGAATAAAAAGGGGGGTCCACACATGGACCGAAACCTCGATGTTCGATCCGGGGATCTCTAATCTATACCCCGAGCGCGGTTCGATCAAGGAGACGGCGAAGCTCGGAAACCGAGTCGCCGCCGCCGCCGTCTTGCCCCCGAGGGCGTCTCCAGGCGATGATTCCGAAAGAGACGGCTATCCCGAACCTCCGATTCCCCCTGCTTTTCCGGATGGACATGAGCGAGCCCCTGGACTACCGATCGGCCGGCGTCGACCTGACCACCTATGACGAGACGATGGCCCGGCTTCCACCGCTGATGCGCCGCACCTTCACGCCGAGGGTCATGGAGTGGCGGGATGGTTTCGCGGGGCTGTTCCGTCTCGACGACCGCATCGGCCTGCTCTCGCGGACTTATCGCGACCCGGTGCTGGTCGCCTCGACCGACGGCGTCGGAACGAAGCTGAAGCTGGCCTTCGCCACCGGCAGGCACTCGACGGTCGGGATCGACCTGGTGGGCATGTCGGTCAACGACTGCCTCTGCGCCGGGGCCGAGCCCCTCTTGTTCCTCGATTATGTGGCCATGAGCAAGGACGACCCCGAGCTCACCGCCCAGATCGTCCAGGGGATCAGCGACGGCTGCGTCGAGGCCGAGTGCGCCCTGATCGGCGGCGAGACCGCGATCCTGCCCGACTTCTACCAGCCGGGCCAGTACGACCTGGCCGGCTTCTGCCTGGGGGTGGTCGAGCGCAAGCACATCCTGAGCGGCAAGGACATTCGGGTCGGCGACAAGGTCATCGGCCTGGCCTCCTCGGGGCTGCACTCCAACGGCTACAGCCTGGCCCGCAAGATCGCCCTCGATCACGCGGGTTTCGGGCTCAACGACCACGTCGAGCGGCTGGGCAAGACGGTCGCCGACGAGCTGCTGACGCCGACCCGGCTCTACACCCGAGCGCTGAAGGACGTGTACCGGAACTATCGGGTCAAGCGGATCATCCACGGCATCGCCCACATCACCGGCGGCGGCCTGATCGACAACCCGCCCCGGATCCTCCCCGACGGCCTCGGCATTCGACTGCGCCGGGGGTCGTGGACGATTCCCCCCGTCTTCCCCTGGCTCCAGGAGCTCGGCTCGGTGAGCGACGACGAGATGTTTCGCGTTTTCAACATGGGGATCGGCATGGTCGTCATCGTCGCCGACTACTACGCCGAGTCGATCGTCCGCCACCTCAACGCCAAGACGAAGCTCCCGGCCTGGATCATCGGCGAAGTCGCGCCGGGGAACCGTTCGGTGGAGTGGGTCTGACCGAGCCCTGAAGGACCGTTCCGTCGGCGGCGCCCCGCGCGGGCTCGCGCGTCCGAAGAGGCGACTCGGGCCGAACTTTGTTCTTTTCGGCCCGCCGGACGTATAATGGACGGACACATCGCGAGACTCGATCGGCCTTTTCAGGGGAGCCGGGCGACATGACGTTGGGAACCCAAACGCGGCCGCAGGGCAAGCTGCTCGACTACAAAGAGTTCATCGAGCATCAGCTCGGCCGCGCGCGGACGCGGATCAAGTACACCGACCTCGTCACCTCCTGCTTGATGCTGCTGACCGCCGGGGTCCTTCTGCTGCTGGCCGAGGTCGTCCTCGACCACCTGATCGGCCTGCCGGTTTTGGTCCGCCAGATCATCCTGGTGGTCGGCCTGACCAGCGGACTCGTCTTCGCGTTCCTGCGGATTCTGCCCCCCCTGCTCCTCTCGGTCAACGCCCTCTACGCGGCGAAGACCATCGAGGGGGCCGACCCGAAGATCAAGAACAGCCTCATCAACTACCTGGAGCTGAGCGCCGGGGAAACCCAGGTCTCCAAGCGGGTTCTGGCCGCGCTTGAGACCCGGGCCGTGAAGGACCTGACGCGAATTGAGGTGGATCAGGTCGTCAACCAGCAACGGGCGATGCAGACCGCCTACGCCCTCTGCGGCGTAATCGTCGCGTTCTGCCTCTACGCGGCGTTCACCCCCAAGAGCATCCTCGACTCCACCAAGCGCGCGTTCCTGGCCGACGTCGTCCGCCCCACCAACACCAAGCTCGTCAACATCAAGCCCGGCGACAACGCCGAGTTGTCGCGCGTGGTGGCCGGCTCGCACGTCCCGTTCTCGGTCGACGTGCAGGGAGTCCGCCCCGAGAAGGTCAAGCTCCACTACAGCGCCGATGGCGGCAACTTCTTCGCCGTCAAGGAGTTCGAGGAGGGCAAGAACTACTACGACCCCTGGTCGCTGACCCTCTCCAACATCCAGCAGAGCCTGATCTACTACGTCACGGCCAACGACGCCGAATCGCTCCGCCACAATCTGACCGTCATCCCCGCGCCGATGGTCACGTCGGTGGCCGTCGATTACGAGTTCCCCAGGTACACCGGGATCCCGCCGCGAACCAACGTCGAGGGGGGCAACGTCGAGGCGATCGTCGGCTCCATCGTCACCGTCCACGCCAAGACCAACGAGCCGGCGAAGCTGGCCACGCTAAACCTGACCACCGGCGCCCCGGCCGGGATGGAGGTCTCGGAAACCGACGCCCACGAGCTGACCGGCAAGTTCAAGGTCGACAAGACGGGCACCTACACGATCAATTTCCGGACCACCGGCGGGCAGCTCAATCCCAACCCGGTCGTCTACGACATCATCGCCCTGCCCGACAACCAGCCCACCGCGCGGTTCCTCCGGCCCGACCGGCCGAGCGTCACGGTTCCCGCCAACGTTCCCGTCGATCTGGTCATGTCCGGCAACGACGACCACGGCGTCAAGGACGCGACGCTCCACGTGATGCTGGGCAACGACAACCTCGTCACCAAGAACGTCCTCGAAGGCCGAGCCCCCGCGCGGGAGTTCCAGGCGGTCGAGACGCTCGACCTGCCCAAGCTCCAGGTCAAGCCCGGCTCCAGCCTCATGTACTGGCTCGCAGTCCGCGACACCCGCGAGCCGACCTCCAACCGGATCGAAACGGCCAAGCAAACCATCCTCGTCGGCGACCCCGTCTCCGAAGAGGAAAAGAAGGAACTCGAAGACCAGCAAGAGAAGGACCGCGAGGAGCTTCAGCAGCCTCCCGCCCAGGAGCCCCAGGAACCTCAAGATCCCAACAACGCCGAACAACAGCAACAAGACCGGCAACCCGGCGAGTCCGAGG
>Ga0180216_1001142_pt1 | contig 24459 bp, 29 predicted proteins | sample eDN3rd37CBELigMG_FD_128879 | JGI IMG/M metagenome (GOLD analysis project Ga0180216, IMG submission 128879) | Enriched Miracle-Growth compost microbial communities from Emeryville, California, USA - eDNA 3rd pass 37_C BE-Lig MG (version 2)... ... | reverse complement strand
GGGCGGCGGCATTGTCCATGGCGTCGGTATCCATTGCGGGCTTCAGGACCGGGCCTGGGCGGGCGCTGCGGCGGGCGCGCCGGCCGCCGCCCGGCGAAACAGCAGGGTGGCGTGCTCGGCCTCGATCACCACGTCGCCGTCCTGGTTGATCATCTCGGTGCGCTCGATGACGATGCCGTGCGGCCCGCTGCGGCTCTCGCGCTTGTCGATGAAGACGACTCGCACGTGCACCGTGTCGCCGGCGAATATCGGGCGGCGGAAACGCACCTTGTCCCAGCCCAGCGAGGCGACGGAGGTGTTCTGGTAGAGCCGGAGCTCGGACTTCAGGCCCTCGATCAGCGAGAGGCCGTACAGGCCGTGGGCGATCGGCTTGCCGAATTCCGTGTGGCGGCAGTATTCCTCGTCGGTGTGCAGGGGATGGTGGTCGCGGGTGGCGTCGGCGAATTGCAGGATGCCCTGGGTGGTCATGGTATGGCTGTCGGTCAGGACCTCGTCGCCGACGACGACGTCCTCGTAGTACAGGTCGATGAAGGCTTCTCGCGGTTTGGTCTGCATGGAAGGGGTCTCCGGATGCGGCGTTTCGATGGAAAGGGCAGGGATGCGCGCCGGCGCGCTCAGGCGAGCGCCGCCTTCAGGCCGGCGCGGTCCACGGTCAGGGCCACCTGCCGCGCGGTCTCCGCCGGGACGGGCAGCAGGGGCGGGCGCGGGATCGCGTCGTCGATGACGCCCATGTGCGCGAGGCCCGCCTTGAGCCGCGTGTGCATGTCGATCAGGGGAGGCGGCCCGTAGATGGTGCGCACGATCGGATGGAGCCGGTCGTTGACGGCGCGCATGGCCTGGAGGTCGCCGGCCTGCGTCGCCGACCACAGCTCGCACAGCAGATGGGGGATCATGCTGGCCATGCCCGACAGGATGCCGTCCGCGCCCAGGGCGACCTGGGCGAACAGCCAGTGGTAGTTCGACGGGAGGATGGCGACGCCGGGCGCCCGCGCCTTGAGGGCCCGCAGATTGTCCTCGTAGAGCTGGATGTCGCCGCTGCCCTCCTTGATCGCGATGACCCGGTCGTACTCGACCAGTTCGCCCAGCACCGCGGTGCTGAACCCGGTGCCCGCGCGCACGTCCTGCTGGAATATCGAGACCGGCAGCGAAGTCGCGTCGAGGATGGATTCGAGGTAGTGCAGGGCATAGCGCGGATCCGCCGAGGCGCCCGCCGCGAACTGCGGCATGGGAAACAGCACGGCCACGTCCGCGCCCGCCTGTTCGGCGTCCCGCGCCTGCGCGATGGCGTCGGCCGTCGAATAGGGGATGACACCCGCCAGCAGGGGCTTGCCGTCGCCGATGAAGGCGCGCGTGCGCCGGATCACCTCGACGCGCTCGCGCGCGTCGAGCGTCGCGCCTTCGCCGGCGTGGCCGTTGACGAATACGGCGGCGATGCCCGGCGGCGTGGCGCAATAGGCCAGCAGGCGGTCGTAGCTCGCCCAGTCGATCGACAGGTCCGGCCTGAAGGGGAGGACGGTGGCGACGGTCACGCCGCCGAGCGAAATGTGCCTAGGCATCGATGGGCTCCTCGTGAGTGGCGGCCGCGGCCGGGGTCCGCCGGATGTCCAGGCCCATGGGCCCGTCCCGGAACAGCCGCGCGTCCATGGGCCTGAGGACGGGCGATACCCGCAAGGGGAATCCGACCTGGTCCAGGACGTCCTTTCGCAGGTCCACGCCGGGGGCGATCTCGACCAGCACCAGCCCCTCGGCGTCCAGCTTGAAGACGGCGCGCTCGGAAATGAAGGTGACGTCCTGTCCCCGCTCGCGCGCCAGGCGGCCGTTGAAGCTGATCTGGCCGACCTCGGGCACGAACTTCCGCAGGCGGCCTTCGCGCCGGATCGACAGCCGGCCGTCCCCGACGGCGACGTCCAGCCCGCCACCGGTCAGCGTGCCGCTGAACACCAGCCGCCGGGCCCCCTGCGTGATGTTGATGAAACCGCCGGACCCGTCGTAGCGGTCGCCGAAGCGCGTGACATTGACGTTGCCCTGCGCGTCGACTTCGGCGAAGGACAGGAAGGCGCAATTCAAGCCGCCGCCGTCGTAGAAATCGAACTGGTAGGGCTGGTCGATGATGGCCCGGGGGTTGTAGGCGGTGCCGAATTCCCGGGCGTATCCCGGTACGCCGCCGATGACGCCCGATTCCACCGTCAAGGTGATGTGCTCGTCGATGCCTTCCTCGGCGGCGACGTTGGGGATCATGGCCGAGATCCCCACGCCCAGGTTGACGACGTCGCCGCTGCGCAGCTCGAGCGCGGCCCGCCGTGCGATCACGCGCCGCTCGGACAGGGGATCGGGACGCAGGGTCGAGATGGGCACGCGCGTCTCGCCGCAGCGGCTCGGATCGTACTGGGTCGCGTAGGTCTGCTTCTGCTCAGGCTCGAGCACGACATGGTCGATCAGGAAACCGGGGATCTTGACCATCTGGGGATGCTGGGTGGCGCGGCGCACGAGGCGCTTGACCTGGCAGACGACGATGCCGCCGGCGTTGTGCACGGCCTGGGCGAGCGACAGGTCCTCGCGGGTGGTGGCCTCGTGCTCCATGGACACGTAGCCGTCCTCGTCGGCGCTGGTGCCGCGCAGGAACGCGATATTGGGCGTGGGGGCCTGGTAGAACAGGTATTCCCGCCCGTCCAGCTCGATCAGCTTGATCCGTTCGCCCCGGGTGCGCGCATTCATCCGCCCGCCCTCCTGGCGCGGATCCATGTACGTGTGCAGGCCGACGTGCGTGATCACGCCCGGCTGCTTGCCGGCCATGGCGCGGCACATCTGCGCCATGACGCCCTGCGGGAAGTTGTAGCCTTCGATCAGTTCCTCCCGGATGAGCCTCATGAAAGGAAGCTGCAGGCCGAAGTTGCCGCCGTAGACGCACGAGATCAGGCCCGGATGGGCCAGGCGGCACAGGCCGCCCTCGGTCACGGCGCCGATGCCCGTCACGTGGAACAGGGTCAGGCCTTGGGGGCCGGCCGTCTCCAGGAAGCGGGATTCGAGCGCGGCGAGCAGGGATTCGGGGGCGCCGGTGCCGCCGTTGCCGCCGACGGCCAGGACGTCTGCGTCCTTGACCAGGGCGGCCGCTTCCTGTGCGGTGATCAGGCTGATCATGTCGACTCCTTCAGGTGGATTCTTTCTCGAGCTGGCGGGCGATGATCAGGCGCTGGATCTGATTCGTGCCCTCGTAGATCTGCGCCAGGCGCAGGTCGCGGAATATCCGTTCGATCCGGTATTCGCGCGAATAGCCGTTGCCGCCGTGGATCTGCAAGGCGTTGGAGGCGTGCTTCATCGCCATGTCGGTGGTAAAGAGCTTGGCATGCGCGGCCTCCTTGGCGATCGGGTGGCCTGCGTCGTGCAGGCGCGCGGCATGGTGGATGAGCAGGCGGGCGGCCGCGATGTCCGTGGACATGTCGGCGAGCATGAACTGCACCGCCTGGAAGCGGATGATCTCCTCGCCGAACTGCCTGCGCGTCCTGGCGTAGGAAAGGGCGTCCTCCATCGCGGCCTGCGCCATGCCCAGGGCCATCGACGACATCATCAGGCGCGAGAAATTGAAATTGCCCATGGCCATCTTGAAGGCCTGGTGCTCGGGCCCGATGCGATTGGTCGCCGGCACGCGCACGCCGTCGAAGGCCACCTGGCATTCCTCCAGCCCGTGCATGCCCAGGAGCTCCTCGGATTTGCCGCGGATCACGCCCGGGCGGTCGGTCTCGACCAGGATGCAACTGATGCCCCGGTGGCCCGCGTCGCGGTCGGTCTTGGCAAAGACCATGATGATATCGGCGATGCGCCCGAAGGTGACCCAGGCCTTGGTGCCCTCGATGACGTAGTCCCCGCCGTCGCGCACGGCGGTGGTGCGCATGGAGGCCACGTCCGAGCCGTGGTCGGGCTCGGTGGCCGCCGCGGCCGGCAGCACCGAGCCATCCAGAATGCCCGGGATGAAGCCCTTGTGGAAATCGTCGCCATGGGCATGGAGGAACAGCGCCGCCTCGACGGGCAGGGCATAGGCGTTGCCCAGGGTGCCCGAGGCGCGCGCGATCTCTTCCATGGCGATGCAGGTGCTGACGGTGCCCAGGCCGCTGCCGCCGGCGGCCTCGGGCAGGCCGATGCCGAACAGCCCCAGCCCGGCCAGCCCCTCGTAGAGTTCCCGTGGAAATCGATTGTCGCGGTCGATGCCGGCGGCGGCGGGCATCACCGCCTGCTCGGCGTAGCGCCTCACGGTTTCACGCAATTGCCGCTGCTCGTCGGTGTAGAAGCGTTCCATGTCTCATCCAGAAAGTAGCCATACGGCCGTTTTTGATCAATAAACGATGCGCCACGCAGGCCGCGCACCGGCGTGTCGCCTCAAGCGGCCGATTCCAGCAGCCCGCCGTGGGAGACCTGGCTGGGGTGGCGATCGAGGAAATAGATGACGACGTGCTTGGCCGGGACGCCGTAGGCCCGCATCGCCGCCCGGGTCATCCGGTCGGCCGCCCGGCCGCGCTGGTCGGGGGACCTGCCGAAGGCGTGGATCTTGATGAAGATGCGCCGCGTTTCCGCCTTGGGGCCGAATTCGCCGCCATGGCCGTAGCCCTTGCCGCCCACGTCGAAGAAATAGGCCGACACGATCGAGGGGGAGATCCCGTAGGCCTCGCACAGGCCGTCGGTCAGGGCGCGCGTCGCCGTTTCGCGTTGCGCGGGCGTCGCGTCGAAATCGAAGACTTCAATGAAGGGCATGGCGCCTCCCGGGCGTTTTATTGGTTGACAGCATAATCAACAAGATGATCAAATGTCAATTATAATAACGAGAACTTGATCAAATAATGCAGATGGACCGATGGAGGTGACAAATGGCCGGCTTTCGCGGCAGCTATACGGTGATGGTGACGCCCTTCGACCCGGAGGGCCGCCTCGACGAGGATGCCTTGCGCAGCTTCGTCGATTGGCAGATCGAGCAGGGGACGCATGGGCTGATCCCCCTGGGCAGCACCGGCGAGTTCCTGTCCATGACCCGCGAGGAACGGGCGCGGACGGCCTCGATCGTGATCGGCCAGGCGGCCGGCCGCGTGCCGGTGCTGGTCGGCACGGCGGCCGAATGGACCGATGAGGCCGTCGAGCTCTCGCGCGAGGCGGAGCGCCTGGGCGCCGACGGCGTCATGGTCGTTCCGCCGTACTATTCCTCGCCCACGGAGGACGAGATATTCCATCATTACCGCCGGATCGCCGAGGCCATCGGCATTCCCGTGATGGTCTACAACAATCCCAACACGTCCAACGTCGATTTGCGCGCGCCGCTGGTGGCCCGGCTCTCAGAGATCGACAATATTTCGTATATCAAGGAATCGAGCGGCAGCGTGGCCCGGATCAACGAGATCCTCCGGCTGTCCAGGGGACGGATGACGGTGTTCGCGGGCTATCACCCGTGGGAAGGCTACAGGGTGGGCGCCCAGGGGTACGTATCGGTATTCGCCAACATCGCGCCCGCGCTGTCCGCGCAGATGTTCTCCGTGACGGTCGGGCAGGGCGATGGCGAGGGCGGGCGGCGCATCTACGATCGGGTCGCTCCCCTGCTCGATGCACTGGCCGGCGACCTGTACGTATCGGCGACCAAGGCCGCCCTGGCGCTGATCGGCCGGCCGGTGGGCGATCCGCGCGCACCGCGCCTGCCCCTGCCGGCGCAAAGGCTCGGGCCTCTGCGCTCGGTCCTGGACGGGCTGGGCCTCCTGGCGGGCTGAAAATCCCGTCGCGGGCACGGCATCGGACCGGGCCAGGCAGCAGCACATCCAAGCAGCAGCACACCCAAGCAGCAGCATATCCAAGCAGTATCGACCCCAAAGGAGAATCGGACATGAACATCAAGACCCCGCGGCTGCCAGCCGTGATCCTTGCCGCTCTCGCCCTGGTGGCCGCGTCGGCATTGCCCGCGCGCGCCGCCGACATCGTGCTCAAGGCCAGCCACAACGCCAACCAGGACGAGCCCTATCACACCGGCATGCTGCGCATGAGCGAGCTGCTCAAGGAAAAGACCGGCGGCAAGGCCGAGATCCAGGTGTTTTCCAACGCCCAGCTCGGCGACGAGGCCGAAAGCATCCAGGGCACCCAGCTCGGCATCGTCGACATCGCCGTGACCGCCAACGAAGTGATGGCCAACTTCGTGCCCGACATGAACGTGTTCAGCCTGCCCTATCTGTTCAAGGATCCGCAGCACATGGACCGCGTGGCCAATTCGCCCCAGGTCCACGAGTATCTCAACGAGGTCCTGGCCAAGAAGGGCTATCGGCTGGTGGGCCTGTTTTTCGCGGGCACCCGGCACATCATGTCCAAGCAGCCCATCAATGCGATCGGCGACCTGCAAGGCATGAAGATCCGCACTCTCAACAATCCCATCCACATCGATGCCTTCAAGAGCTTCGGCGCCAATCCGACGCCCATGGCCTATACCGAGCTCTACGGCGCCCTCGAGACCGGCGTCGTGGATGGCGCGGAGGCGGCCAACACCAATTACCATTCGCGCAAGTTCTACGAGGTGGCGCCCAATTGGGCGCTGGTGGGCTGGATCGAGCTGGTGGCGCCGGTGGTGATGGGCAAGGCGCGCTTCGAGGCGCTGCCCAAGGACGTGCAGGATGCCCTGCTGGCGGCCGGCACCGAGGCGGCCGCCGCGCAGCGCAAGGCGTACCGCGAAAGCGACCAGCGCCGTTTCGAGGAGCTCAAGAAGCTGCCCGTGAATATCACGCATCCGGACACGGCCCCCTTCCGGGCGGCGTCCGAGCAGATCTACGGCAGGCACGTGAAATCCGACGAGCAAAAGGAATTGCTGCGGATCATCCGCGGGACCGACTGATCCGATCCTTCAATCCGGGGCCCGGACGGGCCGCATGTCCGTCCGTCCGGGCTCACCCAGGCAGGAAGACACCATGCGACAGTATTCGGGAATTTGCTGGCGTTGCATCGACGGGCTCAGGCGCTCGATGTCGGGCGTCGTGATCGTATTGTTCTGCGTCATGATGGGCGCGGTGCTGTTGCAGGTGGGCAGCCGCTACTTGCTGAGCTACACCACGGCCTGGGCGACCGAGCTGTCCACCTATTGCCAGGTCTGGCTGGTCCTGCTGGGGGCGGGGGTGGCGATGGCGCGCCACCAGCACATGGCCATCGACCTCCTGCCCGCCATGCTGCCCCTACGGTACGCCCGATTCGTCAGCGTGCTGATCGCCTGCGTGACGATGGGATTCCTCGCGGCCATGGCCTACGGCAGCATCCCCCTGATCCGCCTGGGCGCGCACCAGGTCTCGCCGGCCATGGGCCTGCCGCTGTGGGCGGTCTATGGCTGCCTGCCGCTGGGCGCGTTCTACATCGCGCTCGAGCTGGTGGTGTCGGTGGCGCGGCGCTGGGACGAGCCATTCGCGCAGCTCGACGTGCAGGCGCAGGCGGGGGACGCATCATGAGCGTGATCTTCGCCTGCTTCCTGCTGTTCCTGGCGCTGGGCGTGCCGCTGGTGTTCGTGCTCGGCGCCTCGGCGCTGCTGACCCTGCTGGTCACCACCAACGTGCCGGTCACCCTGGTCAGCCAGCGGGTGTTCGCGGGGCTGAATTCGTTCACCCTGATGGCCATCCCGTTCTTCATCTTCGCCGGCGTCATCATGGACGCGGGCGGCATATCGCGCCGGATCGTGGCGTTTTCCTCGGCCCTGATCGGCTGGGTGACGGGCAGCCTGCTGCACGTGGCCTGCGTGACCTCGGCGGGCCTGGCGGCGATCTCGGGCTCGGGTTCGGCGGACGTGGCGGCGGTTTCGTCCATCATGCAGCCGCAACTCAAGCAGCGCGGCTACAACGCGGATTTTTCGGCGGCCGTCATCGCCTGCGCGGGCTCCATGGCGCAGATCATCCCGCCCAGCCTGACCATGGTGGTCATCGCCATCATCGGCAATATGTCGATCGGCGCGCTGTTCCTGTCCGGCGTGGCGCCCGGCCTCCTGTGCATCGCCCTGCTGCTGCTCGTCTCCTACGTGTACGCCCGCAACGGCGGGCCGCAGTACTGGGAATCCAAGCCGTTCTCGCTGCGGGAGCTGCTGCGCAGCACCTATGCCGCGCTGCCGGCCTTCGGCATGCCGGTGGTGATCGTCGGCGGCATCATCGGCGGGATCTTCACGCCCACCGAGGCCGCGGCCGTCGCCGGCTTCTATGGCGTGCTGATCAGCCTGTTCATCTACCGGGAACTGCGCCTGGCCGACCTGCCGCAGCTCGTGCTGCGCTCGGCCTCGCTGTCGGCCGCGGTGATGCTGATCATCGGGACGGCCACGGTGTTCTCTTGGCTGGTGGCCAATGCCAATGTGCCCGACATGCTGGCCGCGTGGCTGCGCAGCGTATCGGACAGTCCGCTGGTGTTCCTGCTGTTCGTCAACGGCCTGTTCCTGCTGATCGGGATGTTCATGGAGACGATCGCCGCGATCCTGATCGTCGCACCCGTGCTCATGCCGATCGCGGCCGGCTTCGGGATCGATCCCATCCATTTCGCCCTGGTGATCGTGTTCAATTGCGCGATCGGGACGGTGACGCCGCCCTACGGGATCTGCCTGCTGGTCGCCGCCAGCGTGGCCGAGCGGCCTCCCATCCGGGTATGGCGCAAGTCGGGATGGCCCATCGCGGCGATGGTGGTGGTGCTGGTCCTGGTGACCTTCCTGCCCGAGATGTCGCTCTGGCTGCCCAGGTCGGCGGGACTGATCCGCTGAATCCGCGCGGGCGCGGGGGGCGTCACGGCGGGGCCGCGTCCGCCAGGGCCGCCACCGGCGCGCGCCGCCGCGCCAGCAGCACGCGGGCCGGCGGCAGGTTGGCCCAGACGATGCGGCTGTCGTAGACCTCGAAGGCGTGGTCGCAGGAACAGGTGCGGGCCTGCGGCCGAAGGTCGTAGGTGAACTGGATCAGCACCCCGCCGGGATCGAGCGCGCGTTCCCACTGCTCGATGATGAGGCGCCGCTCGGCCAGCGGCAGCGAGCGCAGGGGCAGGCTCGAGACCAGGGCGTCGATGCGCAGGGCCTCGGGCACCAGGCTGCCCAGTTGGGCGGCATCCCCGCAGATGACGGTGACGCCGGGAAAGCGGCGCCGCAGGTGGCCGACGAAGGCCTCGGAGCGCTCGACCACGATCAGGCGATTGCGCGAGACGCCCCGCGCGAGCAGGGCCTCGGTGACCATCCCCGTGCCCGCCCCCAGCTCGACCACCAGGCCCTCGCCGGCCGGGACGCGGCGGGCGATTTCACCCGCCAGCCAGCGCGAGCTCGAGCATATGGCGCCGACGGCCGCGGGCCCGCGCAGCCATTCGCCCGCGAACAGGACGACGTTCCCCAGCCGGCCGAGATGGCGGCCGGGATGGCGTTCGGTCCAGGGGAGGGTGCGCGCGGCGATGCGGCGCGTGAGCCCGGCCAGCCGCCGGACGAGCATCGTGTGGTCAAGCCAGATCATGCGAGCCTCCCGGGGCGGTCGGGTAATATTGGTGCTGTTTCGCGGGGTTTTTTTTGCCGCTGGGCCGCCCCGAGGCAAAAACAGCCCCTTTGGGGGGCAGCAAGCCGAAGGCGCAGCGTGGGGGCAATTTTTGCGATTTATATTAGCACCGCGCATTCGCTTTGGGGATGTGCCGAGGTGAGCAAACATGGCGAGCTGTTTCGCCGGAAAAGGAGCGTTCGATGGAGGTGGTCTTCGCATCCCGCAAGGAAAGCCGGCCCGAGGATTGGGTGCGGGCTTTGCGCGAGGCGCTGCCCGACCTGCGGGTGCGGGCCTGGGCGGATGGGTCGGCCGCGGGCGGCGCCGAGGTCGCGGTGGTCTGGAATCCGCCCGCGGACCTGTTCGAGCGCGAGCCGCGCCTGAGGATGGTGTTCAACCTGGGCGCCGGCGTCGACGCCTTGCTGCGCATGCCCGGGCGGCCCGCCTGCGTGCCGATCGTGCGCGTCGAGGATGGCGGCATGGCGGTGCAGATGGCCGAGTACGTCCTGCATTTCCTGCTGCGGGTCTCGCGCGGCTTCGACCGGTACGCGCAGCTCCAGGCGGCGCGCCGCTGGCAGCGGCTGGAGGACATCGCGCGCGAGGACTGGCCGGTGGGGATCATGGGCGCGGGAGTGATGGGCACGCGCGTGGCCCGGGCGGTCGCGGCCCTCGAATACCCGGTCGCGGCCTGGTCGCGCTCGGGGCGCGGGCCCGAGGGGATCGAGGCGTACGGCGGTGACGAGGGCCTGCCCGCGTTCCTCGCGCGCAGCCGCGTGCTGGTCAACGTCCTGCCCCTCACGGCGCGCACCGAGGGCATCCTCTGCCGCCGCACGTTCGAGCGGATGCGGCCCGATGGATACGTGATCAACATCGCGCGCGGGCGCCACCTGGTCGAGGAGGACCTGCTCGCCGCGCTGGACGAGGGGCTGCTGCGGGGGGCCGCGCTGGACGTCTTCGTCGACGAGCCGCTGCCCGCCGGGCATCCCTTCTGGACGCATCCGCGCGTGCAGGTCACGCCCCACATCGCCGGCGTCAGCCTGCTGGGGCAGACCGTGCGCCAGGTCGCGGCCAAGATCCAGGCCTTCCGGCGCGGCGAGCCCATTTCCGGGATCATCGATCCGGAGCTGCAATATTGATGCGGGGCGCGTGTTGATGCGGGCCTCGCGGCGCCCGCGGGACCCCCGCGGCGCGCGGATCCCGCGGCGCGCGCGGCGGCCGCCGGGCTCGCGGATCCTGCGGGATCTGCGGGATCTGTGGGGACTGTGGGGTCTGCGGGTCCTGCGGGGTCTGTGGGATCTGCGGATCATGCGGGGCCTCGCGCTCGCCTTCGTCCTGACCCTGGGCCTGTCGGCCTGCGCGAGCGCGCCGGGGCCGCGCGGCGCCCCGCAGGGCGAGGCCATGTCGTTCGACCAGCTCGGGCAGACCGACTTCAACCGTACCGTCACCATCGCGATGCGCGACAACCTGGACAGCCTGGAGCGCCTCCTGGAAAAGCTCTACCGCCGCAATCCCGCCGAGTGGCGCAAGGGCGGGTTCACCGACCTGCAGGCGGCCCTCGAGCAGGGGCGGCGGGGGATCCGCAACGGCGCGGTGCCCGTGGACCTCCACGGCTTGCGGGACATCGAGGTGCTCTCGGTCGCGATGGATCCCGGCTACGGGGGCGACCGCGTCGCGGCCTACGTGCTGGGGCTGGCGGACATGCTGATCGCCGCGCACGGCGGCAAGGTGCGCTTCTACGTCGCCGATGCGCTCGATGGGCAGAGGATCTTCAATGCCGCGCGCAACGTCGAGATTGCCGCCTGGATGCTCGCCAGCCGGCGCGACGCGGACGGCCGGCCGCTGCTGCTGTCCAATGCGCTCGGCGAGGGTGTGGCGAATCTGAGTTTCGAGCGCGAATTCGGCCGGCTCATCGGCCGCCTCGACCTGGTGGCCGAGCTGCTGGACGAAAACCTGCGCCGCGTGGGCATCAATTATCTGCAGGGGCTGCTGTTCTTCAATTTCCTGCCGGTGCGCTAGCGTGCGCCGGATCGGCGCCGCCGCTGGCCTCGTCCATCCGCTGCGCCAGGCGGCGGGCGAGCGCCAGGCGCTCGGCGCCGGCCTCGAGCCCCTCGATGAAGCGGTCGGGGATCGCCTGCAGGCCGCCGATCGCGCCGCAGAGCGCGCCGGCCAGCATGGCGCGCGCCTGGTTCTGGCCGCCGCCGTTGACCGCGTGCAGCACGGCGGACTCGAAATCGCCCTGGAAGCGCGCCGCCAGGTAGTAGGCGGCGGGGAACTGATGATAGACCGCGCAGGGCATGCCGTACACCAGCGAGACCTTCCAGGCCGGCTCGATGCGCACGTCGGGATCGCGGGCGGCGCGCGCAATGTTCGATGCGGTGAGCAGGGCGTCGGGCGAGGCGAACTGGCCGGCCTGGCGGGGCGCCTCGGGGCCCGCGGGCGGGACGCCTTCGCCCGCCGAGGTCACCGTATGGAAGGGCAGGGTGCCCGCGCGGACCATGTCCAGCAGTTTCCCCGAGGTCTGTTCGTCCAGGGTGTCGCCGCGCACCAGCAGGCCCAGGACGCAGCCGTAGGCGACGGTCATCGCGGCGACCGTGGGGTCGACCTGCGTCAGGGCGGTGTTGGCGCCCACGTGGGCGGCCAGCGCGCCGGGCTGCAAGGCGTAGCGCACGGCGATCGCCAGGGTGCGCTCGGCGGCCTCGGTATTGTCGGCCAGGCCGCCCACCCGGCCCCAGGGCAGGCCCTGGCGCGTGCGCAGCCGCCAGGCCTCGCGGATGGACTGGCTGGTGTAGCCGCCCGGGCCGGATTGCGGCGTGCCGTCGAGCCGGGGGAACAGATCCTCGTCCATCCGGCGGCGGAAATCGGCCTCGTCGTAACCGCCACGCTCGACGAGCGAGCGCAGGGTGAGCTCGAGCAGGTATCCGGCCTGGGAGGACTGGCCCGCCTGAAGGCCGGCGTGATAGCGCCCGGGCCGCGGGTCGGTGTAGTCGGTGATCCAGGCGCCGTAGTCGGCGCGCAGGGCATCGAGATCGTAGTACCAGTGCGGGCCGAGGGCCAGCGCATCGCCCACGAACGCGCCCATCAGGGCGCCCTGGACGCGTTGGGACAGCGAGGTGCGGGGGCTCATGGCGGTGTCAGAAGATGACGTAGATCAGCCGGCTCGACGAGGCGGACCTGCTCGAGGGCGGCGGCAGGATCTCGTGCTCGTTGGGACGGAACTGGGCCGGCGCGTACGAGCCGTCCGCGAGCGGCTGGCCGCCGGCGTCCGATGCCGGCGCGGGCGTCTCGGCGGACTCGCCGAACACCACCGCGCGCGACTGGTAGGGCGTGGTGCCGGGATTGCAGATCACCGTGGCCGCGCCCTGCGCCGCCGGCCCGAAAAGCGCCTTTTGCACGCTGCATTGCGAGCGGATGGTGATGCGCGCGTCGAAGAAGGCGCTGGCCGCCGCCGGGCCCGCCAGCACGAGGCCGGCCAGCAGCGGGACGATCAGCGAAAGCCTCCGGAGCATCGACATTTTTTTAACCTTCAAGTGCGTGCATGTCCACTATAGCATCGTTGGCGGGGCGAGTCTCAGTAGCTGAGCGTGATGACGACGGTGTCGGAATACCGGTCGGCGCCCGGCGGCGTCTGCGCCGGGACCCGCCCGTAGACGGTCAGCGTCTGGGGCTGTCCCGTGCCGGTGCCCGCGACGCCCTCGTAGTCGGTGTTGCCCCAGCGGCTGGTCCGCTGGGGATCGCGGTAGAGTTCGTAGCGGATGTAGCCCGGGGCCCCGCGCATGCGCCGCTGCTGGCCGCTGGCGTACAGGCCGTTGCCCAGGCGCACGTGGTAGCCGTTGCCCGACTGGCCTCCGTTGCAGGTGACCGTGATGGTGGCGGTGCTGTCGATGTTCTGGTTCAGATCCATGAACACGGTGCCGAAATCCATGGTCGTCGAGGTGTCGATGCGGCATTCGCTCTTGACGATCGCCTGGGTGTAGAACGTGGAGCTGTTCTTGTCCAGCCCGCCCGAGAAGCAATCGATGGGGGCGGAGCCCGGGATCAGCTTGTAGCCCAGCGACATGGGCCAGCCTCCGATCGCGTTCGTGTCGTAGTAGCCGGCGGGCAGCCCCGCCTGGCCGGCCGCGTTGATGCGGCCGTACAGCGTCTGCGTCCCGGTCTTGTAGTATTCGCCGGCGCCAAAATCCATGACCACCGGCACGGGCGCATATGCGCCGCCCGAGTCGACGCTGCCCCAGATCGTCGAGCGGCTGGCGTCCGTGTACAGGTTGAACGCCATGCTGTTGTTCTGGCTGCGCAGATTGCGCGGGCTGTAGAGGCCTGTTTGCGGGTCGGGTCCCATGCTGAAGCACAGCAGGACCCGTTCCCCGGGATTCGCGCTGCACCCGTAGCTGATCGTGGAGCTGCTGTCCGTGATGCCGCCGGCGAGCAGGTTGATCGTGCCGAAGACCAGGTTGGTGGAATAGGCGTGACAGCTCGCCGCGGCGGCCGGCGGGGCCGCGGCGGCCAGCAGCAGGGCCAGCAGGCCCGCGCGCAGCAGGGAGGCCAGGGTGCGCATCGTCATGGCTCGCACCTCAGGGGGCCGATCTCGGGCAGGGTATCGGCCTTGGAAGCGTAGGGAAACCGCAGCGAGCAGCGCATGTCGCCGTCGCGCACGACCAGTTGGTTCTCGTCGCGCAGGCCCTCGAGGTAGAGGCGGCCGTCGTATCCCACCCAGCCGGCCGGTTGCGGATCGTCGTTCAGGTACGCCTGGGCGCCCATGGGCAGGACCCGCCCGCCGGCGTCGTGCAGTATCAAGGTCGCCGCCCGCACGCGTTCCATCTCGAAGTTCACGTTCAGGCCCGAGCCGTGGCGCGGCACCACGTCCATGTTGACGCGCTCGATGCGCATGTCGACCGGCAGGCTGGCGGGGTCGATCGAGATCTTGTTGCGCTGGTAGGACTGCAGCAGGGGCACCAGCAGCCGGCCCTGGCCGTCGGTCTCGCCCACCGGCCGGTTCTGGCTGCGGACCGGCACGGCGGGCACCCCGCTGGTCGAGACCACGGCGAACCCGTCGTACAGCCTGCGCGACGCGAACACGCCTCCGCCCATGGCGACGACGGAGCCGGAGGCACCCGCGTACACGTTCTGGCCGGTGCCGGAGCCATCGGCCCCGAAGTTCAGGTCCACGGTCCGCAGGCTCCGGCTCGCCTGCGCGCTGGCGGTGACGGGCCGGCCGTCGGCGCTCTGCGCCTGGACGTTCCAGCTCCACTCGTCCGCGGCGCGGGCCGCGTGGCGCACGCCGGCGGAGTACGTGGTCGCGCCCTTCGATTGCGTGGCGGATCCGTAGGCGGACAGGCCCTTGTCCAGGTTGACGATCAGGTTCAGGTAGACGGAGCGGTCGCCGCGGTCGTCGAGGTTCTGGTTCGCGCTGACGCTGAGCGTGACCCCGCGGCCAAAGCTGCGCGACCAGGCCATGCCGCCGAAACGGTAGCGGGGCTGCTCGGCCTGCTGGAGGTAGGCGTAGTTCAGCGAGACGCTGCCGAAGCTGCCCGCGTCCAGCCCGACGTAGGCGCTGTCGCTGCGCAGAATGGGCGTGCCGCCGTAACCGCTCGCCACGTCGCGGTAGCCGTCGTCGGCCCTCTGCACGTTCGCGCCCAGGTTGAAGGGCCCGCGCTGCAGGTCGTAGCCCGCCGTGTACTGGGTCCCGCGTTTGCCCTGGGCGAGGCTTTGCGCCCACGAGCCGGACACGATGCCCGCGTTCCCGAGCTTCACGATGGCGCCGGCGCCGCCCGAGGCCACCTCGCGGCTGCCTTCCGCATGGCTCTCGAGGGTGAGGAAATTCGTGATCCCGTGCCGCACGGTGGCCGATGCCATGGGCTCGCTCGCGTAGCCGAACGATCGGTAGCCGTAGTCGGTGCGCGCGTAGCCGGTCTCGAAGGACCAGTCGGTGAGCCCCTTGCGCAGCAGCCGGCTGGAATTGTAGAAGGGGAAGTCGATCGAGGTGCGCCTGCCCAGCGCGTCGGTCAGCACCACCTGGGCCTGGCCGGCGCCGCTGACGCTGGGCATGGCGTTGAGCTCGAAGGGGCCCGCCGGCACCTGGCCGGTGTATTGCTGGATGCCGTTGATGTAGAGTTCCACGGCCGAGGGCAGCGCCGCCGAGCCGAAATACGCCGGCAGCGGCGCCGTCGTCTGGTAGGGCTGCAACGCAAAATTGCGCGCGACCTGGAATCCGCCGATGCGCGTCCTGCGGCTCCATGCCAGGCCGTTGGTCAGCGTGTCTCCCAGCCGGAACGTGATCTGCCGGTCCTGCATGGAATGCTCCATGACGGTGTCCATGCGCACGGCGGTGTACTCCCAGCGGCGCTGGTCGCCGGCGCGCGCGGCCTGGAACAGGTGCGAGCTGCTCACGGTGCCGAAATCGTTGAAGCCCCGCAGCTCGGTGAAGCCGCTCAGGCCCGCGTCCGACTTGCTGGTGTACGAGGAATACAGGTCATAGTTCAGCAGCACGCCCGGCGAGGCGGACGCGGCCGTGCGCGTGCCCTCGGGCCCGCCGAGGACCACCGTGTCCAGCGCCAGGCTCGAGAGCGGTGCCGTGATGCTGATGCTTTGCAGCTCGCGCCGGTAGTCGTACTTCACGCCCGGATAGTCCGAGAGCGGCGTATCCGGGGACACGTCCCGCAGGAACTCCGGGCTGAATTTCAACTGCAGGGCGCCTTCCCGCGACAGGTATAGCTGCCTGTCGCGCTCGACGAAGGGGACCAGGTCCTCGTCGGCGTTGCCGTTGACCTTCACGGACAGAAAGACCGTGCCGGCGCCCGCCTCGTGGACGGGATCCGCGCCCGTCCCCGCGGCGGTATCGGTCTTGACGGGCACATCGCTGGCTGCTTGAGCGGAAATCGCCATGGTGCCTCCCGAAATCAGCCCGGCGATCACGCCCTCGCTAAGGAGTCTTGACAATCGGCGCAACGCGCGTTTCGACCTTGACCGCATTGGTGAGGCTGGAGAAAACGCCGCCTTGCGCGAACGCGCTGGCCGGCAGATTCAGCGGAAGGTCACGGTAATGGCCGGGCAGCGCGTATCCCGCCAGGCCGTTGAGCGCCATCACCGTCTTGCCCCCGGGCGGCATGTATTCGATGTTGGCCAGTTGCGCGTGGCTGGTGCCGGTATTGGCCACCCGCAGCCAGACCCGCTGCCCCGACTGGTGGACCGTCCACTCGAGGACCGGCTTCGCGGGCGCGGTGCCGGCGACGAAGACCGGCACCGAGTAGCGGAAGACGAAATCCAGGCCGGCCTTGGCGGTCGTCCTCTGGATGGGCAGCTCATCGATCAGCAGGCGGTAGGATCGCTCGTCGGGGGCGGGACCGAGCAGGGGGCCGGTGCGCACCAGGCGGACCAGTTGCTGCCCGCCGGGCGCGATCTGCACCATGGGCGGGCTGGCGATCATGTGCTGATCGGGCACGAGGACGTCCTCGCCGGCCTCCTGGGTCCATTGATATACCCGGACCTGGGCGTGCACCACCTCGGTGCCCGAATTGCGCAGCCAGACCTCGTCGGCCTTGCGGTCCGCCGGCATGGTGATGCTGATGGGGGATATCTGCAAGCCCGCGGCCAGGGCCCCCGCCTGGACCGTGTACAGGACGACGAGGGCGGCACCGGCCGCCCAGCGGGTGAGACGGGCTATCCGCATCGATCGGGCCTTGGCGTGGGGACGCTCAGTAGTAGACGTTGATGGCGACGGTGTCTTTGTACGTGGCCGCCGGCACGTTCAGCGAGGTCGTGGTCTTGCCGTAGACCGTGTAGGGCTGAGCGGCGCCCGTGCCCGTGCCGGCCTTGGTGTTCACGGTGCCGGTGGTGCTGTTGCCCCAGGCCGTCCCGAAGCCGGCATCCTGGTAGAGCTGGTAGCCGATCGTCTGGGTGACGCCGGGCGCGGTGGTGCTCATCACGCCGGCGCCGTCGTCGAGAGCCCCCGTCGCGGTCGATTTCAGGCCGATGCTGTACGGCGTCATGTTCGAGCAGGTGACGGAAAAGCCGCCGTTGTTGGCCGAGGCATCGGTGCTGGTCGAGGGGTTGCTGCCGAAGTCCAGGGTGTTGGTGGAGCCGGACACCGTGCAATTGGCCGTGATGATGATCTGGACGTCCATCGATCCGGTCGCCGTATCCGCCAGCGCGGGGAGGGACGCGGCCGATGCGCCGAGGGCTGCTGCGCAATACAGGGCGAAATGTTTGATTTTCATTTTGCTGCATCTCCAGATTTGAACGCTTCCGGGGGAAACGGACGGGGAGGCACTCGCGCCCGTGCGCGCCGCAAGCGGCCTTGCGCGCCGGGAATGGCCTCGATATTGGAGGTGATTGACAATGCCGCAGGCTGGATGTCGCTGTGGGCGCGGGGGCACACGCGGACATTCAAACATTGGGTACGACGCTCCGACGGACCCAAAGGCGCCCATTGCAGGCGACAACGGCATTTTGACGGGGACCAACAGCAGGCCCCATGTCAATTTATCATCAAACCTGGATGAATGTAAACGCGCCCACCCCGTGGACACGGGGCCCTGTGGTTTTCCGGCGATTAACATCTATGTGTTTTTCGGATGAACCGGGCGACGCTGCGGCGGCGGGGTGCGGGCGGGGAGGATGCGGCGGGGTCGCGGTTGCGACGGGGTGCGGTTGCGGCAGGGGTCGCGGCTGCGGCAGGGGTGCGATGAGCCCGAGGTTGCAACGGGGTTGCAAGACTGGTGCCGGTGAAAGGAGTCGAACCCTCGACCTTCTCATTACGAATGAGCTGAATCGGGGTTTTTTGCAAATTCATCGACGTTGATCGAAATGGAGTAAACCCAGTATTCATGCGGATTTCCGTCGATTTACAGAAATGAGAAGGTTGATTCGGATTGATCAAAATGCTATTCTAAAGTCTACATGGTGGCTACATGGAGTCGCCATGTAGACTTTTCAGGGGGCAGGGATGGCGGATCAACAGAAGCGCGTCAATCTGCGTGGCGGCACCGCACGCAAGGCGATCTGCGAGCAGGGGAAGCAGCAAACCTTCTACCGCGACATCGAACAGCGCGGCCTGGCGCTGCGTGTCACTGCCGCCGGAAACCGGGCCTATGTCTACGAAGGCAAGTTGGCCGGCAAGAATATCCGCGTCACGATTGGCGACCCGGTAAACATGTCGATCAAGGACGCCCGCGCTAAAGCCGCAGAGATCCGCCTGATGATCCTGCAAGGCCGTGACCCGCGCGAGGTGAAGGCCGAGCGCACTGCTGCTGATACCGCCAAGCGCGAGAAGGCTCGCGCCGACAAACAGCCCGCCATTGAGCTCTGGCCGCTGTACGTCGAGCATTGCAGCACCCGTCAGAAAAAGCCGTGGAGCGAACGTAGCAAGCGAGAGCATGAGCGTCTGGCCGACCCTGGCGGCCAGCCCAAGACGAGGGGCCGCAAGAAGGGCGAGGGTGACACCACGCAAAAGGGCCCACTGTACGACCTATTGCAGTTGCCGCTGGTGAAGATTGACGCCGAAGCCATTGAATCCTGGCTGAAGGAAAACAGCTACCGGCCTGCCGTCGCCGAATTTGGCTATGTCAGGCTCAGGGCGTTCCTGCGCTGGTGCGCCCGACAGAAGGCGTACCGTGGCCGGGTAAGCCTGGATGCCTTTGAGGATAACAACGTGCGCGAGCAGGTGCCCGAGATTGGCGCGAGGAGGGACCGGCTACGTCGTGTCGATCTGGCGGCGTGGTTTCAGGCTGTGCGAGAGCTGCCTAATCCGGTTCATGCGGCGTACCTGCAGATTGTTCTACTGACGGGGTGCCGGCGCGGTGAGCTTGCGCCGCTGCGCTGGGAGGATGTCGATTTTCGTCACAGCGCCCTGCGCCTAGCCGGTAAGACCGGGGAGCGCGTTATTCCGATGCCGCCTTATGTTCGGGTTCTGCTGCTAGGCCTGAAGGAATACAACAAGACGGGGCCGCAAAACGTCGTGGGTCTGGACGGCACCCGGCCGGCCTGGATCCCTTCACCCTATGTTTTCCAGAGTCCGGGGGCCAAGAGTGGGTATATCGAAGAGCCGCGCTATAGCCACGACAGGGCGCTGAAGGCGGCCGGCTTGGCGCATGTGTCCATCCACGGGCTGCGGCGCACGTTCGGCAGTATGAGTGATTCCCCCGGCGTTGATCTGCCGCATGGCGTCGTGCTTCAAATTCAGGGCCACAAGCCTCAGGGCGTGGCCGAGCAGCATTACCGGGTGCGAGAGCTCGAGGAGCTTGCGCCCTGGCACACGAAGTATGAGCGCTGGATACTCGAGCAAGCCGGCATCGAGCAGCCGGTTGAGCGCACAAGGAGCAATACCGCCGCCTGACGGTTTCAGGCAAGCGGGGCCGGTGACAGTAGCAGTGCCGCCGACCCCTGACCATCATCACTAGATAGGAGTAAACGATGGCTATTCAGACTATAACCCCCAAAGCTGAACAGACAGCGCATGATGCAAGCAAGGGAATGCGTCTTGAGAATCTGACTGCCCAAGCAAGCAGTCTTTCAGTGCTGCTATATGGTAATGGCCGGGAAGCTTTTCAGTCGCTGTTCCCTCATGACCAAGACAATATCCTGTGGCTGCTGTCCGACTTGCTTCATGAAATGGACGGCATTGTGAACGGGAGATCAGCATGAATACCACAATGACCACGGAAGAAGCCTATGACGCACTTTGCCTTGAGCAAGAAAAACAAGCTGCCCTTATCGGTGTGTTGAAGCAAGCGCTTAAAGACGGCTTAAACGGCATGCCTGCGGAGCGTATCTACGAATATTTGATGGTGCTGACTGATCAACAAAAAACTCAAGAGGCGGCAGCCATGACATTGTATGAAACGGCCGTAGCTCACGAATAACATCCGATACGCCAGCACCTACCGCGACGGCGGAAAAAGCCGGATAGTCCACCGCCCTGGTGCTGGCACCTGATTACGCTGGATAGAGTGAGGACATGCGATGGGTGACATCGAACAAGAACTTCCCGCTGGGCAGACCGTATTGGGGCCGGGTCAACGCGAGGAAATAGAGCGTGCGCGCAGCGGCGACAAGGAGGCGTATTCGCGCTTATATCGGCTGGCCGGGGTATTTCTGGCTAGCGGCAGGCCGCTGCCGCCTGAGTTGGCCGTGTTCATGGCCGAACGCATGGACGCTATTGGTAGGGCGCTACAGCAACCAGACACGCGTAAAGCGCTACCTGATGCTGTTGCACCAAACCCGAAACGCGGCAGGCCATCAAAGCGCGTGGATATGCTGGCCGAGGTCGCAAAGACCGCAAATGATTTGCACCGCCCTGGTGGCCCGGAGCTACTCAAGAAGCAGATCGTCTATGGGCTGGCTGAGCAGTATGGATTTGATCCCGAGGCTGTCAAAACGATGACCCATGTCGTCAAACGAAAATAATTAATCTGACGAATTCTATTACCCAATAATCGCTTTAAATCAATAGCTTAGACAGCGAAAATATCTGCAAGGTCGATACATGGGACCGCATTGAAGCCGCTATTCAATTTTCGACCCTTTGAATAACGACTGATACGCGGTCTTTTGCAAGGATTTTGCAGATATGGAACCGCGTAAGTCTTTTCGTTCTACAGAAGAAGTCGCTCGCGACTACGGTGTCAAGCCTCAATCCGTCATCGCCGCCTACTGCCGCAAGGGCAATTACTTCGGACTGGTGCCGCGCAAGTTGCCCAATCGCTACCTCGCATGGCCTTTGGCTGAGAAGGAGGGCAAACAATGAAAAACGCCCCCACCAGCAAAGCCAGCGAGAGCGCCAAAGTCCACCCTCATTCTACCAAGCAGGACATGATCGCGGCAATCCTGCGCGCCCGCAGCATGAACACGTTTGAAGCGATCCGCGCGGGCGATACGTGCCTTCACAGCACGGTCAGCACTCTGCGCAGTTTGGGCTATCTGATTCATGATGAATGGGAGGATGTAAAGACCCGCTTTGGCCGCACGGTCAGGGTCAAGCGTTACCGGCTGATTCGCGGTCCGGGGGATCGGACATGATGGCCGCCGTACAGATTCTGATCGGCTGGGCACTTGCTGCGTGGCGGTGGATGCGAGGGCACAATGAATGAAAAAAGCTCAAAGCGCCCGTCACAACCGCGACGGCGGGAGGTTTCTCGCCCTACCCCATGTCGTGATGGAGTCGGACGCGTTCAAGTCGCTCACGGGCCAGCAGATCAAGCTGCTGCTCGATATCGCCATGCAATTGACTACCGGCAATGCCAACAATGGGCGCCTGTCGGCGTCCTGGCGGTATCTGTCGGAGGAACGTGGCTGGACAAGCAAGGACACGATCAGGCGCGGCCTGACCGCCCTGGAGGAACGGGGGCTTGTCTTTTGTACCCGCAAAGGCCGAATGCCGAATGTGGCCGCCTGGTACGCGGTGACCTGGGTACCGCTGGCCCATCACGACGGCATGGATGTGGGGCCGCAATCCCTGCCTCGCGGGGCGTACAGCAACTGGCAGCCGAAAAACAGATCGCCTTGCCCGAAAACCGTACTTACGGACAAGCCTATAGGCCCGAAAACCGTACTTACGGACTGACGCGTAGGCCCGAAAACCGTACTTATATGCCCCGGTTTTCACCATTCCCTATGCCCGATTTCCGTACACCTTCTAGAAAAGCCATCTGTAGGGGGTGTTTGTATGGGGGTCTTTATGGGGTGGAAGGTGTCGGCGCCCCCAAAAAACGCCTGGAAATCGGGAGGAAATCCTGATGGCCGCCAGTGATGCTGTTTCCGCATTCCGTACATGGGTCCAGGAAAACGGCCGCGCAGTGACGCCTGATGGCCGGGTCGACTCGGCAACGGCTGCAGATCTGCTGGGCGTATCCGAGGGGCATTTGCGCAACCTGCGATCGGCATGTGGGGGGCCTTCTTTTTTCAAGGCTGGCGGCCGTGTGACTTACCGGCTGGACGACCTGGCCACTTGGCTTGAGGCAAGCCGACACGAGTCTCTGGACATCGCAATTTTTAGACTGAGAGGTATCTGAAATGGAAAAAATCAAATGTTTTACTGAAGCGTCGATCGCTGCCCTTGGATGTTTTCTGAAGGCCATGCCGGCAGAGGATCAAGTGCGTATTGATGCCCTGCTCGGGGCGGGCAACTCGCTGGCAATGACGCATGTGATTCATTCCGACGGATCAAGCTGCGTGATGTTCGAATGCTTGCTGGCCGACGGCACGCGTCGTGTGTTGGCCCATGTGAATGGAAAAAACCCGACAGTTCAGTAATCGCGTGTCATGTGTCGTCATTCTGAATCCGCCCCAAAGCGCTCAGACTGAAGGCGTCCATTTTCTTAAGGAAAGAAACATGAGCGACACGTTTAACGCACAGGTCAATGAGCTGACCCGCCACATCGAGCGCATTGGCAACGAAATCAAACCGGCTGCTGAAAAGGCGCTGCAAGCGACCAATGAACTGTCGGCGCGGCTGTCCGAGGTTGAAAAGGAAGTGGTTGCGACCCGCGACTATGCCCCGTCGTCTGCCCGTGGCGGCGTCGTCCGCCACAAGGTGCAAGACGCCCTGGCCGACTCCAGTTCTTTTGACCACATCAAGGGATGGAACGAAGGTACGGCGCGCATGAACCTGACTGATCTGCCGCTGGCGGCGCTCGTCAACGAGGGGAAAGGCTCTGGTACGGGTATGCCGACGAGTCCCGAGCGCGGCGGCATCATCGGCCAAGTGCTGCCGCAGCCGCGCCTATTGCAATTCCTGCGCACCCGCGAGGTACACAGCGATTCAGTCGAGTTCATCAAACTGGAGACCACTGACGACGTGGATTACCAAGAAGGTGAAGGCGACGAAAAAGCTGAGCTGACCTTCGAGGGTACACGGAAGAAGGCGCACATCGCCACGATTGCAGGCTGGACGACTGCCAGCCGCCAGGTATTGGGCGATAACGAGGCCTTGCAACAAGTCATCGAGGATGTGATGACCGCCAAGCTCTTGAACAAGCTGACCCAGCAAGTGATCGCCGGAAACGGTTCAGACAGCAACGGCGACTGGAAGATCTCGGGCCTCTTGATCGAGGGCGTCATTATGGCTGCCCCCACCATGAGCAGCTTTGCCGACAAGATCGGCGAGGCCATCGTGCGCCAGCAGAACCTGGGCTTTTCGCCCGGAGTCATCGCTGTCAACCCGCTCGATTGGCTGACCCATATCGCAACGGCCAAGACCCAAACCGAGCAAGCGTATCTCTTTGGCAGCCCCACAGCCCCGGCGCCCACGGCCCTGTGGAATCTGCCGGCCGTGCTGGAGCCGTCTGTGCCGCAGGGCCATGCTCTCGTCATCGATCCCACGTATGTCACGGTCCTTGACCGTCAACAGCCGACGATCCTGATCAGCAACTCGCACAAGGATTACTTCACCAAGAATCTGGTGGCGATTCTGGCTGAGCTGCGCGCCGGCCTGGAAGTATTGGACTCGGGCGCGGTGTACATCGTTGAACCGGCGTCGACCTAAGTCTGAAGTCGTCAGGATTTGACTACCTGTGCTGGCCGGGGCCGGGAAACCGGAGTAGCCAGATGAGGATTAGACGGCGAGTGCCTCACAGCCAAAAACCCCGTCAGCCGGTGGCCTGGAACCGCTCAAGGCATGAGCGCCTCCGCCAGGCGCGACCGGCACCCACCCCCTTCAAAACCGTGGACGGGATCGAATTTCTAGACCGGGCGCTCAGATCTCAATTCCTAAACATCCAGAAAAAACCTATTGCGAGGTAAGTGAAAATGGCAGAACAAGTAGTCGGAACGGCCCGGATTGACATCACCGCAAGCGCGGAAGGCATCGAAGCAGCGACCGCCAAAGCAAAAGCCAGCATCGCGTCCATGAGCAAGGATGCACAGGCCCAATTGAATCCCCCCGGTTTTCGCGGAGGCCATTTGGTTAAAGTGAAACGGGCTCTGCAGCCTGGACTGCGAGTTGCTGATAGTACCGCTGCTCGGCCTCGGCCGGCGGGATGTCACCGATGGATTC
>Ga0180216_1001141_pt1 | contig 24478 bp, 19 predicted proteins | sample eDN3rd37CBELigMG_FD_128879 | JGI IMG/M metagenome (GOLD analysis project Ga0180216, IMG submission 128879) | Enriched Miracle-Growth compost microbial communities from Emeryville, California, USA - eDNA 3rd pass 37_C BE-Lig MG (version 2)... ... | reverse complement strand
GGCGGTGTCGAACAGGCCTTCCTTGTCCTCCTGGTTGTCCTTGTTGTAGGCCAGGGGCTGGCCCTTCATCAGGGTCAGCAGCGCCACCAGGTGGCCGTTGACGCGGCCGGTCTTGCCGCGCGCGAGCTCGGGGACGTCGGGGTTCTTTTTCTGCGGCATGATCGAGCTGCCGGTGCAGAACCGGTCGGCCAGGTCGATGAAGCCCACGCGCGGGCTCATCCACAGGACCAGTTCCTCGGACAGGCGCGAGACGTGCGTCATGATCAGCGCCGCGGCCGCGCAGAACTCGATGGCGAAATCGCGGTCGGACACGGCGTCGAGCGAATTGCGACAGACCTCGTCGAAGCCCAGCGCGCGGGCCACGCGCTCGCGGTCGATGGGATAGCTCGTGCCGGCGAGGGCCGCGGCGCCCAGCGGCAGGCGGTTGACGCGGCGGCGGCAGTCGGCCAGGCGCTCGGCGTCGCGGCCGAACATTTCCGCGTAGGCGAGCAGGTGGTGGCCGAAGGTCACCGGCTGGGCGACCTGCAGGTGGGTGAAGCCGGGCAGTATGGTATCCGCATGCGCGAGGGCGAGTTCGGCGAGCCTCGCGCGCAGCGCGCGCAGCAGGTCCGAGGACACGTCGATCTCGTGGCGCAGCCACAGGCGGATGTCGGTGGCCACCTGGTCGTTGCGCGAGCGGCCGGTGTGCAGCCGCTTGCCGGCGTCGCCGATCAGCTCGACCAGGCGCTTTTCGATGTTGAGGTGCACGTCCTCGAGGTCCAGCGACCAGGCGAAGCGCCCGGCCTGGATCTCGTCGAGGATGGCGGCCATGCCGCGCTGGATGTCGGCGAGGTCCTGGGCGCTGATGATGCCGATGGACGACAGCATCTCGGCGTGCGCGAGCGAGCCCTGGATGTCGAAGGCGGCCATGCGCTGGTCGAAGCCGACCGAGGCGGTATAGCGCTTGACCAGGTCCGAGACCGGCTCGGAAAACCGCGCGGACCAGGCCTGCGATTTGTTGTCGAACTGGTTCTGCGCGGAAGGGGGCGTGGTATTTTGCATAGTGGCGGAATTATAAGGGAGCCCGGCCCCCTGCGGCCCGGGCGGGGATCGGGCCGCCCGTGCGTTATATTTGGGGTTTTCAGCGGGGCGCGCAGACTACGATGGCACAGCACGACATGAAGCAGATCACCGCGATCGTCAAACCGTTCAAGCTCGACGAGGTGCGCGAGGCCCTGTCCGAGCTGGGCGTCAACGGCCTCACGGTCACCGAGGTCAAGGGCTTCGGCCGCCAGAAAGGGCACACCGAGCTCTATCGCGGTGCCGAGTACGTCGTCGACTTCCTGCCCAAGATCCGCATCGACGTGGTGGTGGCGGCCGACCAGGTCGAGACCCTGATCGAGGCCATCATCAAGGCCGCGCATACGGGCAAGATCGGCGACGGCAAGATCTTCGTCACGCCGGTCGAGCAGGCGGTGCGCATCCGCACCGGGGAAAGCGGCATCGAGGCCCTGTAGCGGCACCCATGGAACCCGTCCGCATCTCCAAGCTGATGGCCCAGCGCGGCCTGTGCTCGCGCCGCGAGGCCGACGCCTACATCGAGCGCGGCTGGGTGCGGGTCGATGGCGAGATCGTGCGCGAGCTCGGCAGCAAGGCCGCGCCTACGGCCCGCATCACGCTCGAGCGCCAGGCCGAGCGCCGCCAGACCGGCAAGATCACCATCATCCTCAACAAGCCGGTGGGCTACGTCTCGCACCAGTCCGACAAGGGCTATCGCACGGCGGCCTCGCTGATCCAGGCGCGCACCCAATACCATGCGGGCCGCGGCGGCCCTGTCTTCGATCCCGCGCACCTGCGGGGCCTCGCGCCCGCCGGCCGCCTGGACATTGATTCCCAGGGCCTGCTGGTGCTGACGCAGGACGGCCGGATCGCGCGCCGGCTCATCGGCGAGGACTCCGACCTGGAAAAGGAATACCTCGTGCGGGTCGAAGGCCGCCTGGCCGCCAACGGCCTGGCCCTGCTCAACCACGGGCTGGTCCTCGACGGCCAGCCCCTGCGGCCCGCCCGGGTGGCGTGGCAGAACCAGGACCAGCTCCACTTCATCCTGCGCGAGGGCCGCAAGCGCCAGATCCGCCGCATGTGCGAGCTGGTGGGGCTCAAGGTGGTCGGCCTCAAGCGCGTACGCATGGGCCGCGTGGTGCTGGGCGACCTGCCGCCCGGCCAGTGGCGCTACCTGCGCGAGGGCGAGCGCTTCTGAGCCTCGCCGCGCGCCAGCGTGTGGCGCGCGTGCTCGTCCTGGGCCAGCCTGGCGCGCAGCCAGGGCAGGGCCGCCTGCAATTCCTCGTACAGCGTCCAGGGCGGATTGACCACGAACATGCCGCTGCCGTGCAGCCCCAGGCCGTCGGCCGCGGGCTTGCGCACGGTCAGGGTGGCGTGCACCCAGTCGACGGGCAGGCGCTCGAGCGCGCGCGCCAGCTCGTGGGCCTGCGTGCGCTGCACCAGGGGGTACCAGACCGCGTAGCAGCCCTGGGCGAAGCGCTGCAGCCCGTCGCGCGCCGCCTGCAGCGTCTTGCGGTAGTCCTGCTTGTCCTCGTAGGACGGATCGATGAGGATGATGCCGCGCCGCGGCGGCGGGGGCAGCAGCCGGCGGATGCCCGCGAAGCCGTCCTCGCGGGCGATGAGCGTCTGGCGCTGGGCCTGGCGGCCCTGGCGCAGGATCGTGGCGCGCAGCACGTCGATTTCGGTGGGATGGAGCTCGAACAGCCGCAGCCGGTCGCCGGGGCGCATCAGGTGCAGGGCGAGGCACGGCGAGCCCGGGTAGAACCTCGCCACCCCGTCCGGATTGAAGGCCTGGACGGCGCGGAGGTAGCGCGCCACCAGGGGAGGGGGATCACGGTGGCCCAGCAGGCGGTCCAGGCCTTCGGCCGCCTCGCCGCTCTGGCCGGCCCATTCCCCCTCGAGGGAGTAGAGGCCCGCCCCCGCGTGCGTGTCGATCACCCAGTAGGGCGCGTCCTTGCGGCCGTAGTAGTCCAGGATCTGGACCAGGACGGCGTGCTTGAGGACGTCCGCGTGGTTGGCGGCGTGGAAGGCGTGGCGGTAGCTGAACACTGGCGGTCCTATGGGCCTATGGACGCGCGCGGTGGCGCGGCCGGTTTGAGGGTTTCGAGCGCGTCGGTGAACAGCGCGTGGCAGCCCAGGGCGAACAGCTCGCCGGCGCGGGCGGCATCGTTCACGGTCCAGGCGGCCAGGGCGTAGCCCCGGCCCAGGACGTCGGCGATCGCCTCGGGCGCCGCATGGCGGTGATCGACGTGCAGCGCGATGCAGCCCAGGCCGCTCGCGCGGGCGTGCCAGTCGGGCGGCACCGGGCCCTCGACGAGCAGGGCGCGCGGCAGTTGCGGCGCGGCCTCGCGCGCGGCCTGCAGCGCGGCCTCGGAAAACGAGGACAGCAGGGGCGGCAGGGCGGCGCCGTGCCACAGGCGCGCGGCGAGCCCGGCGACGAGCGCGCCGGTGCGGGCCTGCGCGCCCGGGCTGGGCTTGATCTCGATATTGCTGCACAGGCCGTTGGCCAGGGTGTAGCGGGCGGCGGCGTACAGGGTGGCCAGGGGCTCGCCCGCGAAAGCCGGCCCGTGCCAGGCGCCGCAGTCCAGCTCCGCCATGGCCTTCCAGCCGAGCGCGGCCGCGGCGCCCTGGCCGTCCGAGGTGCGGTCCACGGTGTCGTCGTGCAGCAGGATCGGCACCTCGTCCGCGCTCAGCTTGACGTCGTATTCCATCATGCGGTAGCCATGGGCGGCACCGGTCCGGAGGGCCGCGAGCGTGTTCTCGGGCGCGAAGCGCCCACCGCCGCGGTGGGCGATCAGGGCAGGGTAGGGCCAGGGCGTGGGCGCGGCGTTCATGGCGTCGGAGCGGGCGGCGGGATGCGGTGCAAACGCCCCATTCTAGCCCTGGATCGGCGCCGGCAAGGGCGGGGCGCGGGGCGAGCAGTGGTAAACTTCGAAAAATTTGCGGCGCGGGCCAGCGGGGCCGCGCTCTCCGGCAGGTGACACATGTTCGAATTCATCCGTACGCATCAACGCCTGATGCAATTGATCCTCCTGATCCTGGTGGTGCCTTCCTTCGCCCTGATCGGGGTGAGCGGCTATTCCACCTACGTGTCGGGGGACCATGCAATCGCCGAGGTCGGCAAGGCGTCGGTGACCCAGCAGGAGTTCGACGAGGCGCGCCGCAACCAGCTCCAGCAGATGCAGGCGAGCAGCCAGGGGCGCTTCGATCCCGCGCTGCTCGACAATCCGCAGGCGCGCCGCGCGCTGCTCGACCAGTTGATCGATCGCCGCGTGCAGATCCTGGTGGCGACCAAGGACCACTTCAGCGTGTCGGACGGCGCCTTGCGGCGGGCGATCGCCGCCATGCCCCAGTTGCAGGTCGACGGGCAGTTCTCGGCCGATCGCTACAACGAGGTCCTGGCCTCCGCCGGCCTGTCGCCGCGTGATTTCGAGGCCGGACAGCGCGCCGAGCTGGCGCTGGACCGGGTGCTCGGCCCCGTGGGCGACACCGCCGGGCTGCCCAAGCCGGTGCTCGACGGGATCAAGCTCGCCCTGACCGAGGAACGCACGGTCAGCCTGCGCGTCTTCAAGCCCGCCGACCATGGCGAGGGGATCCAGGTCGGCGACGAGGACGTCAAGGCCTGGTACGAGGCGCACCAGGACGCGCTGCGTTTGCCCGAGCAGGTCACGGCCAGCTACCTCGTGCTCGACGAGGCCGCGGCACTGGCCAGCGTGCCGGCGCTCGACGAGGCGCAGCTCAAGGAATACTACGAGCAGAACAAGGCCCGGTACGTGGTCCCCGCCAGGGTCAACGTCAGCCACATCCTCATCAAGCTGCCCGCCGGCGCCACCGAGGAGGCCGACCGCCAGGCGCTGGCCAAGGCCAAGAGCCTGGCCGATCGCGCCCGCGCCGAGCCCGCGCAGTTCGCCGAGCTCGCCCGCAAGGAATCCCAGGATGCCGGCACGGCCCGGTCGGGCGGCGAGCTGGGCTGGATCCAGCGCGGGGCCTGGCCGCTGAACCTCGAACAGGCGGTGTTCGCCCTGGACAAGGGCGAGGTCTCCGAGCCGGTCAAGGGGCAGGATGGCTACCACGTCTTCATCGCCAACGACAAGCAGGCCGAAAAGGGCGAGACCTTCGCCGAGGCGCGCTCCAAGGTCGAGGACGAGGTCCGGCACCAGCTCGCCGCCGAGCGCTTCGCCGACATGGCCACCAAGCTCACCAGCCTCGTGTACGACAATCCCACCAGCCTCGAGCCCGCCGCCAAGGCTCTCGGGCTCGAGCTGCGGCACGCCTCGGGGATCGCCCGCGACCGGCTGCTCGAGGCCGACGAGGCGGGCGCCCAGGCCGCATCGGCTTCGGCGGACGCCGCCGCCCTGGGCGACGCCCGCGTGCGCCAGGCGCTGTTCAGCAGCCAGGTCCTGACCGACAAGCAGAACTCCGGCGTGATCGAGATCTCGCCCGACACCATGCTCGCCGTGCGGGTCGATGCCGTCGAGCCGGCCCACGTGCCGGCCCTGGACCAGGTGCGCGACCGGATTCGCGAGCAGCTCGTGGCCGAACGCACGCAGCAGGCCACGGTCGCCGCGGGCGAGGCGGCGCTCAAGGCCCTGCAGGGCGCCGGGCAGCCTTCGGACGAGGGTTTCGGCGAGCCCGTCGCCATCAGCCGGCTCAATCCGATGGGCCTGAACAAGATCGTGCTGGATGCTGCCTTCGAGGCGCCGGCGGCCAAGCTTCCCAGCTACGCCGGCACGGCCCTGCCGCAAGGCTACGTGATCATCCGCGTCGATGGGATCAAGGCGGGCACCACGGACAATCCGGCCCTGGACGGGCTGGGCGCCCAATTGGCGCAGGTCTGGGCCGGCACCGAGGAACGCGCGGTCATGGCCAATCTGCGCGAGCAGCTCCAGGTCAAGATCACCGCCGACGGCGAAAAGCTGATCGAAGGCGGCGAGCCGCGCTGATCGCCCGCGGGCGCGAGCGACCGGGCCCGGCGCGGCGTGTCCCGCGGGGGCCATGCCCCGCCCCGCGAACCAGTAGTCCCCGCCGCGCTCCGAGAATCCAGTGGTCCCCGCCGTGCCCCGTGAATCCAGGTGGCAGGCGTGGCAGAGGGGAGTGGAGGGCGGCTCAGGGGAGGGCGGCTCAGCCCTTGGCGCGCACGATCTTCTGGACTTGCGGTACGTGGCGGATCGAGCGGATCACCTGGGCCAGGTGCTTGCGGCTGTCGACCTGGACGGTGAGGTGGATCAGCGCCGTCGAGGCTGCCTCGTCGGGCATCGAGAGCTGGACGATGTTGGAATCGGCCTCGGTGATCTCGGCGGCGAGGCGGCCGAGCACGCCGCGCTCGTTGATGACGGTGATGTCCAGGCGCGTGGTCAGGTGCCGCGCGGTGTTGGCGTCCCAGACCACCGGAATCCAGCGCTCGGGCTCGCGCGTCTTTTGGCGCAGGGCCACCGGGCAGTCGGCCATGTGCACCACCAGGCCGTGCCCGAGGCGGATCCCGCCCATGATGGCGTCGCCCGGCAAGGGGCCGCAGCAGGGCGCGAGCTGCACCGCCTGGCCCTCGTTGCCATGGATGACGATGGGCGCGCTGGTGACCGAGGTGAACTCGTCGACCGCCGCGGCGGTGGTGGCCAGCAGGGGATTCTCGGGGGCGAAGCGGCGCGCGACGACGGCGGCCAGGCGCTTGCCCAGGCCGATGTCGGCGAGGATCTCGTCGCGCGAGGCGGCGCCGGAACTCTTGGCCAGGCGCTCCCATTGGGCGTCGTCGTCGCGCGGATAGGTCAGGCCGAGCTGGTCGAAGGCCTGCGCCAGCAGGCGCCGGCCGAAGGCCACCGATTCCTCGTAGCGCTGGGTGCGCAGGTAATGCCGGATTTCCGAGCGTGCGCGGCCGGTGCGCACGTAGTTGAGCCAGTGCGCGCTGGGCCGCGAGGCGGCCGAGGTGATGATCTCGACCGAATCGCCGCTGCGCAACTCTGAGCGCAGCGGCGAGAACTCGCCGTTGATCTTGCAGGCGACCGCGTGGTTGCCCACGTCGGTGTGGATGGCGTAGGCGAAATCGACCGGCGTCGCGCCCCGCGGCAGGGACAGGATCTTGCCCTGGGGCGTGAAGACGTAGACCGCGTCGGGAAACAGGTCCACCTTGACGTGCTCGAGGAACTCGCCCGAGTCCCCGGTCTGGCTCTGGATGTCGAGCAGCGACTGCAGCCACTGGTGGGTGCGTTTCTGCAGGTCGTTGAGCGAGGTGCCGTCCTCTTTGTAGAGCCAGTGCGAGGCGACGCCCTCCTCGGCGACGTGGTCCATGTCGCGCGTGCGGAACTGGAACTCGACGGGCGTGCCGTAGGGGCCGATCAGGGTGGTGTGCAGGGACTGGTAGCCGTTGATCTTGGGGATGGCGATGTAGTCCTTGAACTTGCCCGGCACCGGCCGGTAGAGCTGGTGCAGGGTCCCCAGCGCCAGGTAGCATTCCGGCAGGGTATGGACCACGACCCGGAAGCCGTAGATGTCGAGCACGTCGGAGAACGACTTTTTCTGCTCGACCATTTTCTTGTAGATCCCGTAGAGGGTCTTTTCGCGGCCGGAGACCTCGGCGTCCAGGCCGGCGGCGGGCAGGGCGACGCGCACGGCCTCGGCGATGCGCGAGATCACCTCGCGGCGGTTGCCGCGCGCGGCCAGCATCGCCTTGTGCAGGACCGCATAGCGATTGGGATGCATGGCCTTGAAGCAGCGGTCCTGCAGCTCGCGGAACAGCGCGTTGAGCCCCAGCCGATGGGCGATGGGGGTGTAGATGTCCATGGTCTCGCGCGCGACGCGCCGGCGCTTTTCCGGCGAGACCGCGTCCAGCGTGCGCATGTTGTGGAGGCGGTCGGCGAGCTTGATGAGGATGACGCGCACGTCGCGCGACATGGCCAGCAGCATCTTGCGGAACGATTCGGCCTGCTGCTCGGCCTTGGTGGCGAACTCGAGCCGCTCGAGCTTGGAGAGGCCGTCGACGATTTCCGCGACCTCGGTGCCGAATTTTTCGGCGAGCTCTTGCTTGGCGACCCCCTGGTCCTCGATCACGTCGTGCAGCAGGGCGGCCATCAGCGAGTCGGCGTCGAGCTTCCAGCCGGCGCAGATCTCGGTGACCGCGATCGGATGCGAGATGTAGGGCTCGCCGCTGGCGCGGAACTGGCCCAGGTGCGCGTTGTCGGCGAAGCGGTACGCCTCGCGCACGCGCTCGATGTCGCGCGCGCCGAGGTAGGTGCTGATGATCTGCGTCAGCCCCGCGAGCGAGGCGATGGGGCTGGGGGGCGTCTCGGGCGCGGGGGCCGGCGCGGCCGCGCGCGGCTTGCGGCGCCTCAGCCGGGGGCCTTTCTTCAGGACCGCCAGCAGGCCGGAGGATGCACCGCGTAGACCCGGAAACGCCATGGACGAGCCTCGGTCAGGTTGGGACCTTGCGCAGCATTTCCGTGCCGACCAGCCCCTGGGCGATTTCGCGCAGGGCGGTGACGGTGGGCTTGTTGTGGGTCTCGATGCGGGCCTCGTGGCCCTGGGCCAGCTCGCGCGCGCGATAGGTCGCGACCAGCGTCAGGTCGAAGCGGTTGGGGACTTTCTCGAGGCAGTCTTCTACGGTGATGCGGGCCATAAGTGTCTTGCTCAGGTGGATGTTGAGGACGAGGTGGTCTTGCTGATGCCGAGCTGGGTGAAGAGCTCGGCGTGGCGGGCAGCCTGCGTGCCGTAGCGCAGCCGGGTCGCGGCCACGATATGGCCAAGCTGCTCGAGCGCAAGGCTAAATTCTTGATTAATAATAACATATTCGCAATCCGAGGCGTGCGCCATTTCGCCCCCCGCGGCCAGCAGCCGGCGGGCGATGACCTGCGGCGCGTCCTGGCCGCGGTTCTTGAGGCGGGCCTCCAGGGCCTCGATGGACGGCGGCAGGATGAAGACGCCGACCGCCTGCGGATAGTGGCGGCGGACCTGGCGCGCACCCTGCCAGTCGATCTCGAGGATGATGTCCCTGCCCGCGGCCAGCGCGCGCTCGACCGGCTCGCGCGGCGTCCCGTAGAAATTGCCGTGGACCTCGGCCCATTCCAGCAGGCCGCCCTGGTCGCGCAGCGACTGGAACGCCTCGTGCTCGACGAACAGGTAGTGCTGCTTGTCCCTTTCGCCCGGCCGCGGCGTGCGGGTGGTGCAGGAGATCGACAGCACGAGCGAGGGATCCTTGGACAGCAGGGCGTTGACCAGGCTGGACTTGCCGGCGCCGCTGGGCGCGACGACCATGAATATGTTGCCGGAATACTGCGTCATGGCGAGAGGTCGGAGGGATGGGGGAAGGGTGGCGGCGCCACGCCCAGTTCCGCGAGCGCCTCCCGGTAGGCCTCGTGGCCCGTGCACAGGAGCACGATGGCGTCGCCCGGGTTCAGGTTGAACAGCACGTCCTGGATCCGCTCGGAGGCGTCGTCCCCGTCGTCGATCGCGGCGACGTGCACGTCGCCGCCGGCCTCGAAGCGCTCGCGCGGCACCAGCTCGGCCACATGCTCGACGTCGGCGTCCCGCAAGGCGACGTAGACGCGGAATTCCAGGTCTTCGAGGGTGATGTCGAGTACGTAGCCCTGGTCGATTTGCTCGACCAGGCGGCTGTCCAGGGGCATGGGCTTGTCTTTTGCGGAGGCGGTGCGTGGATCTCTTGCGGACGGGAAAGCGTGGAAATTATAAACGGCGGGCCGCGCCCGTGCCGGGGCCGCGCGGGCCTCGGCGCCGGGGCGCGTTCAGGCGGCGGCGAATTCCGCGATCACCGGCGCGTGGTCCGAGGGCTTTTCCCAGCCCCGCGGCGTCTTGTCGACGACGCAGGAGCGGCACCGCGGCGCCAGCGGCCCGGAGGCCAGGATGTGGTCGATGCGCAGCCCCGCGTTGCGCCGGAAGGCGAAGCGGCGATAGTCCCACCAGGTGAAGGTCTTTGGCGCCTGCTCGAATTGCCGGAAGGTGTCGGACAGGCCCAGCTCGAGCAGCGCGCCGAAGGCCGCGCGCTCCGGAGCCGACACCAGCACCTCGCCCTCCCAGGCCGCCGGGTCGTGGACGTCCTCGTCGGCGGGCGCCACGTTGTAGTCCCCCAGGATCGCCAGCTGCGGATGGCGGCGCAGCTCGTCCTCGAGCCAGTCGCGCAGCCGCGCGAACCATTCGAGCTTGTAGGCGTATTTTTCGCTGCCCACCGACTGGCCGTTGGGGCAGTAGGCGCTGATGACGCGCACCGGCTCGCCGCCGGGGCCGGGCAGGGTGGCGGCGATGATGCGGCTCTGCGGGTCCCCGTGGCCCGGCATGTTGCGCTGGACGTCCTCGCCCGCGGCGCGGCTGACGATGGCCACGCCGTTGTAGGTCTTTTGCCCGGCCCAGCACGCCTGGTAGCCGCGCTCGGCGAAGGCCTGGACGGGGAATTTGTCGTCGGGCAGCTTCAGTTCCTGCAGGCATAGGGCATCGACCGGATTGGCGTCCAGCCAGTCCAGGACGTGGGACAGCCGCACGTTCAGGGAATTGACGTTCCAGGTGGCGAGTTTCATGGCATGTGGATTTTCTTTTGAATTCAGTATCTTGTGAATAACGGGCGACCTGTTTTTCCGCCTTGATCATCCACCTGGGGACCTGCTTTGTTGTCGCTGCTTCCGGCCGCCCATTCCGCTTGGGGAACCATTCGGGCACGCTGTGGACGTGGCGCACCTGCCGTGCAAGGGCCCCATGTTATCAGCGTGCGGCCCCCCTTGCGCGCGATCGCGGCCGGGCACGCCTTTTGCTCGCCTCGCGGGCCGGGTTCGCCGATCCACTCGAGACAGGAGGAAACGACCATGGCCTCCCCCAGCAAGCGCGTCCTGTGGAAGGGCGCCATATCGTTCGGGCTGGTCCACATACCGATAGCCCTGCACTCCGCGACCGAGGAGCAGTCGATCGACTTCGACTGGCTGGACAGGCGCAGCATGGATCCGGTGGGCTACAAGCGCGTCAACAAGGCCACCGGCAAGGAGGTCGCCGGCGAGGACATCGTCAAGGGCATCGAATACGAGGATGGGCGATACGTGGTGCTGTCGCGCGAGGAGATCGCCGCCGCCTATCCCGAGACCACGCAGACCGTCGAGATCGAGGCTTTCGTGCCCTTGAAGGACATTCCCTTCGTCTACCTGGACCGGCCGTATTACACCTCGCCCATCGGCAAGAGCGCGAAGGTCTATGCCTTGCTGCGCGAGGTCCTGCGCAAGTCGAACAAGGTGGGCATCGCCAAAGTGGTGATCCAGACCAGGCAGCATCTGGCTCTGCTGTTGCCCTGCGGTCCCGCCCTCATCCTGAACCTGTTGCGCTGGGGCGATGAGATCCGCCCCTGGGAGGACCTGAACCTGCCCGCCGAGGGCATACAGTCCACCGGCCTGACGGAAAAGGAGATGGCCATGGGCGAGCAACTGGTCGAAGACATGACCGGCCGATGGAACCCGGAAGCCTTCACCGATTCGTTCAAGGCGCAGATCCTCCGGTTGGTGAAAGAGAAGGTGGAGGCCGGCAAGACCGAAGCCGTCAGCGAGCCGGAAACGCAGGAAACCGGCGGCGCCAAGATCCTGGACTTGACGGAAATGCTGCGCCGCAGCCTGAACAGAGGTGGCAAGGCGGCGGGGGCGGCCGGATCGACCACGCCGGGCCGGCCGGCGCCGGATGGCCGGAAGGGCGGCCGCGGATCGACAGGCGAGGGCGCCGGCAAGACGGCGAGCTCCGCGAAAGACAAAGTCGCTCCGGCCGGGAAATCCGCCCGGGCGGGGAAATCTGCCTCGGCGGGGAAATCCGGCCCGGCGGGGAAACCCGGTCCGGCCGGGAAATCTGGTCCGGTAGGGAACTCCAGTTCGGCGGAGAAATCCGGTCCGGCCAAGAAATCCGCCGCCCGGAAAACGCCGGCCGGGGAGGCCGGCACCCGTAAAACCCCGGCGGGAAAGGGCGCCGCGGCCGCCGGGCGCTCCGGCGCCTCGGAAAAAGCGCCCGTCAGGCAAAAAGCGTCCGCCAGCCAAAAAGCGCCCGTCAGGCAAAAAGCGTCCGCCAGCCAAAAAGCGCCCATCAGGCAAAAAGCGTCCGCCAGCCAAAAAGCGCCCATCAGGCAAAAAGCACCCGCCGGGCAAAAAGCGTCCGCCAGACAAAAAGCACCCGCCGGGCAAAAAGCGCCCGCCAAGCCGAGCCGCAAGGCCGCTTAGGGCCGCCGGTGCCGTCCATGTCCAAAGCCGACCCCCTCGAGCGCTACCAGGCCAAGCGGAATTTCAGCGTGACGGCCGAACCCGCCGGAGGCGGGCGGGCCGACGCGTCCATGCCTTCATTCGTGGTGCAGAAGCATTGGGCCCGCCGCCTGCACTACGACTTTCGCCTCGAACTGGATGGCGCCATGAAAAGCTGGGCGGTGCCGAAAGGGCCCAGCTACGATCCCGGCGACAAGCGCATGGCCATGCACGTCGAGGACCACCCCATCTCATACGCCGGCTTCGAGGGCGAGATACCGTCCGGCCAATACGGGGCCGGCAAGGTCCTCATCTGGGACAAGGGCACCTGGCTGCCGCTGGGCGACCCGCGCAAGGGCTATCGGGACGGCAAGCTGGCATTCGAGCTGCACGGGCATAAGCTCAAGGGGCGCTGGGTCCTGATACGCATGAGGGGCAAGTCCGGAAAGCAGGATCCCTGGCTCCTGATCAAGGAAAAGGACGAGTTCGCGAGACCGTCCGCGGACTTCAGCGTGGTGGACGAGATGCCGGGCGGCGTGGCGCACCTGCCCGACCCCGGGCGACCTTCGAGGCCGCAGCCCGCCTGGCGCGCCGCGCCGGACGCCGGCACCCGATCGGCTCGGCCCGCGGCGCTGAAGAACGCCGAGCCCGGTGCGCCCCAGCCGGGGGCGCCGGACGCCGGCACCCGATCGGCCCTGCCCGCGACGCTGCAGCCGCAGCTCGCCACCCTGGTGGACGCCCCTCCCGCCGATGGCGGCGCCTGGCTCTACGAGATCAAGTTCGATGGCTATCGCCTGCTGGCGCGCGTCGATTCGCGGCGGGTCCGGCTGTTCACCCGCAACGGCAATGACTGGACGGCGCGCCTGCCGCATCTGGCCGGGGAATTCGAGCGCCGGGGGCTGCCCCAGGGGTGGTACGACGGGGAAATCGTCATGCCAGGGCCCCGCGGGCTGCCCGACTTCCAGGCCTTGCAGGGCGCCTTCGACACGGCGAGGACCAGCCGCATCGTGTATTACTTGTTCGACCTGCCCTACGGCCGGGGACGCGACCTGCGGGCGGTGCCCCTGGCGGCCCGCCGCGACATGCTGGCCGCCTTGCTGGAGGCGACGGGCGGCGAGGGCGCCCTGCGATACAGCGCGGCCTTCGAGGCGGACGTGGGGGACATCGTGGCCTCGGCCTGCCGTCTCGGGCTCGAGGGCATCATCGGCAAGCGCAAGTCCTCGCCCTATACCTGCGGCCGCTCCGGCGACTGGATCAAGCTGCGCTGCGGACTGCGGCAGGAATTCGTGATCGGCGGCTACACCGACCCCCAGGGCTCGCGCGAAGGAATCGGATCGCTGCTGCTGGGCGTGCATGACGAGCGGGGCAACTTGATTTACGCTGGCAATGTGGGCACGGGTTTCGATCGCCGCATGCTCACGGACCTCCGCGGCAGGCTGGGCGCCCTGGGCTCGGACACCCGTCCTTTCGCGCAGCCTACCGGCATGGACCGCAGGGCGCACTGGGTGAGGCCCGAGCTGCTCGCGGAGGTATCGTTCGGCCAGTGGACCCGGACTGGGCGCATACGTCATTCCGTATTCCACGGCCTGCGCAGCGACAAGCCGGCCCAGGCCATCGTCAGGGAGACTCGCATGCCCACCGCAGCCCGTAAGCAAAGGCCCACCGCAGCCCGCAAGCAAAGCCGCAAGACGGCCGGCGACAGCCATCCTCCCGTGCCCGAAACGCCGCTGGGCACCCTCAAGATCACCCATCCGGAGCGCATTGTCGACGCCGCGAGCGGTGCGCGCAAGATAGACGTGGTCCGCCATTATGCGCTGGTGGGCGAGCTGATGATGCCGCACCTGAGGCGCCGACCGGTCGCGCTGGTGCGCGCGCCGGACGGGGTCGGCGGCGAGATGTTCTTCCAGAAGCACCTGGACAAGCCGCGACTCGCCGGCATGAGATCGCTGTCGCCCGATCTGGACCCAGGCCACGATCCCTTGATGGAGGTGGCCTCGGTGCGGGGACTGTTGTCCGCCGCGCAAATGAACGTCATGGAATTCCACACCTGGAATGCCGTGAAGACGCGCATCGACAGGCCGGACCGCATGGTCTTCGACCTGGATCCCGGGAAAGGGGTCGAATGGCCGGCGATGCAGGAAGCCGCCATGGTGCTGCGGGCCCTGCTGGAGGAACTGGAACTCGTGCCCTTCGTCAAGACCAGCGGCGGCAAGGGCCTGCACGTCATCATACCGCTGCAGCGTCGCCACCATTGGAGCCTGGTCAAGGCTTTCTCGCAGGCCATCGTTCAGCACCTGGCCCGGACCTTCCCCAGCCGCTTTTCCGCCAAGAGCGGCCCGCGCAACCGCGTGGGCAAGATCTTCATCGATTACCTGCGCAATGGCTTCGGCGCCACGACGGTCGCCCCGTGGTCCGTGCGGGCCAGGCCCGGCATGGGCGTGTCGGTGCCCGTCGCCTGGAGCGAGATCGACGCGCTGCGCAGTTCCGCGCAGTGGCACATCCGCAATATCCACGAGCGCCCGGACCAGGGCAACGGGCCGTGGGACGACTACGGGCGCTCCGCGCGCACGATGACCGCGGGCATGAGGATCCTGGGTTTCAAGCCCGAGAAATGACCCGCCGCGGGGCCATGGACGGGCCCGAATCGGTCCGGCTACCCCTGCGAGCCGGCCGCGGCCTGCGCCGAGCCCAGTTGCAGGACGGCATCGCGCTTTTCCAGCAGGTGCTGGCGCAGGATTTCGCTCAGCCGGCGACCATCGCGCGCCTCCAGCGCCTCGATCATTTCGCTATGCTCGCGGATCGCCTTTTCCCATTTGGCGGGCTGGTAGTTGGAGCGGAAACGCAGGGCCTGGAGCCTACGATTGACGGCAAGGTAGGTCTGGCGCAAAGCGTTGTTGCGCGCCGCGAGATTGATGCGGTCGTGGATCTGGCTGTTTTTTGCGTAGTATCCGGGCAGATCCTGGCGGGCATGGCAAGCCAGCATGGCGTAGTGCAGGGCCTTGAGTTCGGCGAGTTCGTCCGCACGGATGCGCGCGCAGGCGAGCTCTCCGGAAAAGGCTTCCAGTCCGCTCATGAGTTCGAACATCTCGCGGATCTCGGCCGTGGACATTTCCGCCACCGAGGCGCCTCGATTGGGAATGATGTCGACCAGGCCTTCGGCGGCCAGCACTTTCAAGGCTTCGCGCAAGGGTGTGCGCGAGATCGCCAGCGTTTCGCACAACTCGCGCTCGTTGAGTTTCGCGCCCGGCGCCAATCCGCCTTCGATGATGGAATTGCGCAGGCGCTCGACCACGGTTTCATGCAGCCGTAGCCTGGCGACTTTGGAAAGAGAGGCGGACGACTCCTCCCCGGTCTGGAGATAGATGTCTTGCATGCAAAAAACTTTCCTTGGTGGCCTATCGTTGCGGCAATCCACAGTCCGCTTTTGGAGGACCCAGGGAAGCCCCCCGGGATTCCGCTGTCTATCCGATGCTATTGTAGCAAGCCCCTATTTTGCATGCAAAACCTTGCGGGTGCCCATAAATATTGAATTCCCATGGGGAAAACCCCGAGTGTGACAGCATATTTTTGCATGCAAAATGTGTTTTGCCAGCAGTCATGAGGGCTCTGCCCGGACTGCGGGCAAGGAATCCCCCAGTGGCTGGACTTGAAAAGGCGCTCCGTCATCCTATCCAATAATTTTGAATTCAAAATTAAATATGACACCATGGTGATGCATCCACACGAAGATTTCGCAGTTTCGCCCCGATCGATGGCGCCGCCGTCCCGGAGGAGGGCATGCAGGCCTGGACGGTGGTCCCCCGGCTTCGTGTCGGTGCAATCCCGCCTTGGGGGGCGATGACGGCCATGCGCATCGATGGTTTCCAATTCTTGTGCAACCTGGGCGTCATCCTGGTGTCGCTGCTGCTCGGGACCCTGCTGGTGGCGGGCCTCGTCGAATGGGTGGGCGGCAACGCCGGAACGGCGCTGCTCGCCCTGGGGCGGGGGATGGTAGGCAGCCGCCAGGCGATCGTCGAGATCATCATCGAAGCCACGCCACTGGCCTTGTGCGCCCTGGCGTTCCTCATTCCGTTCAAGGCGGGTTTCTTCAACATCGGCGCCCAGGGCCATCTGCAACTGGGCGCGCTGACGGCGGTGTTCATCACCACCACCATGTCGCTGCCCGCGCTTCTGCTGATCCCCGTGGCGCTGCTGGCCTCGGCTCTGGCCGGAGCAGCGCTGATCGCGCCGGCCTATCTGCTGAAGACGCGGCGGGGATCCAGCGAGGTCGTGACGACGGTGATGCTGGATTTCGTAGCCCTGGAATTCACTTACGCCATGATCACCGGTCCCCTGCAGGCGCCCGGATCGTTCTTTGCGGAATCCAACCTCATTCCCGAACAGTACCGCCTGCCGGTCCTTGGCGTGCACGTGGGCGTCCACCTCGCCATCATCCTGATCGTGCTCGCGAGCTGGGTCTTGCGCAGTACGGTCTTCGGTTTCCGGCTCGAGGCGCTGGGCGGCAACCCGAGAGCCTCCGAGGCGCTGGGCATGCATACCGGCCCGACGCTGATGAAGGCCGTCCTGCTGGCGGGCGCCATCGGCGGCATCGCGGGCGGTATCCAGGTGATGGGCGTCATTTTCCAGGTCGCCGAAGGCTGGGCCAAGGATTGGGGCTTCCTCGGCATTCTGGTGGCGTTGATGGGGCGCACGCCGATCGGGGCCATTTTCGCGGCGCTGTTGCTCGCGGGGCTCGAGATCGGCGGGCGCCACATGCAAGCCCTCACCGGCCTGCCATCCTCGCTGGTCTATCTGCTGCAATCCGTGCCCGTGCTGATCCTGCTGGTCTTGAGCTCGACGCGCAGCTTCCGGAAATTCTCTACCCCAGGAGCCAGCCGATGATGCTCGATCCCGAATTCATCATCTCGGCCTTGCGTGTCGCCACGCCCCTGATCATCGTCGCCCTGGGGGTGCTGGTCGCCGAGCTGGCCGGCATCCTCTTTCTGTGCGTGGAAGGGGTGATGCTGTGCGGTGCCCTGTTCGGCATGCTGGGCGCCGCGTATTTCGGCGACCCGTGGATCGGCGTCGCCTGCGGACTGGCCGTCGGCATCTCGGCGGGGCTGCTTTGCGCCGCGCTCTTTGTCTGGGTGCCGGCCGACCAGGTAGTGATCGGCCTGGCCTTCAATATTGCGGCGTTGGGATTGACCAGCTTCGTCTTCCGGATCATGACGGGGGTGGTAAAGAACTCCAGCATCAGCATGGCCTGGCCCGTGCCCGAGTGGGCCGCCGATCACCCCGTACTCGTCTTCTTGTTTCAGGTGCCGCCGCTGGCCTGGGTCGCGGCGGGGCTGTTCATCATCGCGGCCTACCTGCTGTTTCGCAGCGCTCCCGGCCTCATGCTGCGCTCGGTCGGCCAGAGTGTCGAGGCGGCCACTTCCGCCGGGCTCGACGTGCTGCGGGTGCGTACCGTGGCGATGGCGATCGCCGGCGGCCTGGCGGGCCTGGGCGGCGCGGCGCTCACGGTGGGCTGGGTGCACAGCTTTTCGGCCAACATCACCGCGGGACGCGGGTTCATCGCGCTCGCCGTGGTGTATTTCGGCCGCTGGTATCCCGGCTGGACCTTTCTCGGGGGCCTGCTGTTTGGCGTGGGCGAGGTCTTGGGCCTGAACGCGCAGGTGCTGGGTGGCAACTCCCACCTCTATCTGATGGTTCCCTACATCCTGACCATCATCGTTCTGGGCATGACGGGCGGCGGGCGCGGACCAAGGGAGGTCGCCCGACCATACGAGCGCGATTGATACACAAGAGCGTGATTGATGTAGTGCACATATGTCGTTTTACGACGCAAGGAGACAAGCGATGTTTGACTTTCTGAAAAAATCGCGGCATCAAGTCATGATGGCGGCGGCCGGCCTGGCCGTCGCCGGATCCCTGATCGCCACCCCATCGGCGGCGCAGGACAAGATCAAGGCGGCAGTCATTTTCGGGGTGAACAACCCGGGTTCCGTGAACGGCTGGGACCGTGGGCATTTCCACGGCGCGCAGAAACTGATCAAGGAATACGGATGGGACGTGGATATCGCCGAAGGCGTGCCGTTTCCGCAGATGGAAAGAACCGCGGAACGCTATGGCGAAGCCGGCTACCAGGTGGTGATCTTCACGTCCAGCGGGCAGATCCGCGCCTGGAACGCTGTCGCGCCGAAGTATCCCAAGACGGTGTTCGCCATGCTGTCCACCACCGACAGCCTGCCCAAGTCCGACAACGTGGTGGCGTATGCGCCCGACTTCTTTTCCTATGGCGTCCTGAACGGGCTGGTGGCCGGCCAGGCCACCGACAGCAAGAAGATCGGTTTCGTCGCCGGCCTGGCGGTGAAGGCGGTCGAGGACATGTGGAGCGGCATCGTGGAAGGCGCCAAGGCCGTCGCGCCGGACGTCGAGCCGTCCTATGCGTTCTCGGGCAACTGGACCGACGTGCCGCGCGCCCGCGAAGTCACCGACCTGCAGATCCGCCGAGGCGCCGACGTGATCATCGGCAACGCCGGCGACGGTACGTTGGGCATTCTCGACGCGGCCAAGACGAGCAAGGCCAAGTTCGTCGGCTATGCGACCGATTGGTCGGCGGACGAACCGGGTACGGTCCTCTCCAGCGTGCTGCTGGGCATGGACGGCTGGTATGACGCCTTGGCCAAGGAGGTCGCGTCCGGCAAGGTCGAGCCCAAGATCAATATCTTCGGCGTGGACAGCTTCACCGTCGTGCCCCTGAACGAAAAGCTCCTGAGTGCCGACAGGATCGCCAAGATCGACGACAGCATCCGCCGCTATCGCTCGGGCGAGCTGAAGATTCCCGTCGTGCGTCACGAAGTCAAGAAGTAAGGCGACCCATGAGCGATCCCGCGATCGACCGGAACGTAGCGGTCAGGCTTGAAGGCATCACCAAGATCTTCGGCGAGTTCAAGGCGCTCGACGATGTCAGCCTGACCCTGCGATTCGGTGAAATCCATGCATTGGTAGGGGAAAACGGCGCCGGCAAGACCACGCTGATGAAGGTGCTGTTCGGAGCATATCAGCCGACGTCGGGTCGCATCATGCTGGACGGCCAGGATGTCACGCCGCATTGGAATACCCGCAAGGCGATCGCGCATCACGTCGGAATGGTCCATCAGCATTTTTCCCTGGTGATGGAGCATTCCGTGCTCGACAACATCGTCATGCCCACGCTCGGTTGGGCGGACCTCGCGCCCGACTGGACGAAGTTCCGGAGCAAGCTGCGTCAACTCCAGGAAAGCCTGGGATTCAAGCTGCCTCCGGACCGTCCCGTCGGGGAACTGGCGGTGGGCGAGCGCCAGCAGGTGGAGATCCTCAAGATGCTGTATCAGGGCGCGAGGATCCTGATCCTCGACGAGCCCACCGCCGTGCTCATTCCCCAGCAGACCGAACGCCTGCTCCAGACGCTGGTCCAGTTGCGGGAATTGGGCTACGCCGTGATTCTCATCACGCACAAGCTCGAGCACGCCACGGAATTCGCCGACACGATCACGGTCCTGCGTGGCGGACAGCGCGTGGCGACGGTCTCTCGGGGCGAGGCCAGCACGAGCGAGATCGCGTCCATGATGGTAAAGCAGGAAGTCGCCGCCGTGCACCAGCCGCGCACGGCGCATTGCGACAAGCCGGTGCTCGAGCTGCGAAGCGTGTCGATGGCGGCAGCGGGCGTGCCCTTGCTCGACGAGGTGGACCTGAAGGTATGCGAGGGCGAGGTGGTGGGCATCGCGGGCGTGGTCGGCAACGGCCAGTCCGAACTGGTGGACGCCATTCTCGGCCTCCAGCGTCCTTCCTCGGGATCCGTTCTTTTCGAGGGCAAGGATATCGGTGCGCTCGAAGTCTCTCGGCGGCGTGCCTGCGGCATCGCCAACATCCCCGAGGACCGGCATGCGCACGCCATCGTGGGCGATATGGACCTGGCTTCCAATCTCATCCTCGGACGCGAGGGCACCTCGGCGTTTTCCAGCCACGGCATCCTGAATCGCAAGAATATCGATGAATTCGCACGGCATTGCATGGGCGAGTTCGATGTCCGGGCGCAGTCGGCGAACGTGCGGATCAGGTTCCTGTCCGGCGGCAATCAACAGAAAGTGGTCATCGGGCGCGAGCTGTCCACCCGTCCCAGGCTCATCGTGGCCCACGAGCCCTCGCGGGGCCTGGACTTCGCAGCCACTGCCTATGTGCGCAGCCGGCTGGTCCAGGCGGCGGAGGCGGGCGCCGGCGTATTGCTGATCTCGAGCGACCTCGACGAGCTCATGGAACTTTCCAATCGCATCCTCGTGATCTGCGGCGGGCGCCTGGTCGGTTCCCTGGATTCGAGCCATTACGACCCGGAGACGCTGGGCCTGCTGATGGCCGGGGTATCGGTGGGGGCGGATGCGCCGAAGGAGGCACATGCTCTGTGAGTCCTCCATGCGGCTGCGCCGGCTCCACGGACGGGCCCGGCACCGCATGTCTGCCGCCCGCTGGCGGACTCGGGAAGCCCGATGAAAGGTTACGCGGGAAAACCCTCAGTGTGATTTATGAATTTTGAATGCAAAATGTAAAGTAGATCCAACATGAGCAGCGGTACTCGCATCGATACTCAGATGGGATGCTCATGTACGAGAAGAAAAGATCTATCATCGATAAAGTTTTTTGTATTCAAAATTATATTTTCTCAGCAACAAGTGACTGAATTCCAGGACCGTCTTTCAAGGTAAGCTCGAATATGCCAAAGCTCAGCGCACACCCCTCTGGCCGCCACTTCCTCCAGATCCCCGGGCCGACCAACGTGCCCGATCGGGTGCTGCGGGCCATGGACCATCCCACGATCGACCACCGCGGCCCCGAGTTCGGCGAACTGGGCCACGCGGTCCTGGCCGGGATGAAAAAGATCTTCAAGACCGACGGCCATGTGGTGATCTATCCCGCCTCGGGCACCGGCGCCTGGGAAGCGGCGCTGGTCAATACGCTGTCGGAGAACGATCTCGTCCTGATGGCCGAAACCGGGCACTTCGCCACGCTGTGGAAAAAGATGGCCGAGAGTCTGGGGCTGCGGGTGGAATTCATGCCCGGCGACTGGCGCCGGGCGGCGGACCCGGAGGCGGTCGAGGCGCGCCTGCGCAAGGATACGGGCCATGAGATCAAGGCGGTCTGCATCGTGCACAACGAGACCGCGACGGGGGTGACCAGCGACATCGGCGCGATGCGCCAGGTCATCGACCGGGCGGGCCATCCGGCGCTGCTGATGGTCGATACGATCTCGTCGCTGGGTTCGATCGACTATCGCCATGGCGAGTGGGGAGTGGATGTCACGGTCGCGGGCTCTCAAAAGGGGCTGATGCTGCCCCCGGGCCTGTCGTTCAATGCGATCAGCGCCAAGGCGCTGGCGGCCAGCGAAAAGAGCGGGCTTCGCCGTTCGTACTGGGATTGGCATGCGATGATCGCGAGCAACGCCACGGGCTATTTCCCGTATACGCCGGCGACGAACCTGCTCTACGGCTTGCACGAGGCGATCGAGATGCTGCTCGACGAGGGGCTGGAGACCGTGTTCGCCCGCCATGACCGGCATGCCGAGGCGACGCGCCGCGCGGTGCGCGCCTGGGGATTGGAGATTCTGTGCGCGGATCCGGCGCGCTACAGTTCATCGCTGACGGCGGTGATGATGCCCGAGGGGCACAGCGCCGATGCGTTCCGCAAGATCGTGCTGGACCATTTCAATATGTCGTTGGGCCAGGGGCTGAGCAAGGTCAAGGACAAGGTATTCCGGATCGGGCACCTGGGCGACATCAACGACCTGACGCTATGCGGAACATTGGCGGGAGTGGAGATGGGACTGGCCTTGGCCAAGGTGCCGCATACACCGGGCGGAGTCGCCGCGGCGATGGCCTATCTGAAGGAAAACGCGGCGGTGCGCTCACGCTGATCCGGCGTTCGCAATGGAAGGAAGCGGCATGACGATGGAGGAAGCGGGATTGTTGTTGCGCGAGGCGCGCGTGCCGGTGGGCGCGCGTGCCACCCGGACCGTGGACATCCTCGTCTCCACGCAGGGACGGATCCTCGAGATCGGGCCTCGCCTGCACGCGGGGAGCGTGGAAACGGTGGACCTGGCGGGGTGCCTGGCGGTGCCCGGCCTGGTGGACATGCACCAGCACCTCGACAAGAGCTCGACACTGGCGCAGGCGCCCAACCCCGATGGCACGCTGCTGGGCGCCATCGGGGCGTTCCGCGCCTATGCCGAGCACCTCGAGGCGGACGACATCATTGCCCGCGCCCAGGTGACGCTGGACCGATGCATCGCCATGGGCGCGAGCGCCATCCGCGCGCACACCAACGTGGATTACGAGATGCAGCTTCGCGGGGTGGACGCCCTGACGCGGCTGCGCGAGGCCAATCGTGATCGCGTCGATGTGCAGGTCGTCGCCTTCATCACGTCCTCGGCGGCGCGGGGCGACCCGGACAAGGCGCGCGCCTGGCTCGAGGATGCGCTGGCCGCCGGGGCGGACTGCATCGGGGGCGTGCCCAACCTCGCGCCCGATCCACGGCGCTACATCGACATGCTGCTCGATGTCGCTGAAAAGCACGGCAGGATGGTGGACCTCCACATCGACGAGACGCTCGATTCCGAGGCGCGCTGGTTCGACTACCTCGTGGAAGGCACACGGCGGCGCTCGCTGGGAGGGCGGGTGGTCGCCAGTCATGTGTGCGCCTTGTCCGCGCGGCCCGACGACGACGCCCGGCGTGCCATCGAGGCGGCCGCCGGGGCCGGGGTCGGGGTTTGCACCCTGCCGGCGGCCAATCTGTTCCTGCAAGGCCGTGGTTCGGGGCACTGCGTGCCTCGCGGGCTGACGCGCGTCAACGAATTGCTGGCCGCCGGGGTGACGGTGGCGACGGCGTCCGACAACATCCAGGACGCTTTCGTCCCGGTCGGGGCGGGGGATCCGCTGGAAATCGCCCGCTGGACGATCCTCGCGGCCCATCTGCTCGAAGATGCCGCCGCCCGCGCCTTCGACATGGTCACGGCCGCGCCGGCGCGCCTGATGGGGCTGGGCGAGCAGTACGGACTGCGCTGCGGCGCCGCGGCCAATCTGCTGCTGACCCGATGCGAGAACGTCGAGGAGCTGGTGGCCGGCGGCGCGCTGGTGCGCACCGTCCTGCACGAGGGGCGGGTGGTCGCGGGCAGCTTCGATGCGATACGCCCCGCCGGGCGCCCCTGAGGCCGAGTGGATTCAAACGATCGAGGACGGCAGAATGGAAGCATATATCGCAGACTGGTTGCATCTGGGCCTACGCTGGCTGCACGTGGTGGCAGCCATCACCTGGGTGGGCTCCTCCTTTTATTTCAACCGCATCGACCGCTCTTTCCGTCCGCCGGTGCCTCCGGTGGATCGCGTGAGCGGCCAGCTCTGGTCCATTCACGGCGGCTCCATCTACAACTACAGCCGCTATCCCACGGGCCCGGGCTACGTGCCCGAGAACCTGAAATGGTCGAAATGGGAATCCTTCGGCACCTGGGTCTCGGGAGCCCTGCTGCTGGCGGTGGTGTACTGGTGGGGCGCGGGCATCAATCTGGTGACGGGCCCCGGCGGCCTCAGCCCCGCCGTGGGGATACTGGTCTCGGCGGCTTCCATGGTCGTGGCCTGGGTGGTCTACGACCTGATGTGCCGGACGATCCCCAGCGACCACGTCCTGTCGGTCGCCGTCGCGGTCTTCATGGCGCTGCTGCTCTGGATTTTCCTGCAGATATTCAGCGGCAAGGCGGCCTTCCTGCATGTCGGGATCGCCATGGCGACCCTCATGGCGGGCAATGTGTGGTTCGTGATCCTGCCCGGCCAAAAGAAGATGCTGCAGGCCATCAAGGACGGCACCATCGATCGGTTCGACGTGGGCGCGGACGCCAAGCGGCGCAACTACCACAGCAACTACCTGACGCTGCCGATCGTCTTCGCGATGATCGCAAGCCACTTTCCCATGACCTACGGCAGCGCCCATGCATGGCTGGGGTTCATTCTGATCAGCGCCGCGGGCGTCGCGGTCCGGCACTTCTTCAATACCATGCACCATGGCCATACGCAAAAGCGCTGGCTCGCGGCCGCCGCGCTCATCAGCCTGGGGGCCATCGTGCTGCTGGCGCCGCCCAGCCAGACCTCCTCCGCCGGCGGTCCGGCGGCGGCCGTCGACGCCGGCCGGATCGCCTCGATCATCGAGACGCGCTGCGCCGCCTGTCATGCCGTCAAGCCCACCAT
>Ga0180216_1001140_pt1 | contig 24479 bp, 27 predicted proteins | sample eDN3rd37CBELigMG_FD_128879 | JGI IMG/M metagenome (GOLD analysis project Ga0180216, IMG submission 128879) | Enriched Miracle-Growth compost microbial communities from Emeryville, California, USA - eDNA 3rd pass 37_C BE-Lig MG (version 2)... ... | reverse complement strand
GTCCGGAACCTCTGGTTGGCTTTTTCCTCGCTTTTCCTCGCTTTTCCTGGCTTTTCCTGGCTTTTCCTGGCTTTTCCTGGCTTTTCCTGGCTTTTCCAGCCGTTTTCCGGCCGCGTTCATAGGCGCGGCGCAACTGGCAGCGGTTTCCGCGGCTCAGCCTGACATCATACTCGTCCCGGTCCTTCTTCCTACGAACGCGCTGCGGCGCGTGACGCCCCTCCAGCCAGCCAAAGCGATGATGCAACCCACACTTTCCCATTTCAGTCCTGATTGCATAGATAACTCATCGCTCTTCTTCAGCGTCCGTCCATAGGCTTGAGAAGGCCACTTTGGTACTTCCACCGTTCCTCCCAGGCGCGGCCAAAATGGCGTCGCAGCGCCGCCGCGTCGGCATCGTCGGGTACGGCCACCTGGGCCGCTACCTGGCCAAGGCGATCCGCGAGGACCCCGCCGCCTCGCAGCGGCTGGAGCTGGCCTTTGTGTGGAACCGGACGCGGAGCGCCATCGACGACCTGCCGGCCGAGCTCATCTTGGACGACCTTGCGGACTTTGCCTCGCGGTGCGCTCCCGCTCTATCGCTGCCGCGGTGCGCAGGTCAGCGGCGTGAGCAGCGGCGCTCACTCACAAGCCGCGCGGGCGCCCTGTGTGGCCGGTGCGGCGGGGCGCGGCAACGCAGCAAGGCCGACGTCATTGTCGAGGTCGCGCACCCGGCCATCTCGCTCCGGTACGGCAGGGCCTTCCTGCAGCACAGCCACTACATGGTGCGCGCCGGCGGCCGTCCGCCAAGGGGGGTTGCTTGGGGCGTCCGCCGAGCGCTGATGGATGGCGACCGGCACGACCGAATCGAGGCTGTGCATACGTGCGTGGCCAGGTGGGCTCGCCGACGGCGCTGGCCAACGCCGACTTGGAGCAGAGCCTGCGGGCGGGCGCGGCCGCGGGCCCCTATGGCCTCTACGTTCCGGCCGGTGCCCTCTGGGGCGGCGTCGATATTCAGCGCATGTCCGAGCGCGGGACGCTCACGTCGCTGACGGTCACCATGAAGAAGGCGCCCCACCACTTCCGTCTGGAGGCCCCGCTCAACGCCAAGCTGGAGGAGGCCGCCGCCAAGTCGGCCGAGACGGTCCTCTTTGAAGGTCGATGGCAGGGGCACCCGGCCCGCCACGGTCAGCACTCAGCACCGCGCGCTGACAGGGACTCGCGACTCCGCGCTGCGGCGGTGCGTGGCGGCGCAGGACCCGTGCGCGAGCTGTGCCCGCTGGCGCCCAACAATGTGAACACCATGGCGGCGGCGGCGCTGGCGGCGGCGTCGCTGGGCTTTGACGGCGTGAAGGCGCGCCTGATCGCCGACCCGAGGTGCGCCAGCGTGCGCCTCTCCACCGGCGTGGCGCGTGCGTGCTAACCTCTGGCCTGACACCGCCTCCCCCGCGCACGCGCATCGCATCCCCCTGTTGCAGCCTGGACCGCCATGTGATCGAGGTCGACGTGGGCGGGCCCAACGGCTTCCGGGTGCTGACGGAGCGGTCCAACCCGGCGGCGCGCGGTGCCGTAACTGGCCAGGCCACATACGGCGCCTTCCTCTCGAGCCTTCTGGCCGCCGGCACCCAGGGCAGCGGCGTGCATCTATGCTGAAATGCTGTGTACTGTTGACACCAAGACACCATAACAGGCAGCAGCCCGGCGCGCGATTCCATGTGCACAGTAGGGCTACTGTCGGGCATTGGCTCTGCGCGCGGCTACGGCTGAGATCCCTTCTCTATAGGAACGTTGATAACTCCCAGGCTCTGTAGCCTAGTCTGCGAGCGAACGACTCTGAGGTCCCTTCTCTAAGAACTTTGGTGCCCAGTCAGCAAGCGAGCTCGGTTCGCGAAGCGCAGAAAATTGATGAAGTGTCCACACTAGTTTGCGATTGTTTACAAGGAGGAGGCTCCATCGGGGAGGTGGGGAAGCGCCCAGCCAAGGGGCAGCGTTCACCCAACGCGCGGGCACGCGTCTACAAGACGGTGCGGCTGGTTACTTGCCCAGGGTCGGGAAGTCCTGGTCGCTGAAGACCGGCGCGGCGGCCTCGCGGCGCTGCGACGGGGCGGTGCCCGGCGCCGGCCGCGGTGGCCTGGAGTCGAAGCCGCCGCGGGACGCGCCGCGGCCGCCACGGCCGCCACGGCCGCCGCGCGGTGCCTCGCCGCGGTACAGAGGCTGCGGCTGGATGTCGATGGTCACGACCTCCTTGCGCTCCTTCTGCTTCTTCGACTTGCCGCCGGCGGACTTCTTGAGGTCGCCGAACAGCTCCTCCTCCTCCTTCTCCAGCGGCACAGCGTCCTTCCACTGGGAGTCGTCCGCGCCCTCGTTCGGGCGGCGAGCGGCCGGCAGCTCGAACTCGGCCTTCGGCTTGCTCTGCAGGTACTCGTCCAGCGTCTTGAGCTGGTGGGGCAGCGGGCGCCATTCGGAACCGGGATGGGTGGGCACGAGGGAGAGAGCGTTAGACTACGCGGCATCCGACCCTGGGGCGCGCGCCGGCTGGCGCGCGACGCCGCCGTACGTTGTCGTCCGGATCCGGGGCGCGCTCGCGGGTCTCGGCGGCCGGCTCCGGGGCACCCTCCTCGGTGCTGGTCGCGGCCAGCGCCTCGGCCGACTTGTCGCCCTCGACCTCCTCGGCGGCGGCGCCCGGCGCGCCCCAGTTGCCGCGGCCCATGGTCTCCTTCTTCTCGCCCTCGCGGCGCGGCACGTTGCTCTGGCGGTCGTAGACGCGCTTGCCACGGCCGTCGTCGCGGTAACCGCCACGGCCGCCGCGGCCGCTGCCACGGCCACCGCCGCGGCCGCGCTCGCCCTCAAAGCGGCGGCGCTCCGGCAGCTCGTCCGAGCCCTCGGCGTCGCCCGCCGGGCGCGGGGCGCGCTCGCGCTGACCTGCAGCCACCGCGCACCAGCGTCGAGGCACACGAGAGCCCGCGGGGTGTCAGCAAGGGCTGCCCACGCAGCAGCGGTCGGGATCGCGTCCGCAGCACGGTCCGTTCGCGTGCGCCAGATGCCTCAGCGTGGAGTGATATGGTTCTTCAACAGGCCGCCCGTTTGGCAGACCTCGGTAACTTAGTACGAGTTGAATTTGGAATCATCTTTAGCATCTCACGCGCGACGCGATCGCTCGGGGAGTCCCTCCCGCCGCCTCGCACACGCCTCCGCACGCGGTGCCCCGGCTTGTGCTCCGGCCCGGCTCCAGCCGTTTCCAGCGTCCTCCGAGCGGCGGCGCCCCCGTGCACGGCGCCGTGCGCATGCGGCCAATTCGCCCCGGCCCCCCGGTCCGCCATGTCGCCCCGTGCCTGAACCACCCACCCGCCCATCGCGCGGGCCCCATCCGCCGCGATTCGCTGCCCTCGGTCGGCGCCATCCGCGCCGCATCGGCGCGCCCACGTACCCTCGCGGGGCTGGCGCGGCTCGCGGGGCTGGCGCGGCTCGCGGGGCTGGCGCGGCTCGCGCGGGCCGGCGTTGCCGGCGCCCTGCGGGCGGCCGCCGGCAGGCTTCGAGGCGGCCGCAGCGCCCTCGGCCTTGGCCGGCTTGCCAGCAGCGGCAGCCGCCTTGGGCGCGGCGGCGGCCGGCTGCTGCGGCGCATCATCGTCGTCCACCACCAGCAGGTTGAAGCGGTTCAGCGATGCGACCGCCATGGCTGCCCGATGCGCTCCGCCGGCCGTCGCAGCGACGGCGCGGGTGTCCGGTGTCCGGGTGGGGCGATGGAGCGGGAACGGTGGAAGTGCCCCGCAAGGACAGCGCCGACGCGATGACGTGGCACAGGCGCCGCTGGAGGGGCACGAGCTGGCGGGCGCGACGGCATGGCGCGACGGCATCCGGGCATGGTGCAGCGCTCCGCTCGTCAACGAGTTCAACGGTGTTGTACAGCAGCATACTCGTACAGGTACGCACACAGAGAGAGGTGACGAATGAGTACAGCGACGCCCCGCGCTTCACTCTTGCAGCAGCCGCTGGTTCAGTGCCGGGTCCCGGAAGTAGCACGTCCGGCCGTCCTGCTCGCCCATGTCTTCCGGGATGCACGCGTCCAACGGATGGCCCGTGGACTTGCGGCTCTCCGAGGCCCGGAACAGCAGCTCCATGTAAAAGTCGGCCGGCATGTACTTGTTCTTGCAGCCGTCGTCCAGCTCCTCCTTGGTGAACCTGCTCGCGCACCGCGCGCACGGGCGCCGCCCTGGTACGCGTCCGCTCTCAGGCCCTGCGCCCATAGCGCTATGGACGACGGGGCGGACGCCGTACCGGACGGACAGCTTGTCGATGCAGCCGACAAAGAACTGGCACCGAAAGATCTTTTGGCTCTTGCGCGCAAAGTCAAAGCACTGGATGAGCACGTCCTCGCGCAGCATCACGTCGACGTGGAACGTGATGGGGCCGTCCGCGGGGCCGTACACCCTGCGCCAACGGGCAAAGCCTGGGGCCGCCGTCCGGCGGCCGTTAGCGGCGAGCCAGCGGCAGCACAGGCGGCGCGGCGGCGCGGGACCGCGTACGGGATGCTGTCCTTGCTGTTCTTGGTCGCGGTCGCATACACCAGCATGTCGCCCTGGTAGATGCGCAGGAACGGCGCGCATTTACCTGCGCGGCTGTTCCCCCTGCAGCCGGGTGTTCCATCTGTGAGCTACGGGCAGGCAGCACGCAACGCCGTCCAGGGCAGAGGCGCACCCTTCTTGTCGACGATGGGCACGCCCGACAGGTTGATCCGGTACAGCTGCAGCCGCTGGCTGTGAAGCTTGATCTCGCGGTAGATGATCTCCTTGTAGTACTTGATGTACCTGGGAAGCGCACCCCGGTGCACCAGCGAGGACGACGGCGCGTCACGCCACGTACGTTGGAGGGGGTGTCGCCTCATCGGGGCCGCCAGCCGGACGCACCGCTTTTGCGCCGGCTGTGTGATGCCGACCTTGTCCCCCGCCATGCGCCGCTGGCCAAACATCTGCATCGCCTCCTTCTCGTCCCTGCACACGCCCGAGTACAGCAGGTACGCGCAGATGACGGTGCCCGTTCGCCCTTTGCCGCCCTGCCGTGCGGCCGACGCCGGGCACCTCGTCATAGCGAGAAGGTCAGCGGGGGCAGCTCTGGCGGCCGCCGCCGCCGTGAGCCCCACACGCCCCAAGCGCACCTTGCAGTGAATGCACACGACGTTGCGCTCGTCGAGCTTGAGCCACGAGTCGATGGAGGCGCAGATGGTGAACAGCAGCTTGAGCGGCGGCGCGTGGTGGTCCGGCCACCCAAAGTGGAGCACCTGGTGGTTGAGCTTGGCAAAGTCGTACGTGCGCTCGGACAGGTTGTACACCATGTAGTGGTCGCCGTGCTCTGACTTGAGCATGTCCGCGACATCTTCCAAGCTGTTGCGGTACGCGACCTCCAGACCCTCGCCCGGGAAGGCCATCGCTGGCGCGGGAGCCAACTCCTGCGGACCCCGGCGCGCGGCGCCGTCAGCCAGGCGCAGGCGGCCCCGCGCCGGCGGCGATGGGCGTACCGATGATGCGCGGCACGATGTAGGTCAGGTCGAGGTCGTACTTCTCCGTGATAAACCGCTTGCGGTCCTTCGACACTTGGCTCTGGATGACTGTGTTGAGCTTGAGCTTGCGGTTCACCTTGGCCGCCGCGGGCTTGTTGAGGCGCTCGAGCGTGTCGCTGCTGACAGACGCCCGCCGGTCCGCGTCGCTCGACTTGGTCGTGAACAAGCTCGCAAACAGCGACTTGCGCGTGGCCACCGGCTCGGCCGCCTCCAGCGTCTGTGCAGACCCAGCGCGCGCCACAGCACCACCCCGGGGGGCGACACTGTCAGGCGCGGCGGCGACTCCGCCCGGGACGCCGGCTGGCCTCCGCATCGTACCCGGTCGGTCGCCATCGTGTCCTGCGACGTCGACTTGGTGAGCGTGCTCAGCTCGCCGTTCGAGCCCTTGCTCTCCCCGGTCGCGCCGGACAGCGGCCGGCCCGGGCCAGCGCTCGCCGGCGGGAGGCCCGGCGGGACGGAGAGCGAGGCCTGGCGCGAGTGCCGGTGCCGCCGCGCGGCCGGACCGTGCAGGAAGCTCGCGTCATCGTCGTTGCTGGCGCCGTCGTCGAACGTGGTGTCGGCGTCCGAGTCGCTCGCCTCCAGATGCAGCGGCGACGGCGTGCGGCGCGCGGGGCCCGCGGGCCCGACGTCCAGCCCGCTTGGCCACTTGCTCACGGCCGAAAGCGGCGCAGAGTGGCTCGGCAGGTCGTCCGTGGAGGCGGACGCCGGCAGGGGCGCCCCGCCCTCCTGAGGCCGCGCCGCCGCGTCCGCACGGGAAACATCGCGCCGCAGCGGTCAGCGACGGCGCCGAGCGCGCTGCCGCGCCGGTCCCCCCTCACAAAGGCGCACCCGGTCGGCGGTGTCGACCCACGTTGTGGGGTCGTCGTCCTCGTAGTGGCCCGCGGCCGCGGTCGATGGCGGCGTCGGTGCCGGCAACAGCGGACCTTTGGCCGGTGCTGCCATGGCTCCCGGCGCCAGCGGCAGCTGCAGCAGCGGCAGGCCCAGCGTCCCCTCCGGCGGCGCGCTGGTGGCGCCCTGGTCCTTGGCGGCCATCAGAAGCGGCAGCAGCGAGGGCGCCTCGTCCAGGGCGGAGTGCGCCTTGAACGGCCGCACGCGGCGCGACGGCAGCAGGTACGGCAGCTCTGGGAACTTTCTCCCGGGCTGCTCACCTCAGTTGCGCGAGCCCGCCGGAAACGATGTCAGCAGAGGGGGGGAGTGGCACGCCCGCCCTGAATGGCGGTCGCGACCGTGACCGTACCTCGCGGCTGAGAATGTCTTCGAGCCAGTCGTCCTCGACGTCGGCGCGGGCGCGCGAGCGGAGCGGCGGCAACGCGCCGCCGTCGTCCCCACCTGCGGACGGGATCTGCGGCCGGTCCCGTCAACCCTTGGAGCTGGCAGCCCCCCGTCAGTCGGCCGTGGCGGGTGCTCGATGCCCCACTGCCGCGTGCGTACTGCTTTGTTGGCGCGGGTCGTCGTGGCGCTGATGGGCGTGGGCCGCCGCCACAGCAGCGACTTGACGGCCTCGGCCGTCGCCTTGGCCGCCGACAGCGCCGCGCTCGGCGTCGGCGCCGGCTCGTCCGCGTCCGCCGCCGCCGCCGCCGGCACGGCCGCCGGCACCGCGCCGGCGGCGGCGTAAAAGGCCGGTGGGGCGGCCGCCGAGTCGCCCAGCCGCAGCTTGGCCAGCGCCGCGTCGGCCGCGCTCGCCGGATCGGCCGCGGGGCCCGCCGCGCTCGGCGCGCCGTCGGTCGCGGCCCCCGCGCCAGGCGCGGCCGGCTCGTCGGCGACCGGCCCCGCGTCGCCAGGGGCGACCTCCTGGCGGTACCGACGGCGCGCGCTTTCGTCGTCGACGTCCTGCTGGTAAAACTGCAGCTCCATCAGCGCGTCGATGGCGAGGCCCGTGTGGCCGTAGTGGTTGGCGAGCACGCGCCGGAGCGTGGTCGCCGGGATGTCGGGAAACATGGCGCGCAGCTGCGCCACCTCGCCCTCCGTGGCCGCGGCGGGCGCCGGCGCCGCCGCCACTGTCGTCGGCGCTGCGGCATCCTCATCGCCCACCGCGGCCGATGCTGCCGGCTCAGCCGCGTCCGCATCCGCGTCGGCGTCGGCTTCCGCGTCCGCGCCCGCGTCCGCGTCGTTTGCGACGAGGTCGACCCGGGCCGGCGCGGGCGAGCTCCAGCCGGCCTCCGAGTCGTCGGCGTCGACGGCGTCGTGGTTGGCGGCGGTGCGGTCCGCCGCCGCGGCGTCCGCGTCCATGTCGAGCACGTCGATCGCGATCGCCGCGGCCGCCGGCTGCGGCGGCGGCGGCGGCGGCTGATGCTCCGCCATCGTGCTCGCTCGTGTCCGCGTCGCCGCCGCACGTAGATCGCCCTGCTGGTGAGCGGCGGCGTGGGCCCGCGCGTTGTGCCGGGCGAAGGACGACGGCGCAATGGCGCGTCTCTGTTGCCTCCCGCGGCCGTTGCCTTCCGCGGCAGCCGACCGAGGCCGAGCGTGTGGGCGCCGTGGTGGTGTGACGCCCACGCTGCGATGCCGCGTCGCCTCGCGGGCTCTATGCTGTGGCCGCTGAGAGAAAGCGCTCCGTCCTATATCATGTAGAAGCCCCAGCGCAGCACCGCGTCGGTCCCTGCCGCGCCGCGCCGGGCCGTGCTGTGGCCGCTGAGAGGAAGCGCTCCGTCCTATATCATGTAGAAGCCCCAGCGCAGCACCGCGTCGGTCCCTGCCGCGCCGCCCCGGGCCGTGCTGTGGCCGGTGCGGCACGCGCATGTCCGCCGCCCGGCCGGCGCATGCATACACTGCCCCGCGAGAATTTCTGACAACTCTCTGACTCGTCGGCCAGGGTTCAAGTGCGTTTGTTTCGACCAGTTTGCGGTTCGATGGCGCCCACCAGTTTTGATCGACCCTTAGTGTAGTGGTCAGCACGCTGGACTTTGAATCCAGAAACGGCAGTTCAAATCTGCCAGGGTCGGGAACAGGAGGCGCCGATTTCATTTTTTCTTTTTGGCGAGCCTTCTGCTGGCGCGGAACAGGCAGCAGCAGGGGGGCGGGGAACGAGACGCCGAGGAGGCGGAGGAAGGAACCAAGGAAGGAATAGACGCAGCGAGCAAGCATCAACCACGACTCGGGGGGCAAGGTGCCCAACCACGCAGGATGCCGCGGCCGAAGCGCGAGAATAATGGCGGCGCCGTGGGACGAAGTCGTCCGACGTCTGTGGGCTGAGCTGCCGCCGCGGGCGACCAGCAACGACGGCCCCCGCCTTACCATCGGCCTGCTCGCGCCCGGCCAGCCGGCCGATCCGACCGGCGCCTCGTGGGACGTCGTCAACGCGGGGCAGGAGCTCGCCCAGGTGCTGAGCCCGGGCCTCGCCAGCGATGCTGCGGTCTACGCCGACGTCCTGCGGTGCCTGCCAGCCGCCCAGTGCCGCCGGCTCGCCGCGGAGCCCGCGCCCGGCGGCCCGGCCGAGGTCGCCACCGCCCGCGCAATCGCCGACTGCGCGGCGGTCGTCGCGTTCGAGCTGCTGGGGACCGCGGCGGTGGTGCGCGCGCTGCGAGCCGCGCGCGCCGCGGCCCGCCTGCGCGCGCTCGTGCTCGTGCCCAACTTGGAAGTGCTGGACCCGGCCGGTGCGCGGTGGGCGCCGACGCTGGGCGCACTCGACCTCGTGACCGTCGTGGTGGCCAAGACGGCGTCGCTGGTGCCCGTCCTCGAGGCCTGGGTCGCCGCCACCTGGCCGCGGTCGGCGTCGCGGCTACCGACGGTCGCGCTGGTCGGCCACTGCTGCCCGCTGCCGGTGCCTGTGCCCGCCGCGGCCGCACGGGACACGGTGCTGCACTTTGCCGGCTGCTCCGGCAGCAAGAACACACTCGCGTGCGTCCGCGCCGGCGTTGCGCTCGTGCGCCGCGGCCTGCCGGGCGCGCGCCGCTGTGTGGTGTGCATCACGCCCAAGTGGGTCCCGCCGCCGGAGGCGGACGACAACGAGGCCGACCTCGGCCGCCGTGCCCTGGCCGGCACCATCTACGGCGTTCCACCGGCCGCGCTCGATGAGATTCGTCGCCTGGTCGCCGCCAACCACGACGTGGCCGAGCTCGTGCTGCCCGCCGCGCCGCTGAGCGAGGCCGCCAAGGCGGCGCTGTACGCGCGCGGCCGCCTGGCGCTGTGCTGCTCCAACGCCGAGGGCTTTGGCCACACCATCCTCGAAGCGGCGGCGTACGGGTGCCTCGTGGTCACAACGGATGGCGTGCCCATGCGCGACGTCCTGCTCACGCCGCCGGCGCGCCGGGCCGCCGGAGTGCGGCCCGTGGCCCTCGCGGCGCCGCGGGCGCGCCGCCCGGCCGGCCATGGCTGGTGGTACGAGGTGGACGCCGAGGCGATCGTCGCCGCGGCGGTGCCGCTGCTGGAACGTGCGGCGGAGGCCACGGACGACGAGGTGGTGGCCGCCTGTGTGGCCAGCTTCGCGTGGCGGCAGCGGTGCCTCGTGCGGGGCCTCGGCGCGCTGCTCGACGGCCTGTTGCCCCCCCACGAGTGATCCGGATGGTGGCTGCGCGGGCGGCCGGACCGGCCAGCGCGGTGCTTGTGAACTCGCTGCGTGGGCGGCCGGATCGGCAAGCGCGGTGCTTGTGAACTCGTCAACGTGTGTCCTGTACAGACTAGAGGGCGAGCGACGAAAAGGCCGCCTCGAGCTGCTGCGCTCGCCATCACTAATCGAATGGGCGCCGAGGGTACTTGTAGTCTTTTCGAGCCAAGGGTACCCAAGGTCCTATAGTGTAGCGGTTAGCACGAGAGACTCTGAATCTCTAAACCCCAGTTCGAGTCTGGGTAGGACCTACAGCTGAGCCTCATCAGCGCTTTCTCTTTTTTTGGCGCGAAATGGTTGCGCCACCGAAGCGCCACCAAGAGGACCTTGCAGGGAACAGACAGAGCGAGGAGGGTGGTGATGGGGAATCATTGGGGACGCTAAGAGCAACGGCTGACTGGAGGGCGAGGAGGAAGAACGGCTGGCTGGAGGACGAGGAGAAAGGCAACAAGGGCGACGGCTGGCCGGAGCTTGGGAGGGCGAAGGACGAGGACGAGCGGCAGCCGGGAGGCGCGGCGGCGACAGACCGGCGAGGTGTCAGAGAGGCGAGGCCGCCGCGGCAGGCAGGCCGCAGGCGTGGCCGGATGAGGCTACAGCAAACAGTAGGGCCCTAACGGGAGCAGCAGGTGAGAGCCGGCGGTGCGACCCCACCGCAGGCTCGACGCAAGGAGTATCAGCGCGACGCAGGCAGGGAGCCGCGTGCGGGCGTGCGGGCTGGACGCAGCTTAGCTGACCGCCACAGCCAGACGGCCCCAGCAGGGCTTCACAGACGCCGCAGACGCACGCCGCGGTCATGCCCTAGCAAACTGCCGCGTCTCGCCGGGCGGCTCTGGTTCAGGCTGGGCGGCCGGCCCACACGAAGGCTTGCACCACCATGTGCGACGGCAACCGCGGCCGTGGCGGCCCGCACTTTGCCCGCCACAGCGCCGCCAGCACTGCGTACGGCCGGCGCTCACCAACTAGTCGGGCTCGGTCAACCCGCTGCTAACCCAACCGTACGCTGCCGCTGGCCGCGGCCGGCGCGACCAAAAACACTAGGCCGGAGAAGCGCCGCGGTGTCAACCACTTTGACGACTTTGGCGAGTACATGCAAGTCAAGATGCGCAAGCTATCCGAGCAGCTCAATAAGCCGTGCGCACGCGTGCCCCCACGCCGGCGGCGGCCTCGACCGTCTTATGCTGACGCGGGATGGCGCCTCGAACGCGTGCGGGTCCGGCTCCAGGGCGACCGCGAGCTCGGGCGGCGGCAGCGCCATCTTTGCGGGCGTGTCCATCTACGTGGACGGCATCACGACGCCGTCCAACCTGGAGCTGCGGGACTTGATCGTCAAGCACGGCGGCGACTTTCAGTACTACCTCGTCTCGTCCGTGACTCACATCGTCGCGACGCACCTGCCAGACGCCAAGGTGAAGCAGCTACGGTACGGCCGCGCCGACCAAGCGGGCGGACGCACCGGCAGCGCCCGGCGTCTCACGACAGTCGCCCGCGCATCGCTGCGCCTGGATGGACCGGCGCCAGCAAGGAAAAGGTGGTGCACCCGGACTGGATCGTCCAGAGCTGCGCGCAGGGCGTGCTGCTGCCGTGGCAGCAGTTTGCCCTGTACCGCGGGCCGCTGCCGTCGCAGCGGCAGCTGCCCTTTGCGCCGCCGGGTCCAGCCACGTCAGTTGCGCCGCTGGGGGTATCGGCACCGGCAGCAGCGCCCGATCGGCCGCCGGCAGACGAGCCGCCCGAGGAAGACGCGGACGACGCAGGAGAGGAAGACGACGAGGGCGACGGCGAGGGCGACCTGCCACCCGCCGAGAACGAGGACGACGAGGCAGACGACGGCAACGGCTGGCACAGCGCGCTGATGGGGCGGTCGATGGTCGAGCGCGAGGCCGCCGCCTTCCGGTCCAAGTGGGTGCAGGAGAACATCAGCACGCACCCCGACTTTCTCCGCCGCTTCTTCGCCAACTCGCGGCTGCACTTTCTGTCTACCTGGAAGAACGAGTTTGTCAAGCTCGTAAGCGACATGAAGACGTGCGTGCCTTGCAGCCACATGTACCAGCGGGCACGGGCGATATGGGCGGTCCTAACGAAGCACGTTCCTTTTTCGGCGCGGTCGGCGCCGTTGCAGTCAACGCGACCTGGCGCGCGAGGCGGGCGCCGTGGCCAAAGCGCCGCAGCGGCGGGCGGCGGGCAGCGAGGGGCCCACGCGGCTCATCTTCCATGTGGACATGGACTGCTTCTTCGTCTCTGTCGGCATCCGCGACCGGCCGCACCTGCGCGACAAGCCCGTGGGCGTGTCGCACTCCAAGGGCTCGCTCGAGGCTGCCACGGCCGAAATCGGTTCGTGCCTGCGCTGGCGTGCTCTAACAGGCCGCGGAGGCGCTGACCGCGACGGCTTCCGCTCGCCCTTCTTGCCCTTGCTCTTGCCTGCGCAGCATCCTGCAACTACATTGCGCGGCAGTACGGCGTCCGCAACGGCATGATGTGCGTTGCGGAAGGCTGGCGGCCCGAGATGAAGCGACCGAGGGCCGTGCTTACCACTGTGCCGCCACGGTAGCTGTTTGCATGCGGCTTGCAACACCCCAGTTTGGCGTCCGCCCGCAAACGCTGCCCAGACCTGCAGCTCCTCCCGTACGAGTTTGACAAGTACAAAGCAGTCTCCCAAGAGCTGTACAAGGCAGGCACCCCAGGGTCGACGGCACGCGCCAGCGGGCGCGTGCTCCACCTGACACTCGCAGCGCGGGGTGTTTTCGCCACATGCGCCACCGCCGGCAGATCTTCTTCCAGTATGCGGACGACCTCCAGGCGGTCAGCTGCGACGAGGCGCTGCTGGACGTGACGTCGCGCGTGGCCGACGTCAACGACGCCGCGGCGGCCCTGTCGTTGGCACAGGAGATGCGGGCCGCCATTTTTGAGCGAACTGGCTGCCACGCGTCCATTGGCGCCTCACACAACATTCTCCTCGCAAGGTGCGCCGCGCGGCGCACCACACAAACGCTGGGTCGCACCTTGCTCACGTGAGCATGCTTGGCGCACGTGGCGACCATGTTGCAGGCTGGCCACAAAGAAGGCCAAGCCGATGGGACAACACTTTCTCGGCCACGACCAGGCGGACGCTTTCTTGCTCGACGTACGCCGAGCGGCCCTGCGTGTCTTGGCCCCCCCGGGCGCCATATGGCTCACCGGTCCGAGCCGTTGCCAGATGCCGGCCGCGACGGGCCGCGCGCAGCTGTCGGTGGACGACCTGCCCGGCGTCGGCTGGGCGATCAGCAAGCAGCTGGAGGACCTGGGCATTCGTGCGGTGCGCGACCTGCGCCAGCGCAGCTGCGAGGAGCTGCAGAGCGTGCTGGGCCAGAAAGTCGGCGAAAACCTCTATCACTTTGCGCGCGGCAAGGACGACCGCCCCCTGGTGTCGGTGCAGCCGCGCAAGACCGTGGGCGCGGAGGTCAACTGGGGCATCCGCTTTGAGGAGGAGAGCCAGGTGCACAAGTTCCTGAATGACCTCGCGGCCGAAGTGGCGCGCCGCCTGCAAGAGGCCGGCGCGGCCGGGCGCACCATCACGCTCAAGGTCCGGCACGGCGGGTGCTCTGGAGCTGGCGTGGCGTCCTCCTGACGGCGTGCTATGGCTGAGGGAACCGCGGACGTCTACTGCGAGCAGGAGAAGAAGCGCCAGCTCGACTTTGAGGCGCCGCGCAAGTTTCTGGGGTGCGGTCCGTGCGATAACTTTAGCAAGTGCGCCACAGCGGCCCGGCACAGATTGAAGCACGATCGCCGCTCACTTGGTGCGCACCTCTGTCCTTGTGGGTACGGGCAGCAGGTCGGTGGTTCTGCCAACTGCCACGGACTCGGCGGAGGTGATCGGGCGCGAGTGCATCGCCCTGCACAAGGCGCTCAAGATCGCGGCGCTCGACCTGCGCGGCGTCGGCATCCACCTGAGCCGGCTGGAGCCGGCGCGCGGCGCCGCCAGCTCTGCTGCCAGCAAACCTTCGCCGTTGGCGCAAGCGTTTCGGCACGCCGCGCCTCCGCCTGCCGCGCAGGGGCCCGGAACGCTACCGGCGGCGCGGTCGGCGCCGGACCCCGCGCCAACACCACCACCAGCAGCCCCGGTTATGGCGATGGTGCGGCGTGCGCTCTGTCGGCGCGACTTGGTCGACAGCCAGCGCTCACGGTGTGGCCAGCAAGTGCTTCCTTGTTGGTGGCGGTGCCAGGAGGATGTGGACGCCGTCGTATTCGCATCGCTGCCGCCGGAAGTGCAGGCGGACGTCGCCAGTGCGTTCGGGCTGGGCGCGGCACAGCTGCTCGCCAAGCTCCGCGGCGAACCGGAGCCGGGCCCCAGTGAAGCCCGACCGGCTGCGCCGCCTGCCGCGGAGGCCCCGCCTGCGCCGCAGCCGGCGGCTCCTGCGCCGGAGGACGACTCGCTGCTCGGCGCCACCACGATCGAGGGCGTGCGCGACGTTTTGCGTCAGTGGCGCCAGTCGGCGGCCGCGCCGCTGGCTGTGGATGTGGACGCCGTCACCGCCTTTCTCTGCAAACGCGTCCAGGTCGGAAACGCCGAGCTGCCGATGCTCGCGCTGCGCTACCTGAATCGGTACGTAGCGACAGACAAACCGTGCCCACAGGGGTGGGCGACCACACTGAGTGCGCCCACTCGTCCGCTCGCCTTCGCAGTGTTTGTCTCAGGCTGGTGTCAGACGCTGAGGCTCCTTGGCGCGATGCATACGATGCCATTGTACAGGCTGTACAGACGGTGATGGTGGCGCGCTACGGCCACCAGCTGGCATTGTAACGTCAGTGTACACGATCGTATATGTACAGAAGCTACTCCAGCGCCCGCCGAAGGGCGTCGGAAAACTGGACAAAATGCGTGAGCGAGTTTGCGCTCGTGGCCAGCGTGGCCGTCGCTGGACGCTCCCAGGTGACTCGCACGGAGGGCGGAGCGGCCTCGGCCAGCGGCGCGGCGGTCGTCAGCTCGGCCATCAGCACGAACATCGGCGGGCTCTCCGACGGCGCGACCGGCAGATCGCCCACGCTGGGGGTAAGGGGGGCGGAGGCGGCACGAAAAGCGCCCTGCGGGGAGGGGTCAGGGTCACCGTTACGTTGTTGACTTCAATGTGCGACCCATCCGTACATGGGCACGGCAGCCTCGGGGGCGGGGCGGGCGCGGGCCCGCCGTGCCCGCCGGTTCCACGTGCTGGTGTGCGCGGCGGCTCGGACGCGGCCCCGCTCGTCCTGCGCCCGGCCAAGTGCGAGGCGGGCGGTGCCGCGCGGGATCAGCGCCACACCTCACTTTCTGATGAATGAACACAAGGCGACGTACGTCTCGCTCCAGCAGGCGCAAGCCAAAGGTGGTCGTCAGCGCGTGCACCACCCGCTGCCACAAGTCGCTCGCCGGCTCGCCCGGTCGGCCTCTCAGCTCTTGCGCAGCTTCTTCGGACGGCAGATGGCGCTTTCGCTTGCCTGCGGCAGGCCGGCACGCGTCCGCCAGCTCGCGCACCTGTCGCGGCCCCGCCAGAGCATTGACACACGGGACTGTGAGCCATGGAATCGGCACCCGATCGCCACAGTAGCGTGGCGGTGGACCTGCGGATCGTCGCGCAGCAAGAACGTCCACGCCAGGCCCAAACGGGTGGTCCGGCCTTGGTCAAATGTCGTCGTCACAATGGCAGGCGGCTGTGGGTCCAGACCACACGTGCATCCGGCGGCCAGGCCATTGGCATTCCATGCGCTCATAGCAAGCGGGGTACCCCCCGACCTACCTCGGGAAGTGCATCCAGGGCGGTTCGCAGGGGCCGCAAACTGCTGTAGATGCCAATCTTCACCGTGAACCACCTGGGGCGCGCGCTGGCCAAAACAATGGGGCGACGACAGCATGAGCTCTGGCGCTCCGCTGGCCGCCCTGCCTGTCGCGGGCGTACCGGACGCGGTCGCGCAAGGGCACGCTCTCTTGGATCATGCGGCTTACAAAGGCCACCTCGCCGCCTTCCGTAATCAGCTCGTTCGCCGCGCCTTTGCAGATCTGTCCCACCCGTACGCGCAAACTGACCAGGCACAAGCGTTCCGTGAGGGCGCAGCACAGAACGCGCGGGCTTATCTGGGGGCGTGCGACGAACCGTGTTGGGCGCTTCGGCCTTTTGCGCCTGACGGTGAGCCATCTCCTCCCGGCTGCTGTAGAAGGGCGGGTTGCACATTACAGCGTCGTAGACCAGGCCTTGCTGCAACGGCAGCTCTTGCAAGACGGTCGCGCCGGATACACGCACGACCGCGATGGCGTCCGCCAAGCCGTTCGCGGCAACGTTCCTCTGTGCGTACTCCAGCGACCGCTCGTCGATGTCTGGCGAGCCGCTACACAACCGAGTGGGCAGGCAGCATCAGTCCAGGTGCCTTGCCGCCGTGGTGCACTCACGGACACACGCCGTACCGCTGGCCAAGAAGCGCCAGGAGGGGTTCTGGCGGCAGGCCAGCAGCGGGTAAATGCACGACGCACCCGTCCCACTGCCGTGTGACGACCACTTCGCCGAATACGGCGCGCGGGTTAATGTGCATGCCCGAAACTCTGCCAGCTTGTCCGCGCGGTGCGTACATGTCAATGCCGTGCAGTGGCGTTCCCTCGTCCGCTGACGGACGCGCCAGTCGCGCCAAGTCCTCGATCCACAGCACGTAGTTTAGCCTGCGCATTGCGCGCGGAGTCGCCGGCGTACAACTGTCAGCGCCCGTTCCGCTTCCACCCAGGACTACCAGCCACGCGATCGTACCGGACCGTGACCATCGGGCAGAGCGAATCAATTGGTATACTCAACTTGAGCTGAAAGTACTCTTGCAAGAGCGCGTACGTGAGCTGCCTGGGGACTGGCGAGCCCGCTCCGGTGTTAGCTCAGGCGGTCAGTATGTAATGAACCACGCTTCTTCGCGGGCGCCAGGCGGTCGATACCGGACGGCTTCCGCGTTGTGAAAGTCAATGTGGCCACGGCCCCTGCTGTCCACGGTCACGCTGTGGGGAGGACGCTCAGACATGCGGCCCACACGGCCGTGAGCATCAGGCGAGGCAGCCACTAGACCGCGGGCAAGCGCATTAGGACGCACTAGGGCGCCAAGTCGGCGTAGGTACGGGCCAGAGCCGCAAAGTCTGGCGGGCGCTGGCCAAACACGTTGTGGGGGTGCATGGTGGCGGACGTGAAGCGGCCCGTCGCCGCGCCGTTCGCCCGGCAGTGTCCCGGCTGTCGCCGCCGCCGCCGGTGGTCGCCACGGGGCTCGGTCCACGGATGGTGGCACGGAAGCGCGTTTCCAACTTGAGCTCCCCGAAGCGACCGCAGAGGCACTCGTCCCTGCCTCCGTCCAACCGTGCCGCGCTTATGCAGCGGCCGTGATCGCGTCCCCGCCGGCGCTGCCGCCGCCCCGACGTGCCGCACCCGCTGCGGCCGTGCGGACCTCCCCCCATCGCCGCCTCTGGTGACGTCATAGGGTCTGCCGCCCGGCATGCGCGACGCGCGCACGCAGGCACGGCCGGGTTGGGGGACGCTTCCACGGGCCTGATCGCGCATGTATTGCCCAAGGGAGGCGGACGGGCGTGTTGGGTGGTGGACTTGGGACAGCTGCGCAGGAGCGGTGTGTACATGTATGCAACCAGGCAGAGGCGGCAGGGCGTTGCATGCGGACGATCCATCCATCCGTCGAACTGTCACGCCATGGCTGTCCTCGATCAGTCGATGCAGCTGTAGAAGCGGGTTCGGGACCGGCAGCAGAGTACAGGAGCGGCGCGCCCCGCGTCAGGTGGCAGGGTTAGGTCAACGCCAGCCACGGGCCTACAAACAGGGGCCCAGCTGCCCAGCTCGATACAGCTCTGTTCCAGTACTAGGGCGGATGGGCATGTGGCCATCGCATAGGCGTGCATACACAGCTGGCCAATGCTCATAACGTGCTAGAGCGCCAGCGCGACCACACGGAGGCGGCGGAGCGGGAACGGGCCAAAGACCGCAGGGGGGCGACGGCAAGATACGTGGACGGCGAGGTATTGTCTCCTTGTGGCGTCGGCCAAGGGACGTGTCCGTGGATGCAACCGGCAGTGTAACCGGCAGTCTCTGGTAGGGCTGAAAAGGCTCGTAGAGCTGGAACGGCAAGAGCTGGCAGCGCGAGCGCTGGGTCTCATGGACAGGCAGGCGGTGCTGGCCTGAAGACGCCGCGCTTCGTTGGTACGCGCACAACGTAAGGTGGCGGTAGCAAGTACGCGAGACGCCTGCGCTTCAGGCCAGTGCGGCGGCCCACGTGAGGGAGCCACGTCTCCCGTGCACGTTCTCAGGCAAGCACACCATGGTGGGCCAGGGCGGGCCCGGCGGGGCCGCCGGGCTGCGGCCCGTGTCGGAAATCCGTACGGCCGTGGACGCGCCCCAGCCACCCCACAGGGCCAACGGCGCTTGCTAACCTGTACGCCCTGGCGCTGGCGTGGGCGACGCCGGCCGCAGCGAGCCGCTTCCGCAGCATCTTCAACGGCTACACCGTCTTCAACCGCGTTCAGTCCGCATGCATGGACGACGCTCTGTACTCGGACGACAACCTCGTCATAGCCGGTACGCGGCACGCCGACCGCGCGTCGCTCTGGCAACGCCCGCGCTCAGCCTGGTCCGCATACGCCGTCGAGTTCGTGGGCGGGCGGGCGGCAGCTCCTACCGGCTGCGGCAAGACGGGCGTGATGGAGCTCGCGCTGGTCCGGACCCTGCTATCCGGCAACGGCGCGAAGGCGCTGTACCTCGCGCCCACCAAGGTGCGCCGGCTTGAGCTCCCGTCGAGCCAAGGATGTCGCTTTTTGACCGTGCCGCGATGCGTTAGGGGCGGCGTGCGACCATGGCGGCAGAGTCTGTGCGTGGAACGCCATGCCGACTGGGAGGCCCGGCTGGAGCCGCTGCAGCTCAAGGTGGCGCTCCTGACGTCGGACGCGGACACCGACATCCAAGCCCTTCAGCACCGCGACGTTATGTGCGTCGCCCGGCGCCATGCTGATGGTGTGGCCGTACCGTCCGCTGACTTGCCGCCACATCACAAAAAGATGCCAGTGCGCGCAGACAGTGTTGCGACGCCGGAGAAGTGGGATGCGCTCACGCGGCGCTGGTAGGATGACCAAGAGTGGGCCTGTATGTGGCTTACCTCATTGGCAACTAACTGCAGTTAACCATGTCTTTGCGTGCATCGGGCGGTAGGGTCGACTTTCCGGCGCTGCTGTCTCGTGTCCGGCTGGTGCTGATCGACGAGGCCCATTCGCTGGACAGCGATCGCGGACCGACTATTGAGGCCATCCTGAGTCGGTACGGTGCCCAGCCGATGGATATGCATAACGCATTTAGATCGAACCTGACGGCCCGCGCCACAGGCGTGGTCGGGCGGTCGGCGATCAGCATGCGCCTTAGCGAGGAGCGGCCGGAGGACGCCGGCAGCCAGTGGCGTCGCTACGTGGCGATTTCGGCCACCATCCCCAACGTCTACGACTTTGCGCGGTGGCTGGCGCGCGACGGCATGCCCGCGCGCGCGCTGGTCTTTGGGCCAGAGTACCGGCCGGTGCCGCTCAAGCAAGTCATCATGGCGTTCCCGCCGCACCGAAACGCGTTCATGTTTGACAACAACTTGAACTTCAAGTACGCCCCCTCCCTCCCGGTGATCGTGTCAATGCGTACTGCCCTAGCCAATCTTGCCATTTGGGGATCCGTCTTGTTCGCCCAGGCTCATGCGCATCCTGGAAGAGTACGCCGATCACAAGCCGGCGCTCGTCTTTTGCAGCACGCGCAAGTCCGCCATGCAAGCCTCGCAGCACCTCGCCAAGGAAGCCGCGTCGCTGGGCCGCAACCCGTTTGTCTTCTCAGCGGACCACCAGCGGGTGCTGGACGCGCTCGCGCAGCGTACGAAGGATCGTGCGCTCGCCGAAGTCTGCCGCAGCGGCCTGGCGTTCCACCACGGCGGCATGACGCCGGAGGATCGGCGGCTGGTCGAGTCGGCCTTTCTGGCGGGCCACATCGCCGTCCTGTGTAGGGCCAGAAGCCCGGCGGTAGCGTGCATGCGTGTTCCCGCACTTACGAATGATCATCGGGCTTGGGCACAGTGACGCGGGTGACGTTTTGCAGGCTCGACCTCCACGCTGGCAGTTGGGGTACGTACGGCACCGCGGATTGCAGCGCTCATCGCACTGTTTCACTCATATCGGCGCTTACAGCGCTCTGTCCCTGACGTCGCGTGCAGGTCAACCTTCCGGCGCACCTGGTGATTATCAAGAGCACGCAGCAGTACACCGACATCGGCTACAGCGAGTACAGCGAGCTGGACATCTTGCAGATGATCGGCCGAGCTGGGCGACCGCAGGTGCGGATGCGCGCCCCTGCACAAAGGCGCGGTGACTATTAACTTGACAGCCCGGCGCCCCAACACATCCAAGCGGCGGTTACAGTTCGACACCTCTGGAATTGCGGTCATTCTCACCACGGAAGACAAGCGGCAGGACTACGAAACGCTCGCAGCGGGCACGCGGATCGTCGAGAGCTGGTATGTGAGGCATGGGCCTGGGTGATGTCCTCGCAGTCACCTACATAACGAGCTGAGTGTGCTTGTCGCCACGGCTGAGGGAGCGGCCCCGGCAAGGCTGCACAAGCGCCTGATCGAGCACCTGAACGCTGAGATTGGGCTGGGATCCATCAAGAGCATGAGCGACGCCGTCGCCTGGCTTCGGGTACCGTCCAGGGAGCATCACCGTTGTCGCCATCACCGATTTGTGCAGTTCTCACCCTCCCCCAAAGGTTCAACGGACGCTTGGGGCCCGCTGCAGTCCACGTTCATGTACGTTCGCATGTGCGCCAACCCGACCAACTACGGCGTCCGCGTCAACAAGGCCATCGGCCCGAACAGCAGTCGCCAGGACTTGCAAGACTGCGCACGCCAGGTGGACGCACATCTGCACGGTGCAGTGGGATTCGGACTGTCAGAACTGTGGTGAGTGCGGCGCTTCTAGCTGACCGCGTTCCGTGCGGCTGTGCATCCCTTTGCACTTCAGCGCACTGCGAACGCCTGGTCGCCGATCTGTGCAAGTACAGCCTCTCCGTCGCCGTCGGCCCAGCAGCAGCAGCACTGACCACGTCTGCTGCAGCGCAGCCCACCGCATTTGCCACCACCGGTACGTCAGCGCTTTCCGCTCCGCTTTTGTCGACTGGCGCTAATCTGCTCTAGCCGCCCTGCGGACGCGCATGCTTCAGACCTCGGTCGCACCATGGCCCGCCTCTACATCAAGTTCGAGACCATGGCGGCCATCTGCGACGCCTCGGCGCCCTCGACCGTCGCTGAAGTGGTACGGTTTGGGACTACCGGACCACGGGTGGCGACTTGGGAAAAAAAAACCATCGCTGACCGGCCCGGTAGGATGCAGGGCCAGCTTTGTGTTCCCCAGCTAACGCTGGTGGCGTCAACGGCCGAGTTTGCTGAGTTCCGGTTCCAGCCCGGCAACAAGATGATCCTCAATGCCATCAACAAGAGCAAGGAGAGCCCGGTGCCGTTCCCCATCCGCGGGCCGGTGAAGACGGTGACCGACAAGGTCAGCTTGCTTTTGCAGGTGCGATCGCGCCGAGATGGCACAGCGCCCACGGCATGGCAACCTGCCGCAACCTGGTGAACCAGCGTGGTTTCCTTGCGAACGGCTCAATCGTGCAGGCGGTCATCACCGGTGTCAAGGTCGACTCGTTCCCGCTGCAGCAAGAGGCACAGCGCGCGCTGCCCATCGCGCAGCGCGTCACGAAATGTGCGCATGCATGAGGGCCCTCGTAGTGCCAAACCGGGTTACTGATTCGCCGGCAGCGGTGTGGCAATGTTTCCATCTTACCCAGGCGTCATGGAAAAGTTCAGAACGAGCTGGAAGGCGCACTCGGCAGCTCTTTCCCTGTTTGTTTATGCGTGCCGTTCATTGAAGGACGCAATCTTGCGAGTGTCACGCTAACGCATCTGTCGCACAAAGATGGCTGCGCTACCACTACAGGCTGCAAGCCTTGGCAGCCAAGGCGTGGGAGCACACCGACCTGCCGCTCATCCAGCTGGAAAAGATCGGCACGTCCCGAATCATGCCCCGCTCCCCCTCACGGAATCACGATTTAACAAAACCGGCCAGCCACCTCGCCCTAGTTGTTCCAATGGCCAGGCGCTGTCAAGGCGAAGGCGCTGGCAGCGGTGGGCATCAAGACCATCGCCGACGTCGTCCGCGCGGACTCGCGGCGCATCGAGCTCGCATGCGGCCGCAACCCCCCTTTCGGCAACCAGGTCAGGATGACGGCGGATAGAGGCCTGGTTGTACGTGCTGAAACTTTTAGAGCATCTGGCAAATGGATCGGAGTGACGGGGCCACAGATCATCGCCGCAGCCAAAGGGATCCCGGTCTTCAGGCTGGAGCTCACCGAGGCATCCGCCGCGTTTTTGCTCAGCTGGCGTTTTTGCTCAGCTGGCGTGATTAAAATGCGCTCACTCATGTGCCTCTGCGGTTGAGTTCGACGTCCCGTCGCCCTATTCGCAGCTCGCGTCGGACCAGCAGCTCCTGCTCGTCGCCAGCGTCGCGAACGCCGCCGATGCCCGCAACTACATCGACCAGAAGCAGCCGCACACCGTCACCGTCGTCGTGGGCGCGCCCGAGCTGGACGTCCTGCTCATCAGCCAGTCCTACAGGTATCGTCCTTCGCCATGCGAGGCTGATCGTCTTCACCGTGCTCAAAAGCACACTTTGAAAACTGAACCGCTAGCGCATTTCCAGCGTTGCCCGGATGAAGTCGGGTGTGCGCATTCGCGTGAGCCTGTCCGCCCTGCGAGAGGCCGCGCGGCACGCCGCCGCGCCGTTGGCCAACGTGAAGATCGTCGCGCGGCTGCACAGCCAGCACTACGGTACGGCTAGTTCATGAGTGAACAAAGGGGTTCAGCTCGCCAACAGCGGCTGATCTCGGACATCGTTCGCGGCTCGTGATCCGCATGCACGCTCGGAGTGGGCATCGACAAAACCGTGGAACGCACGGTGAACGGCCTCCGCGTCGGAAGCGACGCCGCGGTGGCACGCGCCGTGCCAGCGGCGGCGAACGAGTCCAAGTCGACCTTCGTAGGACATCGGCGCCGCACAGGCAACCGGGTGGTCGTTGACGCGCTAATCGACATCGGCACACAATCGGTTGATGCGCCGGTACACCCGCTACAGCTTTGGAAGATGCCGACCGGCATGCAGCCCACGTTTGACCTCAACAGCGACGACAGCGACCCCGCCGACGCGGGACAGGGGGCTGCGGGGCTTGACCACATGCAATCGCTCGAGTGGCTGGAGTGGGATGCGGCGGAGCCGGCTGCGCTACAGGCCGTAGTGCCGGAAGTCTCGCGCACGCAGCAGCCGCCCGGCCCATCTGCTGGCCCACCCACTGCTGATGGCAAGCCTGCATGGCGCATTGCTGGACGTACACCTTGAAACATCGGCTGAGTGATGCTTTCCCCGCCGTATTGCATACCGTGCAGCGTGCGTACCCACGTCTGTCGCCAGCCCGCGGCCTCCCGTTGCTCTGCCGTCCCGGCCGCCGCCGGAGATCCGTCCGTCGCCGATGTCCTCGGCGCCAAGCGCTGGCGCTGGCCCGGGCCATCGCACCCCGGCCGTGGCGGTCGCAACGAGCCTGCGGCTGCCAGCGGAGCACGCTGGCGCGCCACCTGCCAAGCGCGTTCGCACGGAGGCCCAGCCGGCAGCCGCTGTGTCCAGTATGCAGCCTAACGTGGTTGTAGATGCCACTGAGGCTTCGCTAAAGAGCATTGAGTCTGGATCGGGCGTATGCTTGCTTTTCTGCAGCGCTCACTGGACCCGCAACAACGCCCCCCCAGGAGCCGCCAGCTCCGCTGCCCGCGACGCTGAGCCCGGCGTTCCTGCGGCAGTTTGCCTACAGCGGCAAGGTCACGTCCGGCCCGTCGACTTCCAGCAGCAGCATCTTGGGCGCGGCAACCGCGTCACCCAACGCGCTGGACAGCGATGCTCCCGGGGTGCCGGCGCCGCACACGATGGACCAGCCGACGCCAGATCCGGCTCTGTCAACACCGCTGCCACGCTTTGATCCGCTCTCGATGAGCCTGGCCGCCTACGTCTTCTTTGGCAGCCCCCACAATGTGATGGTATAAGAGGGCGGCGGGCATGGCACGCACGCGCAGCGCGCGCATGCGTCTCCAGCAGTTCGCCTTGTCCGCGCCGTCTTATCTGCGCCTCCGTGATAAACTACTGCGACATCTGTAGACCGAAGCGGATGCCATGCGCGCCGCAGCAATCGAATGGCGTGAGCGGCCAGCCAAGTGCGCGGAGCCACATCCGTCCTGGCTCCTTTGCTGCTGCTTGGTAACGCGCCCGCTTCGTCGTTGGCCCTGGACCGCCGCGACGGGCGCGTTGGGTGGCCCGATGAGCTG
>Ga0180216_1001139_pt1 | contig 24489 bp, 22 predicted proteins | sample eDN3rd37CBELigMG_FD_128879 | JGI IMG/M metagenome (GOLD analysis project Ga0180216, IMG submission 128879) | Enriched Miracle-Growth compost microbial communities from Emeryville, California, USA - eDNA 3rd pass 37_C BE-Lig MG (version 2)... ... | reverse complement strand
CGGCGGCGAGCGCAGCCGCGCGCACCGTGTCACGGCCGAGGATCATGATGCGCTCGAACGGCCGCACGGTCTGGAGATAGCGGATGGTGGCCGGCGCGATCTTGCCGGCGCCGAACACGGTCAGCGTCTTGGCGCCGGGCGCGGCGAGCTTGTCCGTGGCCGCGGCGAGGCCGGCGGCGGTCCGATGATTGTTGAACCCGGTGGTCGCGAGCAGCGCCAGCGGCTGGCAGCGAACGGCATCCCACAGCAGTAACATGCTGGCGGCCTTGCGCTCGCGCGAGCCGGCGTCCGGATAGACGTGCATGTTGTTCTTGGTACAGAACAGGCCGCCCTCGCCATGCCCGGCCAGCACGAGCACGTTGCCCGTCGGCTCCTGCCGCGGCAGATCGAGCCGCCCCGGGGCGGTCGTGGAACGCCCCGCTTGGCGAAAGGCGTCGGCGGCGCTGGCGATCGCCAGCGCGGGGTCGAGCAGACGCTCCACATCGTCTTCGCTGATGAGACGCATGGTGCTTACGCCTTCCAACGCAGCAGGCGCGTTTCAGCGGCGGATGTCGTCCAGAACACGCAAAGGGAGATCGCCACGGAGGTGATCACGGCGGCCCACAGCAGTTCGATCTCGCGCATCTCGCCGGCGTCCAGGATGAGTTTGCCGAGGCCGGGCGAACCGGTGATCCATTCCGAGAGCATGGCGCCGAGCAGCGCCGCCGTGCCGGACACGCGGAGCCCGGTGAACAGATAAGGCAGCGCGAAGGGCAGATGGATGAGCCGCATCTGCTGGCCGCGCGAGGCGCCGTAGACGTGCAGCAACTCCGTCGCATTCGGATCGGTGGAGGAGATGCCGCGCATGAGGTTCACGAGAATGGGGAAGAACGCGATGATGGTGACGACCGCGACGCTCGTGCTCATGCCGCGGCCGAAGATGAGGGTCATGATCGGCGCGAGGGCGGCGACCGGCGTCGAGCGAAAGACGAGGACGACCGGCATCGACATCTGTTCGAGCGCCGGCTTCAGCGCGAAGCTGATGGCGATGGTGGAGGCGAGCAGCGCGCTGAAGGTGAGCCCCAGCGCGGCGGCGGACAATGTGAACGCCGCGTGCTGCGCGATGCCGCGCCAACCGTCGATGAAGGCTGTCACGACCGCCAAGGGCCGCGGCACGATGTAGGGCTGAACGCCGAAAGCGACGATGGCGGCCTGCCAGGCGACGCCGAGGCAGAGGACGACGAGGACGACCTTCAGGACGCCGACGAAGAAGGGGTGGACGGCAGAGTTCTTCATGTCAATCCGCGAGCTCCACCTTGCGGCCCGGTACGAACACGAGCTTCTCGATCAGCACGACGAGCCCGTAGGCGCTTGCGGCGAGCAAGCAGGTCAAAAGCACCGACAGCCACACCTTCGGCGTGTCGTAGGAGAACAAGGCGTAGAGCATCATCGCGCCGAGGCCGCGCTCCGCGCCCGCCCATTCGGCGGTGACCGCGCCGAGCACCGCGGACGGTGCGGCGATCTTGAAGCCGGCGAACAGATAGGGGATCGCGCGCGGGATGAGCAGGTATCGCAAGGTCTGCACGTGCGAGGCGGACAGGACGTGCATCAGCTCGCGCTGGCGCGAGTCGGCGGCCTGCAGGCCCTGCACGGTGCCGACCAGCATCGGGAATTGGCAGGCGAGCGTCGCGATCACGATCTGCACCTGGGGGCCCGTGCCGAGCCACAAGGCGAGCAGCGGCGCGGTGGCGATGATCGGGATGCTGTTGATGATGACGCTGAAATTGTAGATCGGGCTGTACAGCGCGCGCACGAGCACGGCGATGGAGCCGGCGGCGACCGCGATGCCCATGGCGATGAAGTAGCCGACCGCGGCCTTGAACGCGGTCGGGCCGAGATTGGACGTCACCAGCCGCGGTGACGTTATGATCTCGTTGAAGACCTGCGACGGCGCCGGCACGAACACCGGCAGCAGGCCGCCGCGCTTGAGCAGCTCCAACGCCGCCAGCAGGGCGAACAACGAAATGAAGGGCCGGACGACGGCGGCCGCTCGGCCGCGGACGCTACGCTTGACGCTCGCCATCAGTAGGCCTCGGCCGGCTCGGGTTCGGACGCGGCGCTCGAGCCTTCTTCCTTGCCGAACAGGCCGTCGCGCACCCGGTTGACGCATTCGTAGAAGGCCGGCGTGCGCATCATGTCGAGCGTGCGCGGGCGCGGCAGCGGCACGTCGACGACGGAGACGATCCGGCCGGGCCGCGCGCTCATCACGAACACCTTGTCGGACATGAAGATCGCTTCGCCGATGGAATGCGTGACGAGGAGAGCGGTGGTGCCGGATTCGGCCCAGATGCGCAGCATTTCGAGGTTCATGCGCTGACGCGTGATCTCGTCGAGCGCGCCGAACGGCTCGTCGAGCAGCAGTACGTCGGGGGTGAGCATCAGCGCTCGCGCGATGGCGGCGCGCTGCTGCATGCCGCCCGAGAGCTGATGCGGCAGGGCGTCCTCGAAGCCCTTGAGGCCGACGAGTTCGATCAGCTCGGCGGCGGATTTGGCCGAACGGCGCGCGCTGTTGCGCCCGACGACGTCGAGCGGCAGCTCGACGTTCTGGCGCACCGTCCGCCAGGGCAGCAGCGTCGGGCTTTGAAAGACAAAGCCCAACGCATGGGCGCGGCGCGCGGCACGGGGAGTATCCGTGCCGAGCGTCACATTGCCGGAATGCGGCTGCACGATGTCGGCGATGAGCCTGAGCAACGTCGACTTGCCGCAGCCGCTCGGGCCGATGATGGAGGCGAACTGACCCGCCTCCACGTGCATGCCGACCTTCTCCAGCGCGATGACGCTTTCGCCCTGGCCATGGAAGACCATGGTGACGTCATTGACCTGGATATCGCGAGATACGCGCGCCGCTGTCATCGTCATTAGGCCTTGAGCGCGGCGTCGATGTAGGACGGATCGCAGAGCTCTTCGGCCGTCATGGCGGATTTGATGAGCCCGGCGCTGCGGTACACCTCGATGATCTTGGCGAAGAGCGGCATGTCGAGGGCGAGCAGGCCCTTGGTCTTGCCGGCATCGACGTCGATATAAGGCTTGCTCGCCTTGATCTCGCTGAACTGCGCCTCGTAGTTGAGTCCCGGCGCGCCGTACTTGTCGACCATGAGCTTGGCGGTCTGCTCCGGATTGTCCAGCGCCCAACGCCAGGCGTTCTTCGCGCCTTTCAGGAAGTTGACGACGACTTCCTTGTTGTCCTTCAGGAAGTCCTCGCGGGCATAGATCGTGCCCGTCGTTTCCGGAATGCCGAGGTCCTGCGCGTTGAGCGAGTAGATCTTGATGCCGCGCACTTCGAGCATCACGCCCTGATTGGTGACGTAGCCGCAATAGCCGTCGATCTGCCCGCTGACGAGCGCGGCCGGATCGGGCGAGGAGGGGACGATGTTGACGTCCGACGGCGAAAGGCCGGAGTCGGCGATCAGCTTGCGCATCAAGGGCGCGCCCGAGGTCGCAACGGCGATGGTCTTGCCCTTGAGCTCCTTCACCGACTTGATCGGCTTATCAGCGAGGCTGATCACGCTGTACGGGCTCTTCTGGAACACCGTGCCGATCACCTTGATCGGAATACCCTTCTCGCGCGCGATCAGCAGCGGGCCGATGGGACGGTCGCCGAGCTGCGAACGGCCGCTCGCGACGTTGCCGATCGGATCGATGTTCGGACCGCCCGACACGAACGTCGCATCGACGCCGAACTTGCTGAAGTCGCCATTCTCCAATCCGGCAAAGAAGCCGCCGTACTGAATGCTCTTGATCCACGACAATTGAAACGACACCGGCTTTGCAGCCGCAGCGTGCACCGCGGGCGCGGACAACAACGCAGGCCCGCCGACGGCAGCGGATGCGGCGGCAGCCGCGCCGACCTTCATGAACTGGCGACGGCTGAAATCGAAAGTGCGACTCATAGTCTGTTTTCCCTTATCCGACATGCGGGTCCGGCTGCCCGATCACTTGTTAGCAAGCGGTATGCCAGTTCGAACGCGCGGCTTTCTCGTCGCGCTCATGTCGACGGAATCGAACAGCTCGGCGATCTGATCGGCGCTGTCGCGCACATGCGCGGCGAGCAGTTTTTCGGCGCGCGCGGTGTCGCGCGCGAGCGTCGCCTTGACGATGGCGCCATGCGTCGCCTTCGGCCGCGGATGACGTCCGGCGGCGAGTACCGCGAGACGACGATAGCGATCGAAGTTGTCGGTCAGTGTGCCGTAGAACGACAGCAGCGGCGCGAGCCCGCATGCGGCGATCAGCGACACGTGAAAGGCGCGGTGCAGCTTCTCCCAGAGCGGATCGATGAGAAGTTCGTCGAGACGCTGACGGCGCTGAAGACGGTGATGCGCCGCGAGAATCCCGGCTTCCCATTCGTCGTTGCCGTGCATGATCGACAAGCGCAGCGCCAGCGTTTCGATATGGATGCGGGTGTCGACGACCTCGCGCAGGTCCTCCTGCGTCGCGGTCGCGACGCGGAAGCCGCGCTGGCCTTCCTGCGTCACGAGTCCGCGCCCGGTGAGGCCGGCGAGGGCCTCGCGCAACGGGCTCATGCTGACGTCGTAGCTCTCGCACAAGCTCTGCAGATGCAGCTTGGTCCCCGGCGCGATGCCGCCGCAGAGAATGTCCTCCGCCAGACGCGCCTGAACGGCTTGGGCGAACGTGCGCGCCTCCTCGGCGTCGTCGTCCATGCGGCTACCGACCGTCGGCATCACGCGGCCCCCGCTGCCGAAAGATCGGTCATCGATGTAGGCAAAGTGCCTAAATATGTGCACATAACAAAAATATCGAAATTCAGGCGCAAGCTCATAGGACCGCTCCTTCCAGTTGCGTCGTCCATTGCTGCAGATCGCGGTTGCGCTGGCGCAGGGCCGGCACGAGGCCGCGCACCGCCGCGACGACCGGTTCGGCTTCGAAGGACGTGATGCGCCGGTTCTCGAGCAGCACGCGGCCGTCGACGATCACCGTGTCGACGGTCGCGCCCGAGGCGGCGAAGACGAGCTGCGTCAGGACGTCGTTGAGCGGCGTCCAGGCCACCGTGGACAGATCGTGCAGCGTGAAGTCGGCCGGCGCGCCGGGCACGAGCCGCCCGAGGTCCTTCACGCCCATGGCGCGGCCGCCATTGACCGTCGCCATGCGCAGCGCGTCGTTCGCGGTCGGCCATTGCGCCCGGTCCGGCAGTGCCGGCCGCTGCAGCATGACGGCGAGGCGCATCACCTCGTGCAGATCGAGATTGTCGTTGGTGCCGGCGCCGTCCGTGCCGAGCGCGACGTTCACGCCAGCGCGCAGCATGGTGGCGACCGGGGCGATGCCGGCGCCGAGCTTCAGGTTGCTCTCGGGATTGTGCACCGGCATGGCGCCGCGCGCGGCCATCAGCGCGATGTCCTCATCGTCGAGCCAGATCGTATGCGCGGTCGACAGGCGCGGGCTGAGCAGTCCGAGATCGTCGAGGTGGCGCACCATTGACGTGCCGTAGCGCGCGCGTGCGATCTTGGCTTGAACCGCCGTCTCCAGAAGATGCATGTGGACCGGCGTATTCAGGCGCTCGGCGATGTCGCGCACGCCTTCGAGTAGCGCGTCGCTGCAGCGCATGGGATTGGACGGCGCGGGACAGACGCGGATGCGGCCGTCGGCGGCGCCGTCGAACGCGCGGATCGCTTCCTCGACGAGCGCGAGGCTGTCGGCGAGCGGCGCGGGCGCGAGCGGGTTGGCGATGGTCAGCTCTTCCGGAAAGCCGCCTTCCGGTTCGATGTCGGTGTAGGGCTCGTCGAAGATGCGCAGAGCGATGACCGCGCGCATGCCGGCGGTGCGATAGGCGTTAACGACCGCCTCGACGCAGGCGATGTCGAAGCCTTGCTCCGGAAAATGATCGATGACGGCCGTGGTGCCGTTGAGCAGATGCTCGATGCAACCGAACAGCGCGGAGGCATAGATCTCGTCCGGCGTGCGGCCGGCGGTGTCCGCCTGATTGCGCCACATGAAGGCCGGATGGCTGAGGACATCGCCGGTCCCCTTCAGGATGTTGAGCGGCGAGTGCGTGTGGGCGTTGACGAGGCCCGGCATCAGCAGCCGCTCGTGCGCCTCGATCACGCGCGCCGCGCCGGCCGCCGCGGTGCCGGCCGGGACGATCCCGGCGATCCGTCCGCCCGCGACGACGATGTCGCGCCGGGTCGGCGCAGCCGCGCTCTCCGGATCGACCACGAGCGCATTTCGGATCAGCAAGTCGGCGTACATTATCGTGAGACTCCATTGGTTTGCGGGGGAGCACTGCAACACTTATGCCAATGGCGCGGCGGGCGCGTGGCGGGGAAGGGTGCCGCCATCAATGGGCCGCTCGATGCCCGCGCGCCGCGGGACGCGGGCGTGCCGTCCGCGGCCGGGTGACGGGGGGCGGACCCTGCTGGCTCCAAGCGCGCGATTGAAGAGGCGTGGACGACCACGCGATCGTCAGCATAACAATCGTCAGTATAAGGACGAATGCCCAAAGGCAGGTCTCACATGCACGAATTGTAGCCAAGCGCGGCCGCGCCGCCGCGGCGTTTGCGCGTTTTTCCCGTGTGCAGCAAGCATTTCCGGCTTGGCACAATACTTGCGACCACGTTCGCGGCTTTGGCTCTTGGCATCGGCGTCGGAAGAAAGCGCGAAATGGACCGGAAAGTCGGACAAGGAATGGGTGTCGGATCGTCGCATTTGCGGCTGGAGGACGATCGCCATCTGCGCGGCCGCGGCCGCTTCGTCGCCGATATCCGTTTGCCCGGCATGATGGACGTGGCCTTCGTGCGCAGTCCGCTCGCCCATGCGCGCGTGCGCGGCATCGCCAAGCCAAAGGGCCAGGAAGATGCCGTGTTCGTCATGTCCGATCTCGTCGGCGTGAAGGGCATTCGCGCCGATTCCGGTCTGCCCGGGTTTCGCTCGTCCACCCAGCCGGTGCTCGCCTATGAGAAGGTGCGGCACGTCGGCGAGCCGCTCGCCGCCTGCATCGCGAACACGCGCGCCGAAGCCGAGGATATCGCCGAAGCGGTGAGCCTCGACCTCGAGGAACTGGCGGCGGTGGTCGACATGACGCGTGCGCGCGCGCCGGATGCGCCGCTCGTTCACGATCACTGGCCCGAGAACGTGTTTCTCGAAACCGCGGTCGATGTCGGCTTCGATGCCGCGATCAAGGACGCCGCCGTCTGCGTGAAGCGCACCTTCCGCACCGCGCGCCAGAGCATGGCGCCGATGGAAGGGCGCGGCGTCGTCGCTTATTGGGACAATCAGGCGCAGCAGATCGTCCTCTATACGGCGACGCAGGTGCCGCACATCGTGCGCACGGGCCTTGCCGAATGTCTCGGGCTCGAACAGGGCATGGTCCGCATCGTCGCGCCGGATGTCGGCGGCGGTTTCGGCTACAAGGGCCTGCTGCTGTGCGAGGAGGTCGTGCTCGCTTATCTCGCGATGAAGCTGAAGCGGCCGTTGCGCTGGATCGAGGATCGCTACGAACACCTCACCGGCAACGCCAATTGCCGTGAGCATCATTACGAGATCGCCGGCTATGCCGCGGCCGACGGCACGCTGCTGGCGGTCGATTGCGACGCCATCGTCGATTCAGGCGCCTATTCGCTTTATCCGTTCTCGGCTTGTCTCGAGGCGGCTCAGGTCGCGAGCATCCTGCCGGGGCCTTATCAGTTCGCCGGCTATCGCTGCCGCACCTGGTCGGTGGCTTCCAACAAGCCGCCGATCCTGCCGTTCCGCGGCGTGGCGCGCAGCGGCGTCTGTTATGTGATGGAAGTGCTGCTCGATGCGGTGGCGCGCGAACTGAAGCTGCCGCCCGAGGAAATCCGCCGCAAGAATCTGGTGCGGCCGGAGCAGATGCCCTTCGTCAACATCACCAACAAGATCTTCGACAGCGGCGACTATATCGAGTGCCTGGATCGCGCCGTGGCGGCGATCGATCTGCCGGCGGTGCGCCAGCGCCAGGCCGCGGGCGAGCCGGACGGCCGCCGCATCGGCGTCGGTCTGTCGATCTATTGCGAGCAGGGCGCGCACGGCACATCGGTCTATGCCGGGTGGGGCATTCCGATGGTGCCGGGCTTCGAACAGGCGACCGCGCGGCTGACGCCGGATGGCGGCCTCGAATTGCGCGTCGGCGTGCAGAGCCATGGGCAGGGCCTGGAAACGACCTTGGCGCAGATCGCCAACGAAGTGCTCGGTGTCGCGCCCAGCCGCGTGAAGGTGGTGCATGGCGACACGGCGCTGACGCCGTATTCGACCGGCACCTGGGGCTCGCGCTGCATCGTCATGGCGGGCGGCGCCGTCGCCGCCGCCTGCGAGACATTGGCGGGACGTGTGCGCAAGATCGCCGGCCATCTGCTGCAGGCCGATCCGCAGAGCATCGAACTCAGCGGCGGCATGGCGCGTTCGTCCGGCGGCGAAGTCGCGATCGCCGACATCGGCAAGATCTGGTACCTGCGGCCGCAGGACCTTCCGCCCGATGTCGATCCGGCCGGCCTCGAGGCAACGCAAGGCTACAAGCCGCAGCGCGACAGCGGCACGTTCTCTTATGCCTGCCACGCGGTGACGGTGGCGGTCGACACGGAGACCGGCGGCGTCGAGATCCTCGACTACAAGATCGTCGAGGACGGCGGCGTGCTCATCAATCCGATGGTGGTCGAGGGGCAGGTCTACGGCGGCACGGCGCAGGGCATCGGCACCGCGCTGTTCGAGGAAATGCCTTACGACGACCGCGGGCAGCCGCTCGCCGTGACCTTCGCCGACTATCATCTGCCCGGCGCGCCCGAAGTGCCGGCGGCTGCGATCGATCACATGGTAACGCCGTCGCCGATCACCCGCTTCGGCCAGAAGGGCATCGGTGAAGGCGGCGCCATCGGCCCGCCGGCGGCGATCGCCAATGCCATCAACGATGCCTTGGCCGGGTTCGGCGCCGAACTCGATGTGCTGCCGATGACGCCGACGCGCGTGCTGGCCCAGCTGGCGCAGGCGCGCGCCGCGAAAGTGGAGGCCGTGGCGTGAAGCCGGTTGCGTTCGACTTCTCATTTGCGGCCGATGCCGCCGGTGCGGTTGCCGTGCTGGCCTCGGGTGCGGCGACCAAGCCCATCGCCGGCGGCCAGTCACTGGGGCCGATGCTCAATCTGCGCCTGGCACGGCCGCAAGCGCTAATCGATCTGTCGCGCGCGGCGGACATGCGCGGCGCGACCGACGAGGGCGATGCCATCGTCTATGGCGGCGCCGTCACGCATGCCGAGATCGAGGACGGCGCCGTGCCCGATGCGACGCCCGGCTGGCTGGCCGCGGTCGCGCGGCGCATCGCTTATCGCGCGGTGCGTAATCGCGGCACGATCGGCGGCAGTCTGGCGCATGCCGATCCGGCGGCCGATTGGGTGAACGTGCTGACCGCGCTCGGCTCCGACGTCATCTTGGTGGCGAACGGAGCCAAGCGCGTCGTTCCGTTGGAGACGTTCTTCGTCGGGCCGCTCGCGACGGTGCTGACGAGCGGCGAAGTCATCGCCGGCGTGCGCGTGCGCAAGCGTTCCGCCGCGGCGCGCTGGGGCTACTGGAAGTTCTGCATCAAGGCCGGCGACTTCGCCAAAGCGAGCGCCGCGGTGCTGATCGATCCCGCCCGCGGCGAGACGCGGGTGCTGATCGGCGCGATCGAGCGGCCGCCGGCGCTGCTCACCGATCCCGCCGCCTTTGTCGAAGGCCGCATGACCGCCGCCGATGCGGTACGGCAGGCCGCGCCGCATCTCGACGGGCCGGCCCACACGCTTCATGTCACCGCGCTTCGCCGCGCGCTCGCGATCGCCACGGAGGGCGGGCGATGATTTCTGTGAACCTGACCGTCAACGGCGCGCACGTCACCAAGAATGTGGCGCCGCGCACCCATCTCGCCGACTTCGTGCGTGAGGAGCTCAATCTCACCGGCACGCATATCGGCTGCGAGCACGGCGTCTGCGGCGCCTGCACCCTGATCGTCGACGGGCGGCCGATGCGCTCCTGCATCAATTACGCCGTCGCCTGCGCGGGCAGTGACGTGCGCACGGTGGAGTCGTTCGACGACGATCCGGTGATGAGCGCCTTGCGCAGCGCCTTCAGCCGGCATCATGCCTTGCAGTGCGGTTATTGCACGCCCGGCATGCTGGCGACCGCCTATGATATCGTGACGCGGCTGCCCGACGCCGACGAGGCGCGGGTGCGCGAGGAGCTTGCCGGCAATCTGTGCCGCTGCACCGGCTATGTCGGCATCGTCGCCGCGATCCGCGAGGTGCTGGCCAGCGGCACGCACCGGAACGTGCTGTTGAAGGCGCGGCCGGGGGCCCCGGTCATGGAGCCGACGACACGTTCGGCCGCCGCGGCTGCCGCGCCGTTATCGGCTTCACCATCGGTGGCGCCGGCTTCGTTCGCGCCGGTTACCGATGGCGTGAAGCTGAGCCGCGAGATCGATGTGCCCGTGCCGGCCGCCGCGCTGTGGCGGACGCTGCAGGACATCGAGACCATCGCGCGTTGCCTGCCCGGCGCATCGCTGGAAAAGGTGTCGCCCGACGGCACGATCACCGGCGCTTTCCAGGTCGTGATCGGGCCGATCAATGCGTGCTTCGGCGGCGCGGCGCGCGTTGCCTTCGATCAGCAAACGCATCGCGGCGAGGTGTCGGGCCATGGCGCCGATCCGATCAGCCGCTCGCGCGCCGACGGCACCATTCGCTTCGCGGCGCTCGAGGCGGGCGAGGGCGCGTCGCGGCTCTCGCTCGACTTGACTTACCGGCTCGGCGGTCCCCTGGTGCAGTTCGGGCGTCCGGCCGTTGTTGCCGGCGTGGTCGATGCCGTGCTGGCGCAGTTCGCCGACAACCTTGCACGCGCGAGCCAGGGCGAGCAGGTCGTGGCGGCGAAGCCTATCGGCGGCGGTCTGCTGTTCGCCATGCTGTTTGGCATCGTGCGGCGCCTGTTCGCGAGCAAATCCCGATAAGGCCGTCAGGCCGCGCCACATGGATCGCAGAACGCATGTTGCAGAAGACCACGTCGCGTAAGACCAAAACCGTGCGGCAGAGCGCGAAGGACAACTGGCACGCCAAGCCGCTGCAGGAGCGGCCCGGCTTCCTGATCCGCCGCCTGCACCAAATCCACAGCGCCTTGTTCGCGGAAGAATGCGGCGCCGAGAACATCACCCCGGTGCAGTACAGCATCCTCGCAGCGCTCGATCAGATGAATGTCGCCGAGCAGATCGTGCTGTCGCGCGCCGTCGGTCTCGATACGACGAATGTCGCCGACGTGCTGGCGCGCCTGGAACGTCAGAAGCTCGTGCGCCGGCGCGTCTCGGCGCAGGACAAGCGCATGAAATCGGTGACGCTGACGGAAGGCGGGCGGGTGTTGCTGCGCCGTATCGATGCCGGCGCCGCGCGCGCGCATGAGCGCACGCTCGAGGCGCTGACGCAGAAGGATCGCGCCCGCTTCATGCGCGATCTTGCCAGGCTCGTCGCGAGCAACAACGAGATCAGCCGCACGCCGGTGGGGGTGCGTTGAGGTGACTGATCGAGGCGTCGCGTTGTCAGGAGCTGAAGTCCCAGACCTGGCGTTTGCCGCCAGGGGGCCGGCGCGCCACCGCGGCGGCGTCGACTTCGACTGCGCCGTTCACGATCCGCACCGGATAGAGCTTGAGCGGCTCGACATTGTCCCAGCCGGCCGAGGCCTTGCCGTCGGTCAACGCGAAGGCGGCGAGATGGCGCGGGCAGACGAGGCAGCCGTGCTCGATGCGCGCTTGCGTCAGGTCGGCTTTCTCGTGCGGGCAGGTCGCCTGGAAGGCGTAGACGGCGTCGCCGTGCCGCGCCAGCACCAGCGTGTGCCCCTCGATAATGACGCGCAGCGGCGCGCCGGGCCGCAGCCCGATCAACATGGCCACGGGCACGAAGCGTGCATCGGTCGGCTGAGTGTTTTCATTCATATGCAAGGCCCGGAGCGAACATGGATCCGATAAAGCACGAGCAAGCGACGCGCCAGTCGTTCGAGCGGCTCATTGCCGCCGAACCGCAACTCGAGGCGTGCGTGCCGCTGGCGTCGATCGCGTCGCTTTCCGGCAAGACGCTGCTGCACGCGGGTCCGCGCTTGCGGGCGGGCGTCATTCCGGCGCCCATTCTCAACAGCGCGGCCGCCGCGGCGTGCTTCGAAGGCTGGGCCGGCACGCACGAGGAGGCCCAAGCCGCCATCGCGGCGGGCGATATCGCGCTCGCGCCGGCGCAGGATCATGGCGTCGTGACGCCGCTCGCGTTCGTCGTCTCGCCGTCGATGTGGGTCTTGCGCGTCGGCGATGCGCGCGGCGCAGCGGCCGCTCGCTATACGCCGATCAATGACGGGCCGCCGCCGGGTGCGCTGCGCTTCGGTGCGCGGCATGCCGAGCAGAGCGCGCGCCTCGCATTGCTGTCGCAGGTCGGGCCGGCCTTGGCGCGAGACATCGTGGCGCCGGTCGCGCTTCTGCCGGTGCTGCGCGCCGGTCTTAATGGCGGCGACGATCTGCACGGCCGCGTCACGGCCGCCAATCAGGCGCTCTACGACGCGCTGGCGCCGCGCCTGACCGGCGAGGGGCGCGCTTATCTCGATCTCGCCAATCAATTCGTGCTCAACCTCATCATGGCGTCCTGCGCGGTGATGATCGGCGCCGGCGGCGGCATCGCGGACAGCCGCATGGTGGTCGCGGCCGGCGGCAACGGCGTCGACTTCGGCTGGAAGCTCGCCGGCGCGCCGGACGTGTGGCACACGATGCCGGCCGCGGCGCCCGTCGGCCCGCGCTTTCCCGTTGCCGGCGACAGCGTCTTCCTGCCGGCGATCGGCGACAGCGCGGTGATCGATGCCTGCGGCTTCGGCGCGGCGGCGCTGCGCTATGCGCCAGAGTTGATGGAGGCGCTGCGCGGCCATGGCGCGGACCTCTATTTCACGGCCGCGGCCAGCACGCCGTTCCTCGGCGCGCATCCGGCCTTTCCGGCGGACTTGCATGTCGGCCTCGGCATCGACCGCGCGATGCCCGCGCGCGGCGTCATGCTGGCGGCGCTCGACGCCGCGGGCGAAAAAGGTCTGATCGGCCGCGGCGTGTCGCCGTGGCCGATCCTGGCCTAAGCCTTACGCCGCCATCGCCGGCGGGATCAGCGGCGAGTCGCTGTCGAAGCGCGTGCCGTCGCGCAGGCAGAACGCCGGGCGGATCAGCTTGTCGGTGATGACCTCGACGCCGCTGTTGTCGAACAGCTTGAAGCGCCCGTTCAGCATCTCCAGCACGCTGACGTCGGCCGCGCGGCCGACCTGCAGCGAGCCGATCTCGTCGGACATGCCGACCATGGTCGCCGGGTTGCTGGTGACGGTGGCGACGATGTCCTCGAGCGGCAGGCCGAGCGTCAGCAGCTCGGTCATCGCGACGGTCAGGCTGAACGGCGCGACACCGAAGAAGGGATTGGCCTCGCGCACGTTGGCGTTCATGTCGGTCGGCGCGACGCGGACATTGTAGCCGTGCAGGTCGGCGCCGAGCGTGAACGGCCGCACGCCGGCATCGAGCACGCGCTTGGCCACCTCGAAGCTGAAATGCGAGCCGTGGCCGACGTCGACGCGCACGCCGCGGGCGATCGCCTCGAACACGATCGGATGCACTTCGCCTTCCTTGGAGACGAAGCCGCCGGGATGGCGCGTGAAGGGATGGGCCAGGATGTCGCCCGGCTCCATGATCGGCACCAGTTCGCGGATCAGTTCGTCGGCGTCCGGCACCGGGCCTTCCTCGAGGCTCGGCCAGAGCTGGCCGAGATGGATGTAGAGCGGCAGGCCGGTCTGGTTGGCGATCTCGCGGCCGATCTTGATGACCTCGAGGCCCCAGCGCGACTGTCCGCCGATCTCGGCATGCGCCTTGATGCCCTTGACGATGTCGAGGTTCTCCTTGGCGACGCGCACCGTGTGGTCGACGTTCACGCATTTCGGGCCGTAGAGGTCGGGATAGAGATGGCCCTCGAGGCCGCCGACCAGATAGCAGGAGATGAAGCACAAAAGCCGCGACTGCGACGTGTTGGCGAGATAGTTGCGGAAGCCGCCGATGGTCATGCAGCTCGGTCCGCCCTGGTCGATGAGGGTGGTGACGCCGGAGCGCACGCCGACCATATCGGGATTGAGGCCGAAGCGGCCGGTCACGTGCTCGTAGACATGGGCGTGGGTGTCGATCATGCCGGCGGTCACGATCTTGCCGGAGACGTCGATCTTCTCGCGCGCCGGCGCCTGTGACAGGTCGGGCTCGATCGCCGCGATCTTGCCGTCCGCGATCGCCAAGTCGAAGCGGCCGTTCCGGTCGGTGGCGGGATCGATGATCGTGCCGCCCGACAGCACGAGGTCGTAAGGTGTTGCAAGCGTTGTCACGGCTGTTTCCTCGTCAATCAGGGAGTTTGACGCCGGCCGCGACAACAAGCGCGGCGGGCCGGCTCCGTCTAATCGTCAGTATACCAACGAAAGGGACGCCCTCAGTGCCGAAATAGTGGAATTGCCGCACAAAGATTCGGCGCGGCGGGCGGGGCTGAAATGAAAACGGCGGCAAGGGGTGCCGCCGTTTCGTTGCTTGATGTCCGGCCGGTCCGAGCCGGCGCGCGAGGCGTCCGCGTCTACTTGCTGACGAGCTCGACCTTGCCGTTCTCGATCTTGACCAGATGGGTGACGGCCGGGCTCTGGCCGCTTTCCTTGCCGGCCGGGCCGACCTTCTCGAATTTGATGTTGCCGGTCAGGCCCGGGTGGGTGATCTCCCACAGGGCCGCGCGGATTTTCTCGGAGTCCGCCGCGCCCGCCTTCTCGATGGCCTTGGCGAGAACGTGGACGGCGTCATAGCCGCGGGCGCCTTCCGGCATGCCGCCCGGCGGCAGCCCGGCCTTGGTCCAGGCCGCGATGAAGGTCTTCGCCGCCGCCGGATCGACCGCCGTGTCGGGGAACCAGGGGGCGAACATCGCGTCGTGATAGGAGCCGTCGGCCGCGGAGCCGGCCTGCGCGATGAGCTGGTCGGGCAGCGTGCCGCCGGTGGTCACGATCCGGCGCTTGATGCCGAGCGCCTGGGCCTGCTTCATCACCAAGGTCATCTGTTCGACGCCGGTGGTCATGAACAGCGTGTCGCTGTCGGAGCCCTTGAGCGAGGAGAGCTGGGCGGTGAGGTCCTGCGCCGCGGCGTCCATGTTGAGCGTGCGACCGACTTCGGCGCCGTTTTCCTTCAAGACCTTGCCGAATTCGGCGGCGGCGCCGAGGCCCCAGTCGTTGTTCACGACCAGAAAGTCGGCCTTCTTGATGCCGATCTGCTTGACGAAACGGGTGAAGCTCTTGGCCTCGGTGCCGTTGGTCGGGCTGATGCGGAAGATATACGGGTTGCCGGAGGTCGTGATCTTGTCGGCGCTCGAGGTCTCGACGACCATCGGCACCTTGTATTCCATGAGCTTCGGCATCACCGCGAGCGTGTAGGTCGAGCTCCAGGCGCCGATCATCGCCGGCACCTTGTCGCGGGTGATCAGCTTCTCGGCGACGCTCGCGGCTTCGGTCGGGTTGCTCTTGTTGTCCTCGATGACGAGCACGAGTTTCTTGCCGTTGATGCCGCCCTTGGCGTTGATTGCCTCCGCGGCGAGCTTCGTGCCGGCGGTCACCATGGTGCCGGAGGCCGCGACGACGCCGGTCAGCGGCTCGTTGACGCCGATCTTGATGACGTCCTCTTGCGCCAGCGCGCCGGTTCCGATGCTGGCAAACACGATTGCGGCCGCAACCGATGACACTGGCCGTCTCATTCTGATCTCCCGCTTGTCGAGGCGCGACGCATGCACATGCGTTTTCTGCGCGGTGTATTGTCCCTATCTGTCTAACGTTAGAATGATCGAGTTCCGCCGCAAGCGCGAATTATGTTCAATCGCCTGCCTCGCAAGCGCGAATATTGGGCAATGTCGCCGCCGCTGACGGCTTGATCATAAAAACCATCATACTATAAATAGGATGAATGGGCTGGCGCGCTGGCATCCAACTTGCAGCGCCGGCAGGGCATTGAACCGGGGAGAAAGCATGACCCTTGCGGGCAAGGTGGCGATCGTCACGGGCGGGGCGATGGGCATCGGATACGCGATCGCCGAGACGCTGGCGGCGCAAGGCGCGGCGGTCGTCGTCGCCGACCTCAAAGGCGCCGCCGAGGCGGCGGCCAGGCTGCGCGCCAAAGGCTACAAAGCCTCGGACGTCGCGATCGATGTGTCGCGCGAGGAGGATGCCGCCCGCATGGCAGAGGCCGCCCGCGCGGCCTTCGGCGGCATCGACATCCTGGTGAACAACGCCGCGATCTATTCGACGCTGACGCTCAAGCCGTTCGAGGAACTGACGGTGGCGGACTGGCGCACGATCCTCGACGTCAACGTGATCGGCCAGTTTCTGTGCTGCAAGGCGGTGCTGCCGGCCTTCAAGGAGCGGCAGGCCGGGCGGATCATCAACATCTCGTCGGGCGTCGCCTTCAAGGGCAATCCCGGCATGCTGCATTACGTCGCCTCGAAGGGCGCCATCGTGTCGATGACGCGCACGCTCGCGACCGAGCTCGGCGACTACGGCATCCTCGTCAACAGCGTCGCGCCGGGCTTCACCTTGAGCGACGGCGTCCATGCCAATGCCACGCTGGCCGCGGCGGTCTCGCCGTTCTCGGTCCGCGGCCGCGCGCTCAAGCGCGACATGGTGCCGGCCGACGTCGTCGGCGCCGTGAGCTTCTTTGCCGGCCCGCAGGCCGCTTTCATCACCGGGCAGACGCTCGTCGTCGACGGCGGCGCCTACTACCACTGACGGCCTTCCGCCGGGCGGGCCATTCGCGCGATCACGGAGACCCTTATGAAGTACATCACCGAAGCCTGGTATCCCGTCGTTTGGGCCGACCGCGTCAGCCGCGAGCTCACGCGCCATACGGTGCTCGACGAGCCGATCGTCATCTACCGGCTGGAGAACGGCGACATCGCCGCGCTGCGCGACGTCTGTCCGCACCGGCGCGCGCCGCTGTCGCTCGGCAAGCTCAAGGGCGACACCATCGAATGCGGCTATCACGGCATGACGTTCGACTGCTCGGGCAAATGCGTCCTGATCCCGGGCCAGGAGATCATCCCGCGCACCGCCATGGTCCGTGCCTATCCGCTGCAGGTGAAGTACGGCATGGTCTGGCTCTATATGGGCGAGCCGAAGAACGCCGATCCGTCCAAGATCTTCCATATCGAGCAATACGGGAAGGAGGGCTGGCACGCGGTGCAGGGCGACACCTTGCGGATCGAGTGCAATTACCTGTCCTTGTGCGACAACCTGCTCGATCCGGCGCACGTCACCTTCGTGCATGCGAGCACGCTCGGCACCCCGGCCGGCGCGACGGTGCCGGTCAACAACGACTACGGCGACAGCACGATCACCGTCTGGCGCTGGATCCGCAACGGGCCCGTCATTCCGCTGTTCGAGAAGTTCGGCAAGCTGCAAGGCCTCGTCGACCGCTGGCACTACTACACCTATTCGATGCCGTGCAATTTCTCGATCGACATGGGCTCGTGCGTGGCCGGCGCCATTCCCGACATGGAGAAGCGCTCCGAAGGCGTGCAGATGTTCACCTGCCACATGCTGACGCCGGTGGACGAGCGTACGGTGCTGCAGCACTGGTTCCACGTGCGCAACTTCCGCACCGACGAGCACGACATCGACGCCGCGCTTTCGGCCGGCCTCGACATGGCCTACCGGGAAGACAAGGTGGTGCTGGAGCGCATCCAGATCGAAGAGGAGCGCGATCCGCACTTCAAGAACATCACGCTCGGCATCGACGCCGCGCCGATGAAGATGCGCCGCATGGTCGCCGCCAAGATCGAGGCCGAGGCGGCAAGCCGTCAGTGAGTAGGGTGGGGCGCTGCAAAGGCGCCCCACCACCACAGGACGTTTTCAACATGCGGGCGAACCCGCAGCCCGTTGCGGCGAAGGGTGCGATGCCGGCCCTAGTGCGTCGAGCCGCCGAGATAGGCGTCGCGGATGTGTTTGTTGTCGATCAGCTCTTCTCCGGTGCCGGACAGGACGATGGTGCCGGCCTCGATCAGATAGGCGTAATCGCACATCTCCAGCGCGGAATAGGCGTTCTGCTCGACCATGAGCACGGTCGTGCCGGCCTTGCGGATATTGTCGATGATGTCGAACACCTGCTCGACGATGTTCGGCGCGAGGCCAAGCGAAGGCTCGTCGAACATCATCAATTTCGGCTTCGACATGATGGCGCGGCTGATCGCCAGCATCTGCTGTTCGCCGCCGGACAAAGTGCCGGCGACCTGACGCCGCCGCTCGGCCAGCCGCGGGAACATGCCGAAGATGCGTTCGCGGTCCGCGGCGACGCCGGCGCTGTCGGTGCGCAGATAGGCGCCCATGTCGAGGTTCTCGTCGACGGTCATCTCGGGGAAGACGCGCCGGCCTTCGGGGCAGTGCGCGATGCCTTGCGCCAGGATCTGCTGCGCCGAGCAGCGCGTGATGTCCTTGCCTTCGAACATCAACTGGCCGCCGACCGACGGCAGCACGCCGGAGATCGCCCGCAAGGTCGTGCTCTTGCCGGCGCCGTTGGCGCCGATCAGCGCGACGAACTGGCCCTGCTTGACCGACAGCGAGATGCGTTTGAGCGCCTCGACCTTGCCGTAGCGGCAGACGAGATTATGAACCTCGAGCACGTTTCTTCACTCCCTCGCCGAGATAAGCGCGGATGACTTCCGGGTTGCCGCGGATTTCGTCCGGCGAGCCCTCGGCGATGATCCGGCCGTAGTTGAGAACGACGATGCGGTCGGACACGCCCATGACCATCGGCATGTCGTGCTCGACCAGGAGAATCGTCATGCCGCTGTGGCGCAGCCGCGCGAGCAATTCCATGAAGCGGCCGGTCTCGGTGGCGTTCATGCCCGACACCGGTTCGTCCAACAGCAGCATCGAAGGATCGGCGGCGAGCGCCATCGCGACGCCGAGCAGGCGCTGATCGCCATAGGCGAGGGAGCCGGCGAGGTCGTGCGCGCGGTGCTCGATGCCGACGCTCGCCAGGATCTCGGCGGCGCGTTCGCGCAGCTTGCGTTCCGAGCGGCGCTCGTGCGGCAGCGCCAGCAGGGTGTCCCACAGCCGCGACTCGCCGCGGCGGTGCAGGCCGATCATCACGTTCTCGAACACGCTGACGGTCTGGAACACGCTGCTGCGCTGGAACGTGCGCACGAGGCCGAGATCGGCCACCTGGTGCGGCTTCAGCGTCGTCAGCGCGGTGCCGCGGTATTTCACCGTGCCTTGCGTCGGGCGCATGAAGCCGGTGACGACATTGAACGCCGTCGTCTTGCCGGCCCCGTTCGGGCCGATCAGGCTCACCACCTCGCCTTCGTAGACGGTGAAGGACATGTCGGCGATCGCGATCAGGCCGCCGAAATGCACCGCGACGTGTTCGAGGACCAGCGCCGGCTGCGCGCTGTCTATGGCGTGGACCGCGCTCATGGGGTTTCCACGACCTGGGTTTGCGCCGGCAGCGGCGCCGGCTTGGGATTGCGCGAGGAGAACCATTTCTCGATCGCCGGGACGATGCCTTGCGGCAGGACGAACACGATCAGGATCATGAAGATGCCGTAGATGATCCACTGCAGCTCGGGGCCGAGAAACGAGCGGCTGAAGACCGGGATGAAGCCGAAGATCAGGCCGCCGACGACCGGGCCGGCCAGGGTGCCCTTGCCGCCGGTGATGACCATGATGACCATGGTCACCGTGTAGACGAACAGGAAGACGTCCGGATCGATGATCTTGAGGTAATGGGCGTAGAGGCCGCCGGCGGCGCCGGCGATGCCGGCGGAGACGACGGCCGCCAGCACCAGATAGCGCGTGACGTCGATGCCGACCGACACCGCGAGCGACTCGTTCTCCTTGAGCGCGACCATGGCGCGGCCAACACGGGAGTGCACCAGGCGGCTGATGACCACGTAGCAAACGGCGAGCACGGCGAGAACGAGATAGTAATAGGACTGCTTGCTGTAGAAGTCGTAATAGCCGAGGCCCGGCAGGCCGAGCGTCACCGGCGGGATCGAGTTGAGCGCGAGCGGGCCTTGCGTCAGTTCGACCCAGTTCAGCGCGATGAGGCGCGTGACCTCGGCGAAGCTGATCGTGACGATCACGAAATAGGCCCCGCGCACGCGGAAGGACAGCTTGCCGACGACGTAGCCGAAGAAGCCGGCGACGAGAATGCCGATGACGATGCCGGTCCAGACCGGCCACGGCTCGTGCACGACGCGGATGCCGCCGAACAGCTCGACATCGAAGCCAAGCGACACCAGCGCGCTGGTATAGGCGCCGATGCCGAAGAAGGCGACGTGGCCGAGGCTCAGTTGTCCGGTATAGCCGAGCAGGAGGTTGAGGCTCATCGCCGCGATGATGAAGATGCCGGTCGTGATGAAGGTGTTCAGGAAGTAGGGATCCTGCACCCAGAAAGGCACGGTCGCGGCGGCGACGAGCGAAAGGAAGGGAAGGTGGCGTCTCATCCGATGCGCTCCACGCGGGCGGACAGGCCGGTCGGCTTGAGCAGCAGAACCGCGATGATGATGAGGAAGCCCATCGCGTCGCGATAGCCGGACGAGATGTAGCCCGCGCCGATCTCCTCGGCGCCGGCGAGGATGAAGCCGCCGATGGTCGCGCCGGGAATGCTGCCGAGGCCGCCGAGGATGACGATGGCGAAGGCCTTCAGCGAGGCGATATTGCCCATCTGCGGGGTGATCACGTAGATCGGGCCGAGCAGCGCGCCGGCCGCGGCCGCCAGCGCCGAGCCGATGGCGAAGGTCGCCATGTAGATCATCTGCACGTTGACGCCCATCAGCGAGGCGGTGTCGCGGTCCTGGAACGTGGCGCGCATCGCCTTGCCGAGCTTGGTGCGGTTGATCAGCACATAGGACGCGCCGATCAGCGTCAGCGACGCGACGAAGGCAAAGACGTTGAGCCACGAGATGGCGATCGGGCCGATGACCAGGGGCGTCGCCGGGAACGGCGTCGACACGGATTTCGCGACGCCGCCCCAGATGTACTGCTCGCCGTTCTGCATGACGATCATCGCGCCGATGGTGATGAGCATCGTCGTGTCGATGTCGGCGCCGCGCATCGGGCGCAGCAGAACGTACTCGAGCACGGCGCCGAGCACGCAGCCGGCGGCGATCGCCACCAGGATCGCCAGGAAGAAGTTGAGGCCGCACACCGCGGCGACGAGATAAACGAAATAGGCGCCGAAGGCGTATAGCTCGCCGTGCGCGAAGTTCACGATCCGCATGATGCCGAAGATGAGCGTCAAGCCGATGCCCAACAGCGCATAGGTGCTGCCGAGGATGAGCATGTTGACGACGTGCTGAAGAAACTCGGCCATGCGCGCTCACTCAGTCCCTGGTTTGAATGTTCCGGTCGCGAGACCGAAGCCTCTGTCCGCCGTTCCGTGTCTTGCGCGGGCTTCGCCCGAGCGGGTGCCAGACAGCATCGTCGACATCTCATGCAACCACTGTGCCGCCGCGCCTGCGGCGGATTGCGCCCACGCTTGTGCCGTCATCGGTCGCAGCACTGGTGGGGAAACGGCCGCCAAAGCGACGCGAAACGGGGTCGACGCGCATTCCATCGCTGTTCGCCGCGGCCAACGGCGTGCCTTGAGCCGGCAGGGCGTCAAACCCCGCCGGACGATCAATCATACTATTTATAGGACATTAAAATGATAGGGCTGAAGGCCGTCAAGGTTCGGCCCTGACGCAATGTGCGGCACGGGGCGGCGATGTTTGACGTTAAAACAGGCAGCGGCGCGGGAGGCGTATGCGCCTCAGCGCGCTTTGGCCTTCTTGCGCGCGCGCGCGGCCTTCGCGCCCTTGGGGCGCGCCAATAGATCGCGGCGCAGCGCGAAACTGTTGCGGTGATAGTTGTACTTGGCGACATAGAGGGCGACGCCCGCGTCGTCGACCAGCACCAGCCGGCAGTCGGCGGTCGGTTCGCCGAGGCCGATTTCGAGAAGCTCGGATGTCTCGGGATCGGCAACGCCGATCGTCACGGTCTGGAACGCATGGGCGATGGCGATGTCGCCCATCTCCAGGAGGCGCGGCAAGGCCGGCTGGCGCGTGAAGCGCTTGCGGTCGCGCACGAAGACGTCGCGGGCCAGATGCAGGTTGACGACGACGAAAGGCTCGCCGTCGCTGAACTGCACGCTGCGCAAGAGCGTGTAGCCGCTCGCCGGCCGGCCTTCATTGTCTTCGAGGGAAGGGGGCGCCGCATTCTCCTCGATGTGAACGATGCGGACGGCGTTGTTCTTGATCGAGCTGACGACGGATTCGAGGTCGTTGGCGAGATTGAACCAGTGCTTTTCCTTCGGCCGGCCGGAGACGAAGGTGCCGCGGCCCTGGCGGGCGTCGAGCAGTCCTTCCTCGCGCAGGATCTCGATCGCCTGCCGGACGGTGACGCGCGCGACGCCGAACTCGGCCTCGAGTTCTTCGATCGTCGAGATCTTCTCTCCCTGCTTCCAGCGCTCGGATTCGATGCGCTGGCGCATGACCGAAGCAACCTGCAGATACAGAGGAATCCTGCTCCGGTCGTAATTGAAGGTTTGCTTGGTGCGCATGCGAAAGGGGGACAAGCGAGGGAATGAAGGATCGACCTCTTGCCCTTATTGCCCAGGCCGCTGCCATTTGCAAACCGCCGCAGGCAGCGTCCATGTCACGCCATCACACGTTGCGCTGTCAGTGGTGACTTAGCTGGCGCGCGGAATGCGCGCCGGGCAGGTATCCAAGCATGTGTCGATGTGTGCGGCGCCTGCTGGTCGCGGTCGCGTGCGGCTGCCGCAAGCCGGCGCAACGCAGTGACAGTGCCAGTGCCAGTGCTAGTACTTTGCCGATGCGTGTGGCCGGAGGGCGCCGAGCGGCTCGATCTTGCCAGCGGCCGCCTTGCCGACGCATTGCTCTGTCAGACGCGGCCTGCCCGAGCAGATTGCACGCGGGCGTTTTGTGCCCTATCTCGTGGCCGTCGGACCCGCGCGGCCGGTCCCACCAGGGCCCTCTCGGAAAAGATACATAAGTGGCTGATATCAATCGAAAATTCGCCATTGCCCCGATGATGGACTGGACGGACAGGCATTGCCGCCGCTTCCATCGGCTGCTGACGCGCGAGGCGCTGCTCTATACCGAGATGCTGACCACGGGCGCCGTGCTGCGCGGCGACCGCGCGCGGCTGCTCGGCTTCGATGCGGCCGAGCACCCGGTCGCGCTGCAGCTCGGCGGCTCGGAACCGGCGGCGCTCGCCGAGGCGGCGCGCATCGGCGAGGACTTCGGCTATGACGAGATCAACCTGAACGTCGGCTGTCCGTCCGACCGCGTGCAGGAGGGCCGCTTCGGCGCCTGCCTGATGGCGGAGCCGAAGCTGGTGGCCGAATGCGTCGCCGCGATGAAGGCGGCGGTGCGCGTGCCGGTCACCGTGAAGTGCCGCATCGGCATCGACGATCAGGATCCGGTCGAGACCTTGTTCTCGTTCACGCAGACCATGCGGACCGCGAATGTCGACGCGCTGATCGTGCATGCGCGCAAGGCCTGGCTGAAGGGCCTGTCGCCGCGCGAGAACCGCGACGTGCCGCCGCTCGATTATCCGCTGGTGCGCCGGCTCAAGGAGGCGCATCCCGATCTGCCGATCGTGCTCAATGGCGGCCTCACCAGCATCGAGCAGGCGCAGGCCGAGATGGGCAATCTCGATGGCGTCATGCTCGGCCGCGCCGCTTATCAGGAGCCGTGGCGGCTCTTGGCGGTCGATGAGGCCTTCTATGGCGCGCCGCGTGCTTTCGCATCGCCGAAAGAGGCGGGGCTCGCGCTCATTCCCTATATCGAGCGTGAATTGGCCAAGGGCGTGCGGCTGAATTCGATCACGCGCCATGTGCTCGGTCTCTTCCGGGCGGTGCCCGGCGCGCGCGCCTTCCGCCGGCATTTGGCGACCGAGGCGGTGAAGCCCGGCGCTGGCGCGCAAGTCATGGCTGATGCGCTGGCCTTGATAGTGGACACGCCGGACGAAATGGCGCACATCGCGGCCTGACGTCGTCTTCGTTTATCTCAGATTCCTGCCTCGCTTTTTGTCCGGGACATCGATCGTGCTGGGTCATCCCATCGGCGAGCTCGTCATGCTCGCGCTCTGGATCGCGGGCGCCGGCCTCGTCGTCGGCGTGCTCGCGGGTCTGTTCGGCATCGGCGGCGGCGCCGTCATCGTGCCGGTGCTCTACGAAGTGTTTCGCGCGCTCGATGTGCCCGAGGACCTGCGCATGCAGATGTGCATCGGCACCTCGATCGCCATCATCCTGCCGACCACCATCCGCTCCTATTACGGACACAAGAAGAAAGGCGCGGTCATCGCCGAGGTCGTGCGCCTGTGGGCGCTGCCGGCGGTGCTCGGCGTCGCCATCGGCGCCGTCATCGCGACCTTTGCGCCGTCCTCCGTGTTCAAGGTCGCCTTCGTCGTCTTCGCCGG
>Ga0180216_1001138_pt1 | contig 24491 bp, 24 predicted proteins | sample eDN3rd37CBELigMG_FD_128879 | JGI IMG/M metagenome (GOLD analysis project Ga0180216, IMG submission 128879) | Enriched Miracle-Growth compost microbial communities from Emeryville, California, USA - eDNA 3rd pass 37_C BE-Lig MG (version 2)... ... | reverse complement strand
GGGCGGGCGCGCTAACTGGTGTGCCCTCCTGTCGCTGCGCGACATCCTCCCCGAGGGAGGGAGCGCCCCCTTCGGGCGGCCGGGCGGGCGCGCTCATAGCCCCCTCCCCAGCCCACGCCGGGCCTGCCACCATTGCAGCAGGTTGATGACCAGCAGCAGCACGAAGGCCAGCAGCAGCATGACCAGGGCGATCGCTGCCGCACCGGCGTAGTCGTATTGTTCGAGCTTGGTGATGATCAGCAGCGGCGTGATCTCCGACACCATGGGCATGTTGCCCGCGATGAAGACCACCGAGCCGTATTCGCCCACCGCCCGCGCGAAAGCCAGCGCGAAGCCGGTCAGCAACGCGGGCATGATCGTGGGCAGCAGCACGCGGACGAAGGTTTGCAGGCGGCTCGCCCCGAGGCTCGCGGCGGCCTCTTCCAGCTCGCGCTCGGCATCCTCGAGCACCGGCTGGACGGTGCGGACCACGAACGGCAGGCCGATGAATATCAGCGCCACCACCACGCCCACGGGCGTATAGGCCACCTTGATGCCGAGCGGTTCGAGCCAGCTGCCCATCCAGCCGTTGGACGCGTACAGGGCGGTGAGCGCGATGCCGGCGACGGCAGTGGGCAGCGCGAACGGCAGGTCCACCAGCGCATCGACGACCTTCTTGCCCGGGAAGTCGTAGCGCACCAGGGTCCATGCCACGGCAAGCCCTGCGACCAGGTTCACCAGCGCCGCGAGCAGCGCGGCGCCGAAGGTCAGCCGGTAGGAAGCCAGCACGCGCGGCGCCGTCACGGCAGCCCAGAACGCGTCCCAGGACAGGGTCGCGCTCTTGAAAAGCAGCGTCGACAGCGGGATCAGCACGATCAGGCTCAGGTAGAACACCGTAAAGCCCATGCTCAGGCCGAAACCCGGCAACACGCCGAACCGGTGCGCGCGCCGGGGGCGAGGCCGAGGCGGGTTCAAGGTCCCGAGGGTGGTAATGGAAGACATCTGCTGCCGGATCTCTATGAATGCCGAAGACGGTGGCCCGCGCCTGGCGAGCCACCGCCGTCCTGCCGAATCAGTTCCCGAAAATCACATCAACGCTTGCCCGGCTGGTAGAGCTGGTCGAAAGTGCCGCCATCCTCGAAGTGGGTCTTCTGGGCCTTCTGCCAGCCGCCGAAGACCTCGTCGATCGTGATCAGGTTCACCTTGGGGAAGGCCGACGCATACTTGGCCGCCACGGTCGGGTTGCGGGGACGGTAGTAATTCTTGGCGATGATCTCCTGCGCCTCGGGCGTATACAGGTATTCCAGGTAGGCCTGGGCGGCCTGGCGCGTGCCCTTCTTGTCGACGTTCTTGTCGACCACCGCCACCGGCGGCTCGCACAGGATGGACAGCGAGGGCGCGACGATGTCGAACTTGTCCGGGCCCAGTTCCTTCAGCGACAGCAAGGCCTCGTTCTCCCAGGCCAGCAGCACGTCGCCCTGGCCGCGCTCGACGAAGGTCGTGGTGGCCCCGCGCGCGCCGCTGTCCAGCACGGGCACGTGCTTGAAGAGTTCGGCGATGAACTCGCGGGCCTTGGCTTCATTGCCGCCCGGCTGCCTGAGGGCGTAGGCCCAGGCGGCCAGATAGTTCCAGCGCGCCCCGCCGGACGTCTTGGGATTGGGCGTGATGACCGACACGCCCGGCTTGATCAGGTCGCCCCAGTCCTTGATGCCTTTTGGATTGCCCTTGCGGACCAGGAACACGATGGTGGAGGTGTAGGGCGAGCTGTTCTGCGGCAGGCGCTTCTGCCAGTCGGCCGGCAGCAACTGGCCGTGCTCGTGCAGCGCATCGATGTCGTAGGCCAGGGCCAGCGTCACCACGTCGGCGTCCAGGCCGTCGATCACGGAACGCGCCTGCTTGCCGGAGCCGCCGTGCGACTGGCGGATGGTTACGTCGATGCCGGTTTTCTTCTTGTATTCGGCCGCGAAGGCCTTGTCCAAGTCCTTGTAGAGCTCGCGCGTGGGATCGTAGGATACGTTCAGCAGCGTCTGCTTTTGCTGCGCGGCAACAGGCGTGGCGGCCACGGCGGCCAATGCCAGCACGGCAACGCCCAGTTTTCTTCCCAACAGCCAAGCCATTCGCGACTCCGTCGATCTTTCAAGGAGGTTGAATGGTCGGTCAGAAGCCCCCGGTTTGGGAACGACATCTTGGATGGTTACTTATTCCGCGCCGATATAAACCCCGGCGGATACAGAACAAATACTCCGTTATGAGCGGGCGCTAATAGATCATTTTCAAATCTTCGTTCTAATTTTTTTGTTTGCAACGCAACATGTGCTCCTCGTCGGCGCCCGCGCCGTGGCAGGAGAACCGTCTTGAATTTCCAGCAACTGCGCTCCGTGCGCGAGGCCTTGCGCCGCAATTTCAACCTCACCGAGGTCGCCAACACGCTCTATACGTCGCAACCGGGGGTCAGCCGGCAGATACGCGAACTGGAAGACGAGCTGGGCACGACCATCTTCGAGCGCGCCGGCAAGCGCCTGACCGGCCTGACCGAACCCGGCAAGGAAATCGTCAAGATCATCGACCGGCTGCTGCTGGAGCAGGAGAACCTGAAGCGGGCGGCGCACGAATTCAGCATCCGCGACCAGGGCCGCCTGACCATCGCCACCACCCATACCCAGGCCCGCTATGCATTGCCGGTGGTGGTGCAGGCTTTCCGCCGCCGCTTTCCGCAGGTCCACCTGAATCTGCAGCAGGGGTCGCCGCAGCACATCGCGGAATGGGTCGCCAGCGGCCAGGCGGACATTGGCATCGCCACCGAAGGCCTGTCGCAGGACACCCGGCTGTCGACGTTTGCCGGCTACCGCTGGAGCCACGTGGTCGTCGCGCCCCCAGGGCATCCGCTGCTGGACCGGGCGCAGCCGACGCTGGAAGAGCTCGGACGCTACCCTCTCATCACCTATGACACCGGGCTCACCGGCCGCTCGCACATCGACGAGGCCTTCGCCAATGCCGGCATCGTGCCGGACATCGTGCTGACCGCCATGGACGCCGACGTCATCAAGACCTACGTGGTCGCGGGGCTGGGCGTAGGCATCATCGCCGCCATGGCCTACGACAGCGGCGAGGACGTCAAGCTGCGATCGCTCGCGGCCGACCACCTGTTCGCGTCCAACATGACCCGGGTTGCGGTCAGGCGCGGCGCCTATCTGCGCAACTTCGCCATTTCGTTCATCGAGATGTTCGCGCCCCACCTGGACCGCCAGACGATCACGGCACAGGAGGAAGAAGGCGACGCCGCGGTTCCCCGGCCCGAGCCTGTGGGGGCGTGAAAAATGTGCCCCCACGCTTGCCGCTACGCGGCGGCGCTGCCCTACGGTCAGTTCAGCGTGCCGCCCTTGCCGCCCGCGCTGAAGCGGCCGGCGCCGATCAACGCGATGACCAGACCGCCGAACAGGTACAGGCCCTGGAGCTCCAGGGCCCAGGCGCCGTTCTTGGTCACGGAGAAGATCTGGTTGCTGTGGGCCAGCGCAATGGCGACGACCATGTTGATGGCCACGATCAGGCCGCCCAGGCGGGTATAGATGCCCACCAGCAGCAGGATCGGGGCGACCACCTCGCCCACGTAGACGAAATATCCGAGAAACGCGGGCAAGCCGTGCGAGGCGAGCAGGCCCTTGACGAAGCCGATGCCGCCTATGACCTTGGGGATGCCATGCATCAGCATGAGCACCCCGATAGTCACGCGCAGCAGGAGCTTACCAAGATCGTCGGCGGTCTGGAGCATAGGTTTCCTATGGGTCGGGAACGAAGGCTCGCATTACAGCACATGTCTGTGACGCAAGCACCTCCACGGCCGGACCGCCGCCCCGTCACTCCTTGTTGGGCTGCGGCGTGATGCGCAGGTAGGGCCGCACCGCCTTGTAGCCCTTGGGAAACTTCTGCTTGAGCACTTCCGGATCCTGCAGAGACGGCACGATGATGACGTCTTCGCCGTCCTTCCAGTTCACCGGCGTGGCGACGCTGTAGTTGTCGGTCAGCTGCAGCGAGTCGATCACCCGCAGGATCTCGTCGAAATTGCGGCCGGTGCTGGCCGGATAGGTGATGATGAGCCGCACCTTCTTGGCCGGATCGATGATGAAGACCGAACGCACCGTCGCCGTCGCGCTGGCGTTGGGATGGATCATGTCGTACAGGGTCGAGACCTTGCGGTCGGCATCGGCGAGGATGGGGAAATCCACCGTGGTGCCCTGGGTCTCGTTGATGTCGCCGATCCACTTCTGGTGGGAGTCGACCGGATCGACCGACAGCGCGAGGACTTTCACGTTGCGCTTGGCGAACTCCTGAGCGAGCTTGGAGGTATAGCCCAGCTCGGTCGTGCACACCGGCGTGAAATCGGCCGGGTGCGAAAACAGCACTCCCCAGCTGTCGCCGAGGTAATCATAGAAATGGATACGCCCTTTGGAGGAATCCTGTTCGAAATCGGGAGCGGTGTCGCCCAGACGCAATGCGGCCATGTCGGTCTCCTACGTTCCAAAGAATGCATTCTGGCGTTCCGCCGAGGAGGCGGGAACAAATGTTTGCACATATCTTTATAGCTTTCCACCATAAGGCAACGGTGGATACTTATTTTTTCGCATAAGAGAATTCCGTAACTCCGATAAAAGCTCAGGTAATTAACAAAAGCAAAATTATTCGTTCCCAGTAATGAGCGGGACCGCCATCATGCGCTCATGCGACTGCAACCCCTGATCATCCCTGGCTGGAACAACTCCGGGCCGTCTCACTGGCAAAGCCTCTGGGAGGCATGCCTGCCGCGCGCCGTGCGCGTGCAGCAACGCGACTGGGCTGCGCCCGACCTGCACGACTGGACCAGCACGCTGGCGGCCGCCATCGAGGCGGCGCCGCGGCCGCCGCTGCTGATCGCCCATAGCCTGGGCTGCATCACGGTGTGCCATCTGCCGTTGCGCATACGCGAGAAAGTGGCCGGCGCGCTGCTGGTAGCGCCTGCCGATGTGGAGCGGCCGGGCGCCCCGGCGCTGCTGCGCTCGTTCTGCCCGGTGCCGATGCAGACGCTGCCGTTCCAGAGCGTGGTCGTGGCCAGCACCAACGACCCGTACTGTTCGCTGGCCCGCGCCCGCGAATTCGCCGAAGCCTGGGGCAGCCGCTTCGAGCAGATCGAGGATGCGGGCCACATCAATGCCGAATCGGGCTACGGCGAGTGGCCTCAGGGCCTGAAGCTGCTTGCGGCCCTGCGCCGCCGCGCCCACTGGCGCATACCGGTAGAGCCGTACCGCACGCCGCCGCTGCCGGCGTCGGCCGGCCGCGGCGCGGCCGCGCGCCATTGGCAATAAGGCGAAGCACGCACCGTGCCCGCGGGCTCAGCGGGATTCGAGAATCCGGCGCGCCTTCAGGATGACGGGCATGTCGACCATTTTCCCCTCCAACGAAACGGCGGCTCCGCCGCTCGCTTCAACGGCATCGAGCACGCGCCGCGCCCATGCGCGTTCGTCGCTGGTCCAGGCGTAGGCACGGTGTACCGGGCCGATCTGCCTGGGATGAATGCACAGCTTGCCGCCGAAACCGAAGCGCCGGCCGCGACGCGCTTCGGCCTCGATCGCCGCCGCATCGTCGAACACCGTCGACACGCCATCGACCGGCGCGCCGATACCCGCGAGGCGTGACGCCAGCACGATGTGCGAGCGGAAGACATGGAGTTCCTCCCCATCGCCATCGATGCCGAGATCGATCTGGAAATCGAGCGTACCGAACGCCAGGCGCGGCACACGCGGCGCGGCGCACAGTTCGGGCAGCCCGGCCATGCCGAGCGCGGTCTCGACGATGGGCAGCACTTGCAGCGCGCCATGCGCGTGCGCCAGCACCGCATCGATCTGTTCGCGCGTCTCGGCCTTGGGCAGCAGGATACCCAGCGTACCCGGGTGCGCCGCCAGCGCCGCCACGTCGTCGGCGAACCACTCGGTGCCGCTGCCGTTCACCCTTAGCCAGAGCGGCCTCGCCGCATCGAGGTAGGCCAGCACCGCGTCGCGCGCGGCGCCCTTTTCGGCAGGCGGGACCGCGTCCTCCAGGTCGAGGATGACGGCGTCGGCGCCCGCAGCGCATGCCTTGTCGAAGCGGTCGGCCCGGTTGCCGGGAACGAACAGATACGAACGCGGCGTGACGCTATTCATGCGACCCCCGCGCCATGGGCTGCTCGCGAGGAATCGCGCCGGCCGCGCGCAATCCCGCGATCTCTTCGTCGCCATAGCCGAGTTCGCGCAGGATCGCCTCGGTATGCTGGCCCAGCGCCGGCACCGCGTCCATCCGCGGCTCGAAGCCGGCAGGCATCCCGGGCGGCAGGAGCGCGGGCACCACGCCGGCGGGCGTATCGACTTCGCGCCAGCGGCCTCGCGCGGCCAGTTGCGGATGCGACCAGACGTCGGCCATCGTGCTCATCCGCGCATTCGCTATGCCGGCCGCGTCGAGCCGCTGCGTCACTTCGGCGGCGGCAAGCGGCGCGAATGCCTCGACGATCAACGCATACAGCGCCTCGCGCGCCGCGGAGCGCTTGGGATTGGTCGAAAAACGCTCGTCCGCCGCCAGTTCCGGCCGCAGCAGGACTCGCTCGCAGAAGAGCTTCCATTCGCGGTCGTTTTGCAGGCCCAGCATGACCGACTTGCCGTCGCCGGCCGGAAACGGCCCATAAGGGTAGATCGTCGCGTGCGCGGCGCCGGCCCGCTCCGGCGCCGGCTGGCCATCGATCGCGTAGTACAGCGGATAGCTCATCCACTCGGCCATGGCTTCTAGCATCGACACATCGATACGGCAGCCGCGCCCCGTGCGCCCCCGCATCAGCAGCGCGCCGAGGATATTCGTATAGGCATACATGCCCGCCGCGATGTCCGCGATCGAACACCCCGCCTTCGCCGGCTCGCCCGGCGAGCCGGTTATCGACAGGAATCCCGACTCGCTCTGGATCAACAGGTCGTAGGCCTTGCGGTCGCGGTCCGGGCCGTCCGCGCCATAACCCGAAATGTCGCACACGATCAGCCCCGGATGGCGCGCCGAGAGAGTCTCGTAGCCGAGCCCCAGGCGGCTTGCCGCACCGGGTGCGAGGTTCTGCACGAGCACGTCGGCGCCGGCGACCAGGGCGTCCAGCACGGGCTTGGCCTGCGGCTGCTTCACGTCGAGGGCAAGGCTCTCTTTCGAGCGGTTGGTCCAGACGAAGTGCGACGCCAGGCCGCGCACCCGGGTGTCGTAGCCCCGCGCGAAATCGCCCGTGCCGGGCCGCTCGACCTTGATCACGCGCGCGCCCATGTCCGCGAGCTGGCGGGTGCAGAACGGCGCGGCGATCGCGTGTTCGAGCGTGACGACGGTTATTCCATCGAGTGGTTTCATCGCGCGCCCTTCAGAACGAACGCGGCAGGCCGAGAATGTGCTCGGCCACGTACGACAGGATCAGGTTCGTCGAGATCGGCGCCACCTGGTAGAGGCGCGTCTCGCGGAACTTGCGCTCGACGTCATATTCGCATGCGAAGCCGAATCCGCCGTGGAATTGCAGGCAGGCATTGGCAGCCTCCCACGAGGCGTCCGCCGCGAGCAGTTTCGCCATGTTCGCCTGGGCGCCGCACGGCTGGTTCGCATCGAAGCGGCGGGCCGCCTCGAAACGCATCAGGCTGGCGGCCTCCACATTGACGAATGCCCGGGCAATGGGGAATTGAACGCCCTGGTTCTGGCCTATGGGGCGGCCGAACACCACACGTTCCTTCACGTATTCGCTGACCTTGTCGATGAACCAGTAGCCATCGCCGATACATTCCGCCGCGATCAGCGTGCGTTCGGCATTCAGTCCGTCGAGGATGTACTTGAAGCCCTGCCCTTCTTCGCCGATCAGGTTTTCCGCCGGAATTTCGAGGTTGTCGAAGAACAACTCGTTGGTTTCGTGGTTGACCATGTTCGGAATGGGCCGCACCGCCATGCCCTGGCCGACCGCGTCGCGCAGATCGACCAGGAAAATCGACATGCCCTCGGATTTCTTCGTCACCTGGGCAAGCGGCGTCGTACGGGCCAGCAGGATCATGAGGTCGGAATGCTGGACGCGCGAGATCCATACCTTCTGGCCGTTCACCACGTAGCGGTCACCGCGCCGCTCGGCCGTCGTCTTGATCTTCGTGGTATCGGTGCCGGTCGTCGGTTCGGTCACGCCCATCGATTGCAGGCGCAGCTCGCCGCTGGCGATCTTCGGCAGGTAGCGGTTCTTCTGCTCCGGCGAGCCGTGCCGCAGCAGCGTTCCCATGTTGTACATCTGGCCGTGGCAGGCGCCCGAATTCCCGCCCGCGCGGTTGATCTCCTCCATGATGACCGACGCTTCGGTCAAGCCCAGGCCCGAGCCACCGTACTCCTGGGGAATCAATGCGGCCAGCCAGCCGGCCTTCGTCAAGGCCTCGACGAATTCATCCGGGTAGCCTCGCGCCTCGTCGACCTTCCTGAAGTACTCCCCCGAGAACTGCAGGCAAAGATCGCGCACCGCTTCGCGGATGTCTTGGAATGCGTCGTGTTGTATGGTCTGCATGATGGTGTAGCTGGTTGCCCAAAATCAAGTGAACGTGGCGGCCGCCCGCATCGTCAGGCGGCCTTCGTGGTCTTTCGCCCATAGATCGACGGAACGGCCGTCCAGGGAAGGCTTGCCGCACAGCGTCAGGGCGCGGCCCGCATAGGCGGGCCGAAGCGCGCGAAAAGCGAATGTCGCCAACGCCGAATCCGGCCGTTTGCGGCTCGCGAGATCGGCCAGCAGCGTGGCAACGAGCGGCCCATGCACGACCAGGCCCGCATACCCTTCTTCCCGGGTGGCGTACGGGTAATCGTAGTGGATCCGATGTCCGTTGAACGTCAGCGCCGAATAGCGGAACAGCAGCACCGGATCGGGCTCGACCGTCCGGCTCCACGCTTCGCCGGCGGGCGCCTCGGCCGCCGCGGGCGCGGAACCGCCAGCCTGCGGCGCGTCGCGGTAGACGAGATCCTGTTCCTCCTCGATGCGCAGCAGCCCCGCCGATTCGATGCGATGCCTGACCGTCACGAATACGAGACGGCCGCTGCGGCCGGTTTTTTCCTCGATATGCGTGATTTCCGACCGGCGGCTTGCCGGCTTCCCGACAGGCAGCGGCGCGGCAAATGTCAGCCGTCCGCCCGCCCACATGCGGCGCGGCAGCTCGACGGGCGGCAGGAATCCGCCGCGCCGCGGATGGCCGTCCGTCCCCACTTCCGCCAGGGGCGCTGCGGACAGGAAATACAGCCAATGCCACAGGGGCGGAACGGCATCGGGCCACTCCCTGCCGAGGGTGGACGCCATGGCGCGCAGCGGAAACGGCGGGACGTCGTCGGTGGTGGTCTCGCTACGGTTCAACCAGGCCTGGAACGCGGCCGGCCCGGCATCGGGCGACGTTGCTGCGGCTGGATTCTGCATGTCGATTTCCTCAGCCCGGCGCTCGCGCAAGCAGGCGGGGCAATTCGCGGCCGATGTAGGCCGCCGCTTCCGCGGCGCCGTCCACCAGGCCCAGCATGGTGAAAAACCCATGGCACATGCCCGGGAAGCGATGTGCCACGACAGGCACGCCCGCGCGGATCAGTGCCTGCGCGTACAGCTCGCCGTCGTCGCGCACCGGATCGCACTGCGCGGTCAGCACCAGTGCCGGCGGCTGCCTGTCCAGATCGACGGCCAGCAGGGGCGAGACCAGCGGGCTGGATCGCAGCCTCGCATCGGGCAGGTAATGCCCCCAGAACCAGTCCATCGCCGCCGCCGATACGACCGGACCGCCGGCGAATTCCCGGTACGATTCCGTCGCGCAGCGCGCATCGGTAGGCGGACATACCAACACCTGGGCCGCCACCGCCCCGGGACATCGCCGGCCGATCAGGCCGGCCGCCACCGTGGCCAGGTTGGCTCCGGCGCTTTCCCCGGCCACGACGACCGGCACCTCGCGGCCCAGCAATGCCTTGGCTCGAAGATGCGCCCACCATAATGCTGCCTCGGTATCGGACAGCCCGGCCGGATAGGGATGCTCGGGCGCCAGGCGATAGTCCACCACGAGCACCGCGGCGCGCGCCTGCCGGGCCAGGTTCGTCGCCACCGGCGCCGTGCCGTCTATGGATCCCATGACCCATCCGCCGCCGTGGCAATAGACGATCAGCGCGTCGACTTCGCCCTCCGGCACGAACAGGCGGGCGGCAAGCGCATGCGCGCCCGCCTCGATGCGGAAATCGACCGTGCGCCGCATGGGCGTGGGCGGCGCCAGCAGGGCGCGAAACGCCGCCGACGCCGCCCGCGCCGCGTCGACCGTGCCTTCGTGTGCGGGCAACCTGCCGCTGGCCGCGGCGCGCTCCGCCAGTTGCCGCACCTGGGGATGCAGCGCATCCGGCAACATCATGAAAACTCCCGAGACATACTCGCGCCGCCCCGCTGCGCTGCTAGACCAGCTTGAGCTTGGCATCCCGGATGATCTGGCCGTAGCGCTCGTCCTCCGCCTTCATGAACGCCGCGAAATCGTCCGTATAGAGCACATTGCCGGGCTCGACATCGACCGCCAATCCGCGGCTCAGGAATTCCTTCGTCGAGGCCGCCGCGCCGATGGTCTTGCCCAGGCGCAGCACGGTGTCGCGCGGCACGCCCCTGGGTACGAACAGCCCGTTCCAGTTGACGGTCACGAAGTTGGGAAAACCGCTCTCGACCATGGTCGGGATCTGCGGCAGGATCGTCGATCGCCGCTCTCCGGAGATGGCGATGATCTTGAGTTTGCCCGAGGCCACGAAAGGGGCGAGATCGGTCGGGCCTGCCAGCACGATTTCCAGGTCGCCGTTGCTGGCATCGATGACCGCCTGCGAAATGGTCTTGTAAGGCACGTGGACCAGATCGGCATGCGCCCGCAGTTTGATCCATTCCCCGATCAGATGAAGAATCGTCCCCTCCCCTCCGGAACCATAGCGCACCGCGCCGGGATGGGCCCGCGCATAGCTGGCCAGCTCCTGCATGTTGCTGGCGGGCAGGGCCGCGTTGATGGCGATATAGGTCGGTCCCGCGCGCACGCGAACCACCGGCTGGAGGTCGGCCGGATCGTAGGGAAGATTCTTGCGCGTCAAGGGCAGCAGCGTCACCGAGTTCGAACCGAACAGCATGGTACGGCCGTCGGGCTCGGCCTTCGTCACGGTTTCGATGGCGATGATCCCCCCCGCCCCTGGCCGGTTCTCGACCACGACCGGGCCGCCCAGGCTATTGCCCAGCTGCTGCGCCAGCAGCCTGGCCACGACGTCGGTCGTGCCGCCCGCGCCGAAGGGAACGATGAAACGGGTGGGCTTGCCCGATGCGGCTTGCGCGCGCACGCTGCCGAACGGCTGCGCAAGTACGCCGGCCATGGCCGCCAGCAAGCCGCGCCGCTGATAATTCGGGGTCATCCAGGAGTCTCCTCGTGCTTGTTCTGAAATGGATGCTTCGGCCTCGCGAACCGGCATTCTTAACCCATATAACGAAACAGTCAATCCAAATTATGGACAAACTTGACAAGATGCAAGCTGGCCCTCTGAACTCTTAGTATCACAACCCATGTTGACCATCACGTCTTAAAATATAAAATATGGGAATATATTCCCAAAAAATGATTTCATGGAGATAGAATGGCCCTCGCATCTGAAGTTCAAGCGGCCGAACGCGTCGACGTCGCCGTCGTCGGCGCGGGCTTCGCCGGCATGTACGCGCTCCACAGCCTGCGCCAGCAGGGCTTTTCCGTGCGCGTATTCGAGCGCGGCGGCGATGTCGGCGGCGTCTGGTACTGGAACCGTTATCCGGGCGCCCGCTGCGACATCGACAGCATGGAATATTCCTATGGGTTCTCGGAAGCCCTGCAGCAGGAATGGGAATGGACCGAGCGCTTCGCTTCGCAGCCGGAAATCCTGCGCTATGCCCAGCATGTGGCCGACCGCTTCGATCTGCGCAAGGACATCCGCTTCCAGGCCGAAGTCAAATCCGCCACCTTCGACCAGGCCGCCGCGCGCTGGGACATCGTCACCGGCGATGGCGCGCGGACCAACGCGCAGTTCCTGATCCTGGCGGTGGGCTGCCTGTCGAATGCCAGCATTCCCGCCATTCCCGGAATGGAATCCTTCCGCGGCGACATCTACCATACCGGCCGCTGGCCCCACGAGGGCGTGAACCTGGCCGGCAAGCGCGTCGGCCTCGTCGGCACAGGGTCCTCGGGCGTGCAGGCGACGCCGCTGATCGCCGAACATGCCGCCCGGCTGGTAGTGTTCCAGCGCACCGCCACCTATACCGTGCCGGCGCGCAACGCGCCGCTCGACCCGGAATATGTACGCCGCATCAAGTCCGACTACGCCGGCTTTCGCAGGCGCAACCGCCAGATGCCCGGCGGGGCGGGAGCCGACCGCATCCCGCCGGAACGGACATCGATCTTCGCACTGAACCCCGAGGAGCGCGAACGCGCGTTCCTGGCGCGCTGGCAGGCCGGCGGCATGGGCCTGCAAAGCACCTTCACCGAGCTGCGTACCGACCTGGAAGCCAACGAATTCCTGGCCGACTTCATGCGCCGGCAGATCCGCCGCATCGTTGCCGATCCGGAACGCGCCGAGATCCTGACGCCCAAGCACGTGGTCGGGTGCAAGCGCATGTGCCTGGACTCCGGCTACTACGAAACCTTCAACCGTTCCAACGTGGACGTGGTCGACGTCAGCCGCAACCCCATCGAAGCGTTCACCGAAGACGGCTTGCGCGTGGGGGACAAGGTACACCCGCTCGATTGCGTGATATTCGCCACCGGTTATGACGCCATGACAGGCGCCATGCTGGCCATCGACATCCGCGGCCGCAACGGCCAGTCGCTGCGCGATGCCTGGTCGGCCGGCCCCCGGACCTACCTGGGCCTGGGCACGGCGGGCTTTCCCAACCTGTTCGTGATCGCCGGGCCGGGCAGTCCCTCGGTGCTGGCCAACGTGATCGTGGCGATCGAACAGCATGTGGAATGGCTGACCGGCTGCCTGGAGCACATGCGCCGTCAAGGGCTGGCCGCGATCGAAGCCACGCTGCCGGCCCAGGACGCGTGGGTCGACCACGTCAACGCCGTGGCTGAACAGACGGTCTACACCCGCTGCAACTCCTGGTATCTGGGCGCCAACATTCCCGGCAAGCCCCGCGTCTTCATGCCGCTGATCGGCTTTCCCGCCTACGTCCAGAAATGCGACGACGTGGCGGCGCGCGGCTACGAAGGCTTCCAGTTCACCCCGGCGGAACGCGTCGCGTCCCGGCGCGCGGTTTGCTGAAACGGCGAGCCCGGCTCGGTACGGGCTCGCGGGCCCGGCCGCCCTTCACGCCGCCGGCGCGCTCCCCGCATCGAACCGCAGGACCAGCGCCTCCAGCCCCTGCTTGCCGGCCTGCACTTCCCACTGGGCATCGTCCGCCGAAACGAAGACGCAGGAATGAGCGGCCAGTTCCTCGCCTTGCGCCAGCATGCCGCCGCGCATGACCAGGTAGAAGCGGTTGCCCGCCGCTGGCGCAGGCCGGTGCCTGCCCATGGGCGCCAGACGCAGGTGCCAGGCTGCGGCCCCGTTGTCCTGCGCGGGGATCACCGTTTCCAGCGCGGGCAGCTCGCCGGCGGCGTCCGGACCGGGGACGAGATTCGCATGGATGTTGCGCCTTTTCACGGCGCGCATCCGGGGCCGCGATTCAGGCAGGTACAGGGCGCCGAACTCCGTATTCAGGCGCAGCGTCATGTACGACAAGCCGCCCGGCCCGGCCACGATCGGCCCGTAGCCGGTGTGGCCGGAAGCGTAGTGCACGAAGTAGGGCCGCACTTCGTGGCTGCCGATCCGGCCGCCGCCGCCGACAATCACCTGGAACTGGTCCTGCAGGTGGAAATGGGGGTCGAGTTGCTGGTGCGGAGACTGTTCGACGATGTAGGCCTGCGGAGAAGGCGCCTGTTCGACGGGCGACTCGATGAGATCGGTCCGCCAGGCGGTGGTTCCGTTGCGTATGGTGCGAGCGCGGCGGGTACGCATGCCCACCGCCACATTGCCTATTCGAATCATGCGTCCCCCGTCAGTCCGGAACCAGCAGGGGCTTGCCCGCCTGCCCGCTGAAGATCAGCTCGAATGCCCGCGGCGCCTCGGACAACGGCAGCGTGTGGGTCAGCACCGGCGCCAGGTCGATGTGCTTTTCGTAGACCAGCGGAGCGGCCTTGAGCCAGGTGTCCCACAGCTTGCGGCCATGGATGTTGTAGACCGTGGCGCGTTTCTCCCGCCAGGTCGTGAAATCGAAATCCATGGACTCCGGCGTGGCGCACCAGCGGATCTCGCCCATGACCGTCACCGCCGCAAGGCTGTTGCGCACGCCGTCGGGTTGCCCCGTGTATTCGAACACGACGTCCGCGCCCCGGCCGCCGGTGGCGTCGTACACCAGGCTGCGCACATCCTGCTCGAACGGATCGATGACGAGGTCGGCCCCCATGCGTTCGGCGGCCTGGCGCCGCAGCGGGCTGGGGTCCACGCCGATGATGCGCCGCGCGCCGAAATGCCGGGCGACGGCGATGTTCATCAAGCCTATGGGACCGCAGCCGTTCACCATGACATGCTGCCCGGCCACGCCGCTGCCTTCCAGGGTGGCATGCACCGCAATGCCCAGCGGTTCCAGCACGGCGGTATGGGCGGGGTCGGCGTCGGGCGGATTGACCCAGGCCAGCGCCGCCGGCACGCAAACGTATTCGGCGAACGTGCCGTCGAAATCCAGGCCGGGATACCGGGTGTGCGGACAGACGTGCGAGCGGCCGGTCTCGCACTGGTAGCAGTGCCCGCAAGGCAGGTGACTCTCCAGGCTGACGTTGTCGCCCACCTTCACATTGCCGACTTGCTCGCCCACCGCGATGACCGTCCCGCTCATTTCGTGGCCGATGATGCGCGGCAATTGCATGCGCTTGCGGTAGCGCGCGGCCCATTTGAATATCTGGACGTCGCTGCCGCAGATGCCGGCGGCGGCCAGCCGCAACAATATTTCATGCGGCGCGGGCGTGGGCACCTCGCATTCCCGCACCGCGATCCCGCCAACCTCGGCGCTTACTTTTTGCAGAGCCAACATGGCGCTTTCCCCGATGCCTATTGTTTTTCGATGTCCGCCCGCGCCGCCACCTCGTTCCAGAGCTTGGATTCCTTGGCGAGCAAAGCCTCGAACTCTTCGGGGCTGGAACTGCGCGGGGTATATTCCAGCTCGGCAAAACGCCGGGCGACTTCGGGCCGCCTGACGAAAGCCGCCACCTCGTCGGCCAGCTTCTTGCGTATGGCCTCGGGCGTGCCGGCCGGGGCCATCAGCCCATACCACACCCGCGCCTCGTAGCCAGGCACTGCCTCGCTCAGGGTGGGCAGTTGCGGCATGCTGGCCAGGCGCGAAGCCGTCGTGCCGGCCAATACCCTCACCTTGCCGGCATCCACGAAATTCCGGGCCGCCAGGAACGAACCCAGGACGACCTGCACTTCGTTGGCCGCCAGCGCCGTGGCGGCCAGGGCTTCGCCGCGGTATTGCACCCGCGCCACGTCTATGCCCGCCATCTGCTTGAACATCTCGGTCGCCAGCATCGCGCCGCCGCCGAACGTGCCGTAGTTGAGCTTGCCCGGGTTGCGCTTGGCGTAGGCAATGAACTCGCGGATGTCCTTGACCGGCAGGTTGGCATTGACCAGCACGTAATAGCCCTTGTCGACGATCAGCGACACGGCGGCAAGATCCCGGTCCACCTTGACCGGGGGGGTCTTCAGGAAAGCGTCGAACGTGGCGATGGACGGCACGGCGAACAGCAGCGTGTAGCCGTCGGGGCGGGCATTGGCCACGGCCTGCGCGCCGATCAGCCCGTTGGCGCCGGCCTTGTTTGCGACCACCACCGGCTGCTTCCAGACCGCCGACAGGTGTTCGGCCAGCATGCGCGCGGCGTTGTCCGAGGCCCCGCCCGGCGGCAGCGGCACGACCAGCGTGATGGGGTGGGCGGGATAATGCGGCGCAGCGGCCGATGCCAGGCCGGCGAACGGCAGCGCGACGAACAACGGCAAATACCGTTTCATCGTTTGTCTCCTTGTTGTTCTGCTACAGGATGAACGACATGCCGTAGACGGGTTGCTTGCGGTCGAGCAAGGTGATGGTCTTGTTCAGGATGCGCCACGCGCCGTCCTTCCTGGCTGCCCGGATCTCACAGCGGCCGGCGAAAAACCGCTTTTCGCCCAGCCCTTGCTGGCGCCAGTCGCCCGAGCGCAGCTCCATCATCATCAGGTTGTAGCGGGCCGCGGCCAAGCCGCCTTCTTCCGGCGTGACGACGATATTGCCGATCAGCCGCATCATCTGCGAACGGGGCGACTGGGCCAGGCGGTTCTCGCGCATCAATTGCTCGACCCGCAGCCGCAGCATGGGTTTCGTCTCATAAATGATGGACGAAGTACGTTCCGGATCGGCATGCTCGTCGATGGGTATCCAATAACGGGCCTCGTCGTCGTACATCTCCAGCCATTCGTCCAGGCGCCAGTCGTCGAGCAGTTGGGCTTCCTTGTGGACCAAACCGATGATTTCCGCTTCCACGGTCATGCTGCCCTCCCGGCCAACGTCGTTGACGACATCACTTCGCGCCAATGGCGCCAGAAGGCGCGCTGCGGCGTTTCGTCGCTGAAGGCCCCGACGGATTCCTGCTCGGATACCCATTCTTCCTTGCCCAATCCGCGGCTCAGGTTCAGCCAGGCGGCGCCCGTGGCCTGCAGCGCGGTCTGGTTGGCGTGGAAGACCTCGACGTCGTCGGCCCCCACGATGCCCGCCACGCCGACGCGGGTCTGCACGTCGGCCAGGCGGCCGGTGCTGATGCGCTCGTCCACCCCGTCGATCATCATGGGGTAGGAATAGACTTCCGTGCGGTCATGGGCGAGGGGCTGGATCACCCGGATGTTGAAATCCATGATGACGACGTTGGGGAAAATGAGCAGGTGCCGGTTGCTGAGGATCTCGCGCGCCTTGTCTTCGCCGTTGAGCCGCACCAGGGTCTCGAAATAGTGCTGCCGCACCTCGGCCGGCACATTGCCCGACTCCAGCGGCTTGCCAAGTTCCAGCGTGCCGTGTCCGCCCGGCAGCCCGCGCGTCAGGCCGTCGGTGCGCACCGCGCCGTAGTGGCGGCCGGTAAAGCTTCCTTCGAACTTGCGGAAGGTATTGTAGGCAGACCGATGCACGAAACCGGCGTGGTAGCCATCGTAGATATTCTCGGCCTGGAACTTCCAGTTGCCGGCGTAGCCGTAGCGGTGCGCGGTGCCGGCGCGATACGTGCCGCCGGCGCAACGGCCCAGCCAGAAATCGATGTGCGTCTTGGCCGGCCCGAGATAGGTTTCGAGGTCGGCGACATCGGCATTGAACGAGGCGAATACCAGTCCGGCGTACGATGCGACCCGCGGCACCGGCACCAGCCCCAGCCTGCTCGTATCGAAACCATCCGGATAGCGATCGGCCGCCGGGATGCCGATCAGGGCTCCCGATGGACGATACGCCCAGCCGTGGTAAGGACAGATGAAGGTGCGCGCATTGCCGCGCTCCTCCCTGCACACGGCCGCGCCGCGATGCCTACAGGCATTCAGGAAGACCCGCAGTTCACCGTTCTCGTCGCGCGTGACGATGACCGGCTGCAGGCCGATCATCGTCGATTTGTAGTCTCCGGGATTGGCGACTTCGCTCTCGTGGGCGACGTAGATCCAGTTCGCATAGAAGATATTGCGAAGCTCCGCCTCGAACACTTCCTGTCCGCGATAGGCCGCCGTGGCGACCAGGAACTCGGTAGGCGTATCGACCACATACTGGCCGTACGCCAGTTGCGGCTCGGCCGCTGGGTAATTCATGACATGTCTCCGTTTCCGTTGTGTGCCCGCTCGTTCGACACGGGTCTATCTTTTGAAGTTTAAACCCATAAAACGGGACATTCAATCCATTTTCCAGAACAATAAATCCGGCAGTCAGTCCCTGGCCAATATCATCGTGCCGCTGGAGCAGAACCAGCCGCCCGTGCCGCTGACGCAAGCCAGCCTGGCGTCGGGCACCTGTCTCGGCCCGCATTCGCCGCGTAGCTGGCGCACGGCTTCCACCAGCAGGAACAGCCCGCGCATGCCGGGGTGGCATGCCGACAGCCCCCCGCCATCGGGATTGGTGGGAAGGCGCCCGCCCACGCGCAGGCTGCCGTCCGCCACGAAGGGGCCACCTTCGCCCTTGGCGCAAAAGCCCAGGTCTTCCAGCGTGATCAGCAGCATGTAAGTGAAAGCGTCATAGAGCGCGCAGACGTCGATCTCGCCCGGCGTCACGCCGGCCCGCTCGAACGCCAGCTTGCCCGACACGGCGGCCGGCGACACGGTGAAATCGGGCCACTGGCCCAGGGTCAGGTGGGATCCGAACTCGCCGCTGCCCAATACCCAGACCGGCGGCGTGCGCAGGTCGGCCATGCGGTCTTCGGCCACCAGCACCACCGCCGCGCCGCCGTCGGAGCGGATGCAGCACTGCAGCTTCTGGAACGGATCGGCGATCATGGGGCCGGAGAGCACGTCGCTGATGGTGATGGGATCGCGATAGGCCGCCTCGGGATTCAAGGCGGCGTTGGCGCGCATCGATACCGCGATCTCGGCCAGTTGTTCCAGCGTCGTGCCGTATTCATGCATGTGCCGGCGCGCCGCCATCGCGTACTTCGAGATCAGGCTGATGCCGTGCGGCACTTCGTATTGCTGCGGCCCGCGCGAACCCCAGTCCAGGTTGGCCGAGCGCAACTTGTTGCGCAGGTCGGACTTGGCCGTGGACCCGTAGGCCAGCAGGACGACATCGGCCCGCCCCAGTGCGATGGCGTCGGCCGCATGCGCCGCCATGACTTCCCACGTCGCCCCGCCCACCGCGGTCGAATCCATCCACCGCGGCCGCAGGCCCATGTATTCGGCCACTTCCAGCGGCGCCAGCGCGCCCATGCCGGCGCTGCCGAAACCGTCGATGTCCGCGGGCCGCAAGCCGGCTTCGGCCAGCGCCAGGCGGCTCGCCTGCATATGCAGCCCGAACGGCGTGGCCCCGGACGCGCCGGGTCCGACGCCCGCCAGTCCGACGCCTGCAATGGCGACTTTTCTCGTCATGGTGTGATCGCGGCCCTTAGACAAGCTGCAGCATCAACATCTGGGCCACGCAGGCCGGCTTGCCCGCGCCTTCGGCTTCGATGGTGTGTTCGAGCGTGGTGCGCACACCGCCCGCAACGTCTTCGCAAGCCAGTATGCTGGTGCCCAGGCGTATACGCGTCCCGACCCGCACCGATGCGGGAAAACGGACCTTCTCGTAGCCGTAGTGCAGCGCCATGCGAAACCCCTCGAACCGGTAGATCTGCCGCGCCAGGGTTCCGGGAATGCACAGCATCAACAGTCCATGGGCGATGGTTCCGCCATACGGCCCGGCCTGGGCGCGCGCCACGTCCACGTGTATCCATTGGTGGTCGCCGGTGGCATGGGCGAATGCGTCGACGCGATCCTGGTCGATCTCCATGTAGTCGCTGTAGCCCAGGTGCCTGCCGACCCAGCCGCGCACGCCCTCGATGCCTTCGATGACGATCATGTCACTTCTCCATGGCGCCCGGGCGCCTTCCACGATTCAAGAGAGCCCGCGTCGCGGGATGCGGCCGGCCGCCGCCGCTGCGGGGCGGCACGCGGCACGCGGCGGGGCTCACTCCAGCCGCAGGCCGGCGGCCCGGGTGCGGAAAATGTCCGTGGCCAGCAGTTGCCCCAGTTGCGCCGCGTCCCAGCGCTTGCCCGCGCTCGATACCGCGCGTATTTCATTCCATCCTTCCAGCCACTGGATCCTGTCGCGCAGGGCCTTGAAAACCTGGCCCGAAACATGGCCGGACTCGTCGCTCGCCAGCCAGGCCACCAGCGGCGAACTGATGGACGGGTCGGTGGGATCCCACTCCTCCGCGGGAATCTCGTCGGGCTCCCTGGGGACGGCCTTGCGGCCCAGGGTCGCCGAGATGCGCGTCAGCGCGCCCGGACTGATGACGTTGACGGTCACCCCCATGCGGGCCAGTTCCAGGCTCAGCGTCAGCGACAGCCCGACGATGCCGGCCTTGGCGGCCGCATAGTTGCTTTGCCCGAAGTTGCCCGACAGTCCGGCCCCCGAGGTCGTATTGATGAGGCGGCCATTGACCGGCCCCTCCTGCTTGGCGCGGTCGCGCCAATAGCGGGCGGCGGCGCGGCAGGTAAGCCATGTCCCCCGCAAGTGCACCCGGGTGACCAGATCGAAGTCGTCGGCGCTCATGTTCCAGATGACCTTGTCGCGCACGATGCCCGCATTGTTGACCACGATGTCGAGCCGGCCGTATTCCCGCACGGCCCGCTGCACCATGGCCTCGGCCTGCTCCTCGTCCCCCACGTCGCCGAAATCGGCGACGGCCTGTCCACCGCGAGCGCGGATGATCTCGGCCACCACCTCGGCGTCGCGGCCGGCGCCTTCGCCGTTGACCGACCCGCCCAGGTCGTTGACGACCACCCTGGCCCCGCGGGCGGCCAGTTCCAAAGCATGGCCGCGGCCTATCCCGTGTCCCGCGCCCGTTACCAGCGCCACCTTGCCTTCGAGCATCCGGCTCATTTCACATCGTTCCTTTTTCAAGCGTCAGTCCGGCCGGAAAACCGGCAGCGATATATCGTCGGTCAAGGGCACAAAATCGGCCCGCAGCGGCATGCCCATGCGCAAGCCCCGTTCGTCCACGTCGACGAGCCGGGACATCATGCGCACCCCCTCCACCAGGTCGACCGCCGCCACGACATAGGGCAGTCGCTCCTTGAAGGGAGGCAGGTCGTTGACCCGCACGATCGAATAGGTATAGAGAACCGCGCGGCCGCTGGCCTCGCGCCAGCCCACCCGGTCGCTCCAGCAGTACGGGCACGCGACGCGCCCATAGTGGAATAGCTTGCCGCACTGTCCGCACGCCATGATGAGCAGGCGCCCCGCGCGCGCCGCGTCCCAGAAGGGACGGCTTTCTTCTTCTATGGTGGGCAGGTCGAAACGCGGCGTCTTGCCGGCTTGCGGCTGCATGTCAGAATCCCTGAAAACGGGCCGGACGGCGCGCCATGAATGCCGCCACGCCTTCCTTGCCGTCGTGCGTGGCGGCATTGATTTCCTGCGCCATCGCCTCTTCCAGGAAGGCCGTGGCGCGATCGGCGTCCAGCGACCGGTTGAGCATGCGCTTGGTGAGCGCGATCGCCGTCGTGGGCCCCGCCGCCAGCCGGGCGGCCAGCGCGAATGCCTGCTCCTCGAGCTCGGCGGCCGGCACCACCTGGTTCACCAGCCCCAGGTCGCGCGCCTGGGCGGCGGGCAGCCTGTCGCCAAAGAACGCCAATTCCTTGGCCTTTTGCAGGCCGACGCGCCGCGGCAATAGATAGGCTCCGCCCGCGTCCACCACCAGCCCGCGCAGCACGAACGATTCGACGAAACCCGCGTCCTCGGCCGCGACCACCAGGTCGGCGGCGAACGCCAGGTGCGCCCCCAGGCCGGCGGCGGTGCCCTGCACCGCGGCGACCACCGGCTTGCGGCAATCGAGCACCGCCGCGATCAGCCGCTGCGCGCCCTGCAGCAAGGTCTGGGTGACGTCGCCCGCGCGGCGTTCGGCGCGCGGGGTATCGCGCGCCCCGGCGATGCGCGACACATCGGCGCCCGCACAGAAATGGCGCCCCGTGGACTGGATCAGGACCGCCCGGACGTCCGGCGCGGCGCCGGCTTCCTCCAGCATGCCGATGATCGCGTCGCGTTGTTCGGGGGCGATCGCGTTGGCGGCGGCAGGCCGGTTCAGCGTGATGACCGCAACGCCGGTCCGGCTGCGGCAAAACACGAAGCCATCCGCCTGCGCCTGCTCTTCCTCGCTCATCCGATTTTGTCTCCCGGCGGAGCGTTCCGCCTGTTTTTCTGTTTTCGCTTCCGGAAAGCTAAACCCTTTTTTTGAGACTGTCAAACCATTATTTAGAAATAATACTTTTTATCCATGTCATGCTTTCCATGCCTGACCCGCTGCCGAAGGCTTCGAAATCTTCCTTGGAATAGCGGAATTCCCTGATCCCTTTTGATTGACTACACACCTAAAGCCTCATAGCATTTGATCAAATAGCGGTTTTAAATATCCATAAAATGAGAATTTATAGGAGGAGACCAATGAGGATTTCCAGGACGATTGCCGTGGGAATCGGGCTGTTGGCCACAATGGCCGCGCCCCACGCGGAAACCTACCCATCCAAGCCCATACGCTGGATCGTCCCCTTTCCCGCGGGCAGCGCCATCGACAGCATCTCGCGCGCCATCGCCGACAAAATGGCGCTGGCCCTGGGCCAACCCCTGGTGCTCCAATCAATGCCGGGCGGCGGCACCGTGCGCGCCACCCAGTACGTCGCCCGCCAACCCGCCGACGGCTACACGCTGCTTACGGTGACGATCTCGGCGGCGATCAAGTCCGCCGTGCCCAAGCCGCCCTTCGACATCCGCAAAGACCTCGCCTTCGTCGGCCAGTTCTCGGCTAGCCCGCTTTACCTGGCGGTCAACGCCAAGCTGCCGGTGAATTCGGTGCAGGAACTGATCGCCTACGCGAAGGCGCGGCCGGGCGCGCTGAACGTCTCGTCCTACGGCATAGGCACGCTCAGCCACCTGACCGCGGAACTGTTCATGTATTCCACCGGCGCCAGGATGATCCACGTCCCCTATCCCGGTTCGACCGCCAACGGCATGGCCGTCGCGCAGGGCGACACCCAGGTCACCTTCGACGTCGCCGATACGCTGCGGCAGCACCGCGACAGAGGCATGCTGCGCTACCTGGCGGTAACGTCCGGCGAACGCTGGCCCGACACGCCCGAACTGCCGACCCTGGCCGAATCCGGGGTGCCGCAGGTGGATATACAGACCTGGGGCGGCATCGCCGTTCCCCCCGGCACGCCGCCGGAAATCGTCGCCCGGCTGTCGTCGGCCCTCGATGTCGCGCTCAAGGATCCCGCCGTGATCGCCTTCTTCAAGCAGACCGGTTTCGGCCAATTGCGGGAGGCGACCACGCCCGCGCAGTTTGCCGGCCTGGCCGGCAGGACCGTGGACACCTTCGCCAAGCTGATCCGCGATGCCCACCTCGATGTCGAATAAGCCCGCGACGGCCCATGGCGCCCTGCCGTCGGCCGACATACCGCTTGCCGGCGAGCACGCGACGCTGGCCGACGCGTTCGAGGCCGCCGCCGAGCAGTTCGCCGAGCGCGAAGCCTATGTCGAGGCCGGGCGCCGCCTGAGCTTCGGCGCCTGGCACCGGGCCGCCGACAGGCTTGCCCACGCCCTGGTCGCGCAAGGCGTGCAGCCGGGCGGCGTCGTGCTGCTCCACCTGCCCTCGTCCATCGACTACGCCATCTGCTACGGGGCGATCGCCCTGGCGGGCGCCGTGGCCACCGGCGTCAACCTGCGCCTGGGTCCGCGCGAGATCGCGGCCATCATCGATACCTGCGCGCCGTCGCTGATCATCAGCCACGATCCGCAGGCGCTACCGGCCGGCGCCGCGCGCGCCCGCATCATGAGCCTCGAAGCCGTGCGCCGCCACAGCGCCGAAGGCAGACCCCTGGGCCATCGGCGCCCGCAACGCGACGCCGCAGACCCGGTCACCATCATCTGGACCAGCGGCACCACCGGCACCCCCAAGGGCGCCTGGTTCGATCACCGCAACCTGCAAGCGGCGGTGCGCACCGCGGGCGTCATGACCCGGGCGTTCGACCGCAAGCTGCCCAGCACGCCGTTCCCCCATGCGGGCTATATGGCCAAGCTATGGGAACAATTGGCATTCGGCGTCACGCAGGTCGTCGCGGCCGCTCCCTGGCGCGCCTCCGACATGCTGCGCCAGATGCGCGACGAACGCGTCACCTCGGGCGCCGGCGTGCCCACGCAGTGGATGAAGCTGATGGAATTGCCCGAACTCGACAGCACGCCGCTGCCGCAACTGCGCCTGTGCGTGACGGCCACCGCCCCTGCCCCGCCGGAACTCGTCGAACAGGTCACGCGCCGGCTCGGCTGTCCGATGATCAGCCGCTACGCCATGACCGAGTCGCCGTCAATCAGCGGCACGGCCCCGGGCGACGACCCGCAAGTGCTCTACCGCACCGTCGGCAAGCCCCAGGAGGGCACCCAGGTGCGCATCGTGGATGAAGCCGGCCGCAGCCTGCCGCGCGGCCAGGTCGGCCGCCTGCGCATCAAGGGGCCCTGCGTGATGCGAGGGTATTGGAATGCGCCGGAACTCACGCGTGGCGTGCTCGACGCCGACGGCTGGCTGACTTCCGGCGACCTGGGCTATGTCGACCCCGGCGGCAACCTCGTCCTGGCGGGACGCGCCAGCGACATGTATATCCGTGGGGGCTACAACGTCTACCCGCTGGAAGTCGAGAATGTGCTGCTCGAGCACCCCGCCGTCGCGCAGGCCAGCGTGGTCGGCCTGGAAACGCCGGTCATCGGCGAAATC
>Ga0180216_1001136_pt1 | contig 24496 bp, 28 predicted proteins | sample eDN3rd37CBELigMG_FD_128879 | JGI IMG/M metagenome (GOLD analysis project Ga0180216, IMG submission 128879) | Enriched Miracle-Growth compost microbial communities from Emeryville, California, USA - eDNA 3rd pass 37_C BE-Lig MG (version 2)... ... | reverse complement strand
TCGCCACGCGCTATCTCGTCGCCGACGCCTGCTACTTCGCGAAGAAGCCGCTCATCACCGCGGCGCTCGGCACGTTCGACGGCTCGCTCACCTCGATCCGCGCGTACGAGGCGCGCGCCGACGGCACGCCCAATCCGAGCTATCGCTGCCTGTTCCCGGAGCCGCCGCCGCCCGGCGCGGTGCCCGCTTGCGCCGAAGCGGGCGTGCTCGGCGCATTGCCCGGCGTGCTCGGATCGATGATGGCGCTGGAGGTGATCCGCGAGATCGTCGGCTTCGGCGAAGGTCTCGTCGGCCGGCTGCTGATGATCGACGCGCGCTCGATGCGTTTCGAGACGCTCGATTACGCGTGGGATCCGGACAATCCGCTGAGCGGCACGACGCCGACGATCGTCGATCTGTCGGTGCACCGCTGACTGTCATGCCCCGCGAAAGCGGGGCATCCCGTCATCACTGAAACCCGCGAGAGTACAGGATCATCCGCTTGCGCGGATGATGACAGCCGCGCAAGCCTCCTCCTGAGGAGCATCGCTCGCGATGCTCCTCAGAATGAGGGCGGAGAAAGCCTACAACATCGATGGCAGCACGCGGTCCGGCGGACGGTGGCCGTCCATGAAGGTGCGGATGTTGATGATCACCTTCTCGCCCATGTCGCTGCGGCCTTCCAACGTCGCCGAGCCCATGTGCGGCAGCAGCACGACCTTGCCCTGGCGCGCGAGCTTCACCAGCTTCGGATTGACCGCCGGCTCATGCTCGAACACATCGAGACCGGCGCCGGCGATCTCGCCGGCTTCCAGCATCCGCGCCAAGGCGTTCTCGTCGACCACTTCGCCGCGCGCGGTGTTGACGATGTAGGCCTGCGGCCGCAGCATCTTCAGCCGCCGCGCCGACAGAAGATGATAGGTCGCCGGCGTGTGCGGACAGTTGACCGAGACGATGTCCATGCGGGCGAGCATCTGATCGAGGCTCTCCCAATAGGTGGCGTCGAGTTCTTCCTCGATCTTCTGCGCGACCTTGCGGCGGTTGTGATAGTGGATCTGCAAGCCGAAGGCGCGTGCGCGCCGCGCCACGGCCTGGCCGATGCGTCCCATGCCGATAATGCCGAGACGCTTGCCCCAGATGCGATGGCCGAGCATCGAGGTCGGCGACCAGCCCACCCAGTCCTGCTCGGACGTCAGCACCTGCGAGCCTTCGACCAGCCGCCGCGGCACCGCCAGGATGAGCGCCATGGTCATGTCGGCCGTGTCTTCGGTCAGCACACCCGGCGTGTTGGTGACGGTGATACCGCGCTGGACCGCGGTGGCGACGTCGATGTTGTCGACGCCGTTGCCGAAATTGGCGATGAGCTTGAGCTGCTCGCCGGCCTTGGACAGCACCGACGCGTCGATCTGATCGGTGATCGTCGGCACCAGCACGTCGGCGGTCTTCACCGCCTCCGCGAGTTCCGCCTGCGTCATTGGCTTGTCGTCGGTATTGAGGCGGGCGTCGAAAAGTTCCCGCATACGTAGTTCGACGTTGTCAGGCAGCTTACGCGTGACGACGACCAGCGGTTTCTTACTCTTCGCCATGATCCCCTTACCGCGACACACGAATGTCGGCTGTGATAGAAGGCCGCCGATTCAGTCCTCTTTAACCCTGCTCGCCCACAGTGTACGGGCGCTCCTGCAGGCAACGAAATCCGTCCTTTTCCTATCAGATGGCCGTCGCAACACAAAGTATTGGGCCCGCGATCCGGAGCCTCGGCGGCGTCCTATTGAGCCTCGCCCTGCTGACCTGCGCCATACCGACGGCCTTCGCCGCCGGCGAGGTCGCGACCGGGCCGGTGAGCGGCCTGCCGATGCCGCGCTTCGTCAGCCTGAAATCCGATCGCGTGAATGTCCGCGGCGGCCCGAACAAGGACCAGGACGTCCGCTGGGTCTATACGCGCGCCGGCATGCCGGTCGAGATCACCGCCGAGTTCGAGAACTGGCGGCGCATTCGCGATTGGGAAGGCGCCGAAGGCTGGGTCTACCACTCGCTGCTGTCGGGCAGGCGCTCGGCCGTGGTGGTGCCAAAGCTGAACGCCGAGTTGGTGCCTCTGCATGAGAAGCCCGACGCGAACGCGCCGGTCGTAGCGCGGCTGCAGTCCGGTGTCCTCGGCACGCTCAAGTCCTGCGACGGCGCCTGGTGCCAGTTCATCGGCAAGAACTTCAACGGCTATATCCAGCAAGAACGCCTCTGGGGCGCCTACCCCAACGAGAAAGTGGAATAGCCGCGAATACGCCGCGCGTGGTGGCCCCTCTCCCCTTGTGGATGAGGGCAAAGGCGACATTCGCCGCGTCGCGCAGCTCCAAATGAAAATGGCCGGGACATGCCCGGCCATCACATTCAAAATATCTGCGGAAATCAGCTCTTTTTGCGCAGGCGCACGACCACGTCGACGCGCGCGACTTCGTACCCTTCCGGCGGCGTCGGCGTCTTGCCGACGATCACGTCCTCGCCCGGAATGTCGAGCACCGCATCCTCGCCTTCGACATAGAAGTGATGATGGGCGGACGCGTTCGTGTCGAAATAGGCCTTGGAGCCGTCGACCGCGACTTGGCGCAGCAGGCCGACTTCGGTGAACTGGTGCAGGGTGTTGTAGATCGTGGCCAGCGACACCGGCACCTTGGCGCGGGTGGCTTCCTCGTAGAGCATTTCCGCCGTGAGATGGCGGTCGCCCTTGCCGAACAGGATCCAGCCGAGCGCCATACGTTGCCGGGTCGGCCGCAGGCCGACATTCCGCAGCATCGACTTCACGTCATGCCAGGGGCACCCCGTGCGATCCACGTGATCGTCGTGTTCGCCGATCCGCAGGTCGGCGACTTTCGGGAAGACCATGGTACGCGTTTCGGTCATCGTTTACGCCCAGTAGCCGGTCGACTGGACCGGCAAAAACCGTTTCACCCGCAACATATACGAGGACGGCACCTAGATGCAACTCCTTCGCAGGAGCGCCGGACGCCTTGTCGCAGCCGCGAGAGTGAGGAAAACCTTCCCTCGACCCCCTTACCGCCACCTTTGCCCGCTAGACGGCCTGTGTTAGGAGTTCGCGAATGGAAATCCAGCCAAGGTCCCCGCAAGGGGAAGCTTCATTGATGGACAATCGGCGTCACAGCTTCGGCTACGAGGACTTGCTTGCCTGCGGCCGCGGGGAACTGTTCGGACCGGGCAATGCCCAACTTCCTTTGCCTCCGATGCTGATGTTCGATCGCATCACCGAAATTTCGGAACAGGGCGGCGAGTACGGCAAGGGCATGGTCCGCGCCGAACTCGATGTCAGACCGGACCTGTGGTTTTTCCTTTGTCATTTCAAGGGTGACCCGGTGATGCCGGGATGCCTCGGCCTCGACGCGCTGTGGCAGATGGTCGGCTTCTTCCTCGGCTGGCTCGGAGCGCCCGGCAAGGGCCGCGCCCTCGGCACCGGCGAGATCAAGTTCAGCGACCAGGTCCTGCCTAGCGTGAAGAAGGTGGTCTACGGCGTCGATTTCAAGCGCGTGATGCGCTCCAAGCTGGTTCTCGGCATTGCCGACGGCTGGCTGGCCGCGGACGGCAAAGTGATCTATCGCGCCAGCGATCTGAAAGTCGGCCTGTTCCGACAGGACGATACGCTGCAAACGAGCGGCGCCTGAACGCGCGGCTTCCCGGCTGGCTTGCCTGACCCACCCGTTTTGCGGCATGGGTCTTGTGAAACTGTTTTCGCCAGTCAATCTGTGGAGCAATCGCTCTAAATCCCCGACGGAAATGAAGGTATTGTGACCATGCGGCGGGTCGTCGTCACCGGAATGGGTATTGTCTCTTCCATCGGCAACAATACGCAGGAAGTGCTGGCAAGCCTGCGCGAAGCCAAGTCCGGCATCACCCACGCCGAGGAATTCGCCAAGCACGGCTTCCGCTGCCAGGTGCAGGGCATGCCGACGCTGGATCCGGCGGGCGCGGTCGATCGCCGCGCGATGCGCTTCCTCAGCCAGGGCTCGGCCTGGAACCACGTCGCCATGGAACAGGCGATCCGCGACTCCGGCGTCGAGGAAAAAGACATCTCCAATCCGCGCACCGGCATCGTGATGGGCGCCGGCGGTCCGTCGACCATGACGATCGTCGAAGCCGCCGACATCACGCGCAAGAACAACTCGCCCAAGCGCATCGGCCCCTTCGCCGTGCCGAAGGCCATGTCGTCGTCGCCCTCGGCGACGCTCGCGACGTGGTTCAAGATCAAGGGCGTGAACTATTCGATCTCGTCGGCCTGCGCGACCTCGAACCACTGCATCGGCAACGGCGCCGAACTCATCCAGTGGGGCAAGCAGGACATGGTGTTCGCCGGCGGCTCGGAAGAGCTGAGCTGGACGATGTCCAACCTGTTCGACGCCATGGGCGCGATGTCCACCAAGTACAACGATACGCCGCAGACCGCCTCGCGCGCTTATGACCGCGACCGCGACGGCTTCGTCATCGCCGGCGGCGCCGGCGTCCTCGTCCTCGAAGAGCTCGAGCATGCCAAGGCGCGCGGCGCGAAGATCTACGCCGAAGTCGCCGGCTACGGCGCCACCTCGGACGGCCACGACATGGTCGCGCCGTCGGGCGAAGGCGCGATGCGCTGCATGCGGCAGGCGCTCGAGACCTGCAAGGCGCCGATCGACTACATCAATCCGCACGCCACCGCGACGCCGATCGGCGATCTCAAGGAGATCGAGGCGATCCGCGAAGTGTTCGGCGCCAAGTGCCCGCCGATCTCGGCGACCAAGTCCCTGACCGGCCATTCGCTCGGCGCCGCTGGCGTCCAGGAAGCGATCTATTCGCTTCTGATGATGAACAACGGCTTCATCTGCGAAAGCGCCAACATCCAGAATCTCGATCCCGCCTTTGAAGACATGCCGATCGTGCGCGAGCGTCGCGACAATGTCGAACTCGGTGCCGTGCTGTCGAACTCGTTCGGCTTCGGCGGCACCAACGCGTCGGTCATCTTCAAGCGGTTGGATGCCTAGTTCCTGCTGACCGGTATTGACCTGCCATGCCCCTCGAAAGGAAGGGCATCCAGACGATCGCCGGCCGTCATGATGATCGTAAGTAAACAGAGTACCGGGTCACCCGCGTTCGCGGGTGACGACACCTGAGGTTGTTGCACATGTCTGGGCTAATGAACGGAAAACGCGGGCTGATCATGGGCGTGGCTAACGACCACTCCATCGCCTGGGGCATCGCCAAGACGCTGCATCAACACGGCGCCGAACTCGCTTTCACCTATCAGGGCGACGCCCTGCACAAGCGCGTCAAGCCGCTCGCCGAATCCGTCGGATCGTCCTTCCTGATGCCCTGCGACGTCGAGGACATCGCCAGCGTCGACAAGGTGTTCGACGAGATCAAGAGCAAGTGGGGCACGCTGGACTTCCTGGTCCACGCCATCGCCTTCTCCGACAAGAACGAGCTGAAGGGCCGCTACGCCGACTCCACGCGCGAGAACTTCACCCGCACGATGGTGATCTCCTGCTACGCCTTCACCGAGGCCGCCAAACGCGCGGCCGCGCTGATGCCGAACGGCGGCGCGATGCTCACGCTCACCTACAACGGCGGCGACCGCGCCATGCCGAACTACAACGTGATGGGCGTGGCGAAGGCCGCGCTCGAAGCGTCCGTGCGCTATCTCGCGGTCGACTTCGGCCACCAGAACATCCGCGTCAACGCGATCTCGGCCGGCCCGATCCGCACGCTCGCCGGCGCAGGGATCAACGACGCGCGCTACATGTTCGCGTTCCAGCAGAAGTATTCGCCGCTCGGCCGCGGCGTGAGCCTCGAGGATCTCGGCGGCGCCGGCCTCTATCTGTGCTCGAACCTCTCGGCCGGCGTCACCGGCGAAATCCACTTCGTCGACAGCGGCTACAACGTCATCGCCATGCCGCAGCCGGAAGCGCTCAAGGCCGCCGGTGGCAAGGTCGAGGGCAACGCGCAGTAGCCCCACGCGTCGTTCATTTCCGCGTTAGGCGGGACTCCAGCTCGCTGCTTGCCCATCCCGTCAGCGCTGGGTCCCCGCTTTCGCGGGGCGAGCGGTCAAAGCATCCGCTCTCACAACCTCCGCAGCGCCACCGCGTTGACGAGATGGCTCTCGCCCTTGGTGAGGATGAGATCGGCGCGCTGGCGCGTCGGTAGGATGTTTTCGTGCAGGTTGACGAGGTTGATCCGCTCCCAGATCGAGGTCGCGGTTCCGATCGCTTCGTCGTCCGACAAGTTCGAGTAGCGGTGGAAGTATGACTTCGGATCGCGGAAGGCCGTGCCGCGCAGCGTGAGGAAGCGGTCGATGTACCAGGCCTTCAGCACTTCCTCGTCGGCGTCGATATAGACCGAGAAGTCGAAGAAGTCCGAGACGAAGGGCACGGCCTTGCCGTCCTTCGGCGGACGCCCGGTCTGCAGCACGTTCAGGCCTTCGACGATGAGAATGTCCGGCCGGTCGACCTCGACCCACTGGTTCGGCACCACGTCATAGATCAAGTGCGAATAGATCGGCGCGCGCGCCGGCCGCTTGCCGGCCTTCACCTCGGTGAGGAAACGCAACAGCGCCGGCAGATCGTAGCTTTCCGGAAAGCCCTTCTTCTCCATCAAGCCTTCGCGCTGCAGGACCGCGTTCGGAAACAGGAAGCCGTCGGTGGTGACGAGATCGACCTTCGGCACGTTCGGCCAGCGGGCCAGCAAGGCCTGCAGCACGCGCGCGGTGGTCGACTTGCCGACCGCGACCGAGCCCGCGACGCCGATCACATAGGGCATCTGCGTGTCTTCGGTGCCGAGGAAGTTCTGCTGCGCGCGGAACAGCCGCTGCGTCGCCGCCACATAGAGCGAGAGCAGGCGCGACAGCGGCAGATAGATTTCCTCGACTTCCTTGATGTCGAGACGGTCGTGCATGGAGCGCAGCCGCGTGACCTCGTCCGAGGTCAGCGTCATCGGCGCATCCTGGCGCAACGCGGCCCATTCGCCGCGCGAATAGGTGCGGTATGGCGAGAGGTTCTGGTCGGTCCGCTGTTCCATGAAACGCGCCTGCCTCAGCCCTTGCGCGACGCCTTTTCGGCGTGACCGGATTGCGCGGTCCGCCGTTCCAGCTCGGCTTCGACGTCCTTGAGCGCGACGCCGCGCGCCTCCATCAGCACCATCAGGTGGTAGATAAGGTCGGCCGCTTCCGAAACAAAGCGGCTCTTGTCCTCGCCGACCGCGGCGAGCGCGGTCTCGAAGGCTTCCTCGCCCATCTTCTTGGCGCAGTGCGCGATGCCCTTATCGATCAGGCTGCGCGTGTAGGACTCCGCCGCGGTCGTGTGGATCCGTTCGGAGATGCGTTTTTCGAGATCGGACAGGGTGAAGGTCATGGGGGTCGGCCTTTTCGAGGCGTTTCTTAGCACTGATCCATTCAAGCGTCATTCCGCGGCGTTTGCTCGGCCTCATGGTGAGGAGCCGCGCGCAGCGCGGCGTCTCGAACCATGGGCCACCCCGTCCTTCGAGACGCTGGCTCCTCAGGACGAGGGCGGCTCACGCATCCAGCCGCATCGGCAGGCCCGCTTTGGACATGTACTCCTTAGCTTCGCGCACCGAATGTTCGCCGAAGTGGAAGATCGAGGCAGCCAGTACCGCCGTGGCATGGCCGTCGCGGATGCCCTCGACCATATGCTGCAGGTTGCCGACGCCGCCCGAGGCGATGACCGGCACCGGCACGGCGTCGGCAATGGCGCGGGTGAGCGCGATGTCGTAGCCGACGCGCGTACCGTCGCGGTCCATCGAGGTCAGCAGGATTTCGCCCGCGCCGAGCGACACGACTTCCCGCGCGTAGTCGATCGCGTCGAGGCCGGTCGGCTTACGCCCGCCATGGGTGAAGATCTCCCAGCGATCCGCCTCGCCGGGCTTGGACACTTTCTTGGCGTCGATGGCGACGACGATGCACTGGTCGCCGAACTTCTCGGCCGCTTCCTTCACGAAAGCGCGCCGGTTCACCGCCGCGGTATTGATCGACACCTTGTCGGCGCCGCAGGTGAGCAGCTTGCGGATATCGTCGACCGTACGCACGCCGCCGCCCACGGTCAGCGGCATGAAGCAGGCTTCCGCCGTGCGTGTCACAACGTCGAAGATGGTTTCGCGGTTCTCGTGGCTCGCGGTGATGTCGAGGAAGCAGAGCTCGTCGGCGCCGGCCGCGTCATAGGCGATCGCCGCTTCCACCGGATCGCCGGCGTCGCGCAGATCGACGAACTTGACGCCCTTGACCACTCGGCCGTCCTTGACGTCGAGGCAGGGAATGACGCGAACCTTGAACATCAGCGCTGATCCCGCATGTGTCGTCCCGGGCGAGCAATGCGAGTCCCAGCGGACGACAGGAAGAGTGTTGCCGCGGCCACTAGTGTTTCGCCTGTTTGATCATCTTCAGCGCTTCGGCCGCATCGAGCCGGCCGTCATAGAGCGCGCGTCCGGCGATGGCGCCTTCGAGCTTGGCCGCGCGCGGCTCCAGCATCGCCTTGATGTCGTCGATCGAGGCGAGGCCGCCCGACGCGATCACCGGAATCGAGATCGCCTCGCCGAGCGCAATGGTCGCCTCGAGATTAAGGCCCTGCAGCATGCCGTCGCGCGCGATGTCGGTGTAGATGATCGCGGCAACGCCGGCGTCCTCGAAACGGCGCGCGATGTCGAGCGCGGACAATTCCGACTCTTCCGCCCAGCCTTGGACCGCCACCTTGCCGTCGCGCGCGTCGAGACCGACGGCGACGCGGCCGGGAAACTCCTTGGCCGCCTGCTTGACGAAAGCCGGATCGCGCACGGCCGCCGTGCCGATGATGACGCGCGTGACGCCCTTGCCGAGCCAGCCTTCCACCGTCGCCATGTCGCGCACGCCGCCGCCGAGCTGCACCGGAATGCCGATGGACTCCAGGATGCGTTCCACCGCGCCGGCATTCACCGGCTTGCCGGCGAAGGCGCCATCGAGATCGACGATGTGCAGATACTCGAAGCCTTGCGCCTCGAAGGCGCGCGCCTGCGCGGCAGGATCACGGTGAAACACCGTCGCGCGCGCCATGTCGCCCTGCTGCAGCCGCACGGCGAGGCCTTCCTTGAGATCGATAGCGGGAAAGAGAATCATGGAGTCCACTTCAAGAAATTCGCGATCAGCCGCAGGCCGAGCTTCTGGCTCTTCTCCGGATGGAATTGCGTGCCGACCATGTTGTCACGGCCGACGATGGCGGTGAGCGGACCGCCGTAATCGGCCTGCGCCACGAGGTCGTCGTGCCGGTCGGCCTTGAGCTGATAAGAGTGCACGAAGTAGGCGTGCAGCCCGTCCGGCCCGAGCGGGATGTCGTCGAGCAGCGGATGCGCCTTCAGCATATTGAGCGTGTTCCAGCCCATATGCGGGATCTTCAGGCTCGGATCGTTCGGCGCGATGCGGTCGACCTCGCCGGCGATCCAGCCGAGGCCGGGCGTCACCTGATACTCGCGGCCGCGTTCGGCCATGAGCTGCATGCCGACGCAGATGCCGAAGAACGGACGCCCGCGCTGCAGCACGGTTTCGTTCAGCGCTTCGACCATGCCGGGAATGGCGTCGAGCCCGCTGCGGCAATCGGCGAAAGCGCCGACTCCCGGCAGCACGATGCGGTCGGCCTTGGCCACCACGGCCGGATCGCTGGTGACGGCGATCGGCTGCGCGTGGCCGCTGTCACGCGCGGCGCGCTCGAAGGCTTTGGCGGCCGAGTGCAGATTGCCTGAGCCGTAATCGACAATGGCGACGGTCATCGCGGCCGCTCCGGCGCGGGAAACAATCCAATCACGTCGTGCCCGCTCGGCGGGCCGCGACGGGCCGGCAGCGGCGCATAAGCCGGCTCAGACGATGGAGGGGTGGACGTGTCGGTCGCGGGCGCGGCGCCTTGCTTGGCCCACTCGGCATAGAAGCGCCGCTCGGCCATTTCCTCGTCGTCGCCGACCACGAAGCCGAGCTGCTGCCAACGGCGGCGCGACAAGGTCCAGCGGCGAATGCTCGGCGCCTCGAAGCCCATGGCGAGTCCGATCAACAGACCGGCCGCCATCTGCACGTTCGACGATGCGCCGAGAAACGCGAGGCCGACGCTGAACCCGGCATAAAGAACGGCATAGATTATGAAGGCCAGCCACAGCCGGTGCACCAGCAGCCACACCGGCGGCAGCACGAAGGCCCAGAAATGGAAACCATCGCGCACGAAGCGGAAGCGCTCGGGAGCGCTCGTCATATCGCCGTTCTTCGGCGGCGGGGCGTGCACGGTGTATGTGGGCATTTGCTTTTCGGCCGCGCGCGGCCGTCCTACTCCGACTGTCATGCCCGCGAAAGCGGGCATCCAGCAACCACGGCGTCCGACTTCATCTCGGACGGTCGATGATTACGGGGTCCCCGCTTTCGCGGGAACGACGACTAAATTCACCCGCCCAGCGAACCCTTTGTGGACGGCACCTCGTCCTTGGCGCGCGGATCGATCGCCACGGCGGCGCGCAGGGCCCTCGCGAGCCCCTTGAAGCACGACTCCGCAATATGGTGATCGTTGGCGCCGTACAAAGTCTCGACGTGCAATGTGATGCCGGCGTTCATCGCGAAAGCCTGGAACCACTCGCGCACCAATTCGGTGTCGAAATTGCCGACCTTCTCGCGGCCGAAGTCCGACTTGAACACCAGGAACGGGCGGCCTGAAATGTCGAGCGCCACGCGGCTGAGGGTCTCGTCCATCGGCAGATGCACGTCGGCGTAGCGCGTGATGCCCTTCATGTCGCCCAGCGCCTGCTTCACCGCCTGGCCGAGCGCGATGCCGACGTCCTCGGTGGTGTGGTGCTGGTCGATGTGCAGGTCGCCCACCGCCTTGATGGTCATGTCGATGCGCGAATGGCGCGCCAGCAGATCGAGCATGTGATCGAGGAAACCGATCCCCGTCGCAACCTGCGACCGGCCGGTCCCGTCGAGATCGACGGAAACCTCAATGTCGGTTTCCTTGGTCTTCCGTTTCACGGCGCCCGTGCGCATGGCGGCAAATCCCTGAAATCCTTCGAGTCCGGCGCCTTTTATCAGGGGCCACCGGCGTTTGCCACCTAAGCCGGCGGTCGCGCTTAACCGCGCGACAAAGCGTGCGGTGGAGGAACCCGATACCACACGCATGGGTTGACTCGCCAGGCCCCCACATCTCTATTGCGCCCGGGGAAGATGCCGGGTCGGGGATGATGGCTGCCAGCGAGTCGACCGTCTCACATCGCAAAGTGGTCGCGGGCTCGGACCGATCGTTCGGTCTGGTCTTCGCGGCGTTTTTTGCCGTGGTCGCACTGCTGCCCTTGGTCCACAGCGGCGCGCCGCGGCTGTGGGCGCTCGCCGTCGCCGCCGCCTTCGGCGCCGTGGCGCTCGCGGTGCCGCGCTGGCTGCGCCCCCTGAACCGGGTCTGGTTCGCCTTCGGCATGCTGCTGCACCACATCGTCAATCCCGTGGTGATGGCGGTGATGTTCTACGGCGCCATCCTGCCGATGGCTCTGTTGCTGCGGGCTCTGGGCAAGGACCTGCTGCGGCTCAAGCGCGAGCCGGAGGCGACGTCCTACTGGATCGTCCGGACCCCGCCGGGACCGGCCCCGCACTCCATGAACAAGCAATTCTAGAGGTCGCCGATGTCGTTCGTCGCGGAGCTATGGGACTTCATCCGCAGCCGTAAGAAATTCTGGCTGATGCCCATCATCCTCATGATGGTGCTGTTCGGCGGCCTCATCGTGCTGACGAAAGGCTCCGCCGTCGCGCCTTTCATCTACACCCTGTTCTGAGCGCGGCGCGCGCCATGAACGTGCTCGGCATTTCCGCCTTCTATCACGACAGCGCCGCGGCGCTGGTGCGGGACGGCGCCATCGTCAACGCTGCGCAGGAAGAACGCTTCACGCGCAAGAAGCACGATCCCGGTTTTCCGGCGCAGGCCATCCGCTGGTGCCTTGCCGACGCCGGCTTGCAGCCGCGCGATATCGATCGCATCGCCTTCTACGACAAGCCGTTTCTCAAGTTCGAGCGTCTGCTCGAAACTTATCTCGCCTTCGCCCCACGCGGCTTCCGCTCCTTCCGCACGGCGATGCCGGTGTGGCTCAGCGAGAAGCTGTTCCAGAAGGACATGCTGCTGAAGGAGCTGCGCGCCATCGATCCCGCGCTCGGCGATGCCGGCAAGATCCTATTTTCCGAACATCATTTCAGCCACGCCGCGTCCGCCTTCTATCCATCGCCGTTCGAGCACGCCGCCGTGCTCACCATGGACGGCGTCGGCGAATGGGCGACCACCTCGGCGGGCATCGGCCACGGCAGCGATCTCACCATCACCAAGGAAATCCACTTCCCGCATTCGCTCGGCCTCTTGTACTCGGCCTTCACCTACTACACCGGCTTCAAGGTCAATTCCGGCGAGTACAAGGTGATGGGCCTTGCCCCTTATGGCGAGCCGAAATACGCGCAAACGATCTTCGACAATCTCATCGATCTCAAAGCCGACGGTTCTTTCCGGCTCAATCTCGATTACTTCGACTATTGCACCGGCCTGACCATGACCAATGCGCGGTTCGACGCGCTGTTCGGCGGGCCGCCGCGCCGTCCGGAAGTCTGGCTCACGCAGCGCGACATGGACCTCGCCGCGTCGGTACAGGCCGTCACCGAGGAAGTCGTGTTGCGGCTGACGCGCGGGCTCGTCGCCGAAACGGGACTGCGCCAGCTATGCCTTGCCGGCGGCGTGGCTCTCAACTGCGTCGCCAACGGCAAGGTGCTGCGCGACGGCATCGTCAGCGACATTTGGGTGCAGCCGGCGTCAGGCGATGCGGGCGGCGCCATCGGTGCGGCCTTGGCCGCCTGCCACCAGCATGAGCGGCTGCCGCGCGTGCCGACCAACGGCCCCGACGGCATGCGCGGCGCCTATCTCGGCCCCTGCTTCGCGCAGGACGACATCGAACGGCGACTCAACGACGCCGGCGCGCGCTTCAGCGTCGCAAGCGACGAAGCATTGATCGAGACGACCGCGCGCTCGCTCCGCGACGGCGAAGCCGTCGGCTGGTTCCAGGGCCGCATGGAGTTCGGCCCTCGCGCGCTCGGCGCGCGTTCCATCCTCGCCGATCCGCGTTCGCCGGCGATGCAGAAGACGCTCAATCTGAAAGTGAAGTATCGCGAGAGCTTCCGACCCTTCGCGCCGGCGATTTTGCGCGAAGATGTCGCCGACTGGTTCGAGCTCGACAAGGACTCGCCCTACATGCTGCTGGTCGCGCCCGTGGCGGCGCAGCACCGGCGGAGCATGAGCGCGGAGGAAGAAGCCCTGTTCGGCATCGACAAGCTCAACGTGCCGCGCTCCGATATCCCGGCGGTGACGCATGTCGACTATTCGGCGCGCGTCCAGACCGTCCACGCATCGACCAATCCGCGCTTCCACGCGCTGATCGACCGCTTCAAGGCGCTCACCGGGTGCCCGATCCTGGTGAATACCAGTTTCAACATCCGCGGCGAGCCGATCGTGGCCACGCCTGAAGACGCGTTCCGCTGCTTCATGGGCACGGATCTCGATCTGCTCACCGTCGGCAATTGCGTGCTGCGCAAGAGCGAGCAGAAGGCGGAACTGAAGCAGGACTACCGCGGCGCTTTCGAACTCGACTGAGGACGGCCGATGACGCGTTCGGGCAGGCTGATCGAGTATGGGGTGGCGTTCGCGCTCGCCTGCGCCGCGGCCGCCGTCAGCCCGCGCGGCATCGCGCTTGCGGCGGGGCGGGCCGACTTGTCGTTCCGCGTCACCACCATCAGCATGGCCTTCGCCTTCTTCCTGCTGATCCTCGCCATCGCCGCGGCGACGCAAGGGCGCCTGCGCCGCGCATCATTCTATGCGGCGGCGCTCGCCTTCCCCTTTGTCCTTTTGGCGGGCTTAGAGGCCGGCGCGGTGTCGCTGCGCCTTGCCGATGTCGTCGCGCCGCTCGAGGACACTTCGGCGCTCGCCAACCAGGATCCCTGGCCCAAGCACCTTTTGAGCGAGAGCAGCTACTACACCACACCGGAAGGCTTCGTCCTTTATCGCCCCTGGCAGAACGGACACATCACCTTCAACGCGCTCGGCCTGCGCACGGCCATGCCCTCGCCGAAAAAGCCGGGCGAATGGCGCGTCGCCATCAGCGGCGGCTCGGCCGCGTGGGGCTGGCGCGTGATCGACAACGACACCATAGCCGTCGTCCTGCAGGACATCCTGCGCAAGGGCGGCCATGACGCCGTCACCGTGTACAATTTCGGCATCGGCGGCGCGACGCACAAGCGCGAGCTCGAGCTCGTCGAGCACTTCCGCGCGGCTTACGACCTCGACCAGGTGCTATTTTATACCGGCGCGAACGATGTGTTCTCGGCTTATATCGGCGGCACCAACGACCGCTACGGCCCGTGGGTCGGCACCACCGTTTCCTTCGAGCTGATCAAGACCCTCGTGCGATTGCAGGCGGTTTCGACGCCGCCCGCTGCATCGACGCTGCAGTGGCTCGACGAAGCGGTACTGCCGGCGGCGCTCAGAAACAACACGTTGCGCACCGACATCGCGGCCGCGGACGCCTATTGCCGAGAGGCCCAGCTCCTCTGCGACTTCGCCTTGCAGCCGATGATGTTCGACCGCCCGGCCCATCCGGGCGCCGAAGCCCGCATGGCCGAGACGCTCGGCCGCATCTATCCGCGCATGGATGTGCTGGCGCGCCAGATGTACCGCGACGCCGTCGCGTCCGGCCCCGCCGGACGCGTCTTCGACCTGTCGGATACGTTCACGCGCGCCACGCAGCCGCTTTTCCTCGACACCGTGCATCTCAACGAAGCCGGCAATCGCATCGTGGCGGAGCGGCTCGCGCCCATCGTGATCGCGCGCGTGCCGCAACCGCGCTCATGAACCTCCCGAACGCACGCCGAGCACGGTCAGCGAACGCCATCCGCCGCCCGGCGTCTGCCATTCGATGGACTGACCGACCGACAAGCCGATCAACGCCGCGCCGACGGGCGACAGTACCGAAAGCCGGCCGGCCGTAAGATCGGCTTCGTCCGGATAGACGAGCGTGACGACACGCGTCTGATTGGTTGTTTCGTCCTTGAACTCGACTTCCGAGCCCATGGTGACGACGCCATGCAGCATGAAGCCGGTCGGCACGATGGTCGCGCGCGCGACTTCGCGGGCGAGGAATTCCGCCGTGCGCGGAAACGTCGCGGCGGCCGCGTTCGCCAGCCGGTCGAGGCGCTCGCAGTCGATGCCGCTCAAGGTAATCGGCGGCAAGTCCTTGCGCGTAATAGTCATGAGCTTCCTGCCTTTCGTACAGTTGGGCTGCGGATAATCGACGCGGTTCCCCCATGCGCGCATGGGCTTATCAAGCGTCTTTAATGACGGTGTATGGGAGAATGCAGAATGATCCCGGGACGACAGCCGTCGCCCGGGCTACCTGCCTGCTTGCAGGTGACCCGCGCGGGAAAAACGCCGTGCTGCGTAACGCGCCTGGGTAATCATACGTCCAAATGTAAGCACGCGGCGCGCCTTGTCAACGGAGCGCCCTGTCACACCGCCCGGCCGCGGCTGGTTCCGGCCGTTTGCATACCCTGACGGGGACGCTTACATGTCCCCGGACGCAAAAGGTTCAAGTCTATGGCATCCAACGAAATTCCCACCTGGCACGGCACCACGATCCTCACCGTCCGCAAAGGCGGCAAGGTTGTGATCGGCGGCGACGGTCAGGTTTCGATCGGTCAGACCATCATCAAGGCGAACGCCAAGAAGGTGCGCAAACTCGGCAAGGGTGACGTGATCGGCGGATTCGCCGGCGCCACAGCCGACGCCTTCACGCTGTTCGAGCGTCTGGAAGCAAAGCTCGAGCAATATCCCGGCCAGCTCACGCGCGCCGCGGTCGAGCTCGCCAAGGACTGGCGTACCGATCGCTATCTGCGCCGCCTGGAAGCAATGATGATCGTTGCCGACGCGAACGTGTCCTTGGTGCTCACCGGCACCGGCGACGTGCTCGAGCCGGAGCAGAACGTGATGGGCATCGGCTCGGGCGGCAATTATGCGCTCGCCGCCGCGCGCGCTTTGCTCGATAGTGAACACGACGCCGAGACCATCGTGCGCCGCTCGCTCGATATTGCAGCAGACATCTGCGTTTACACCAATCGCAGCGTGACGATTGAGAGTTTGAAGGCAAATTGAGAGCGTCATGCCCGCAAAGGCGGGCATCCAGCAATCGCCTGAATGCGTCGTATCGGTAGGCGGAGGTTACTGGATCGTCCGCTTTCGCGGACGATGACACCAGAGAGTGAACAGCAGTATGACCGACTTCTCTCCCCGCGAAATCGTTTCAGAACTCGACCGGTATATCGTCGGTCAGGCCGACGCCAAGCGCGCGGTCGCCATTGCGCTGCGCAACCGCTGGCGCCGCCTGCAGCTCGACGACAAGCTGCGCGAGGAAGTGCTGCCGAAGAACATCCTGATGATCGGCCCCACGGGCGTCGGCAAGACCGAGATTTCGCGGCGCCTCGCCAAGCTCGCCGGCGCGCCGTTCCTCAAGGTCGAAGCCACCAAGTTCACCGAGGTCGGCTATGTCGGCCGCGACGTCGAGCAGATCGTGCGCGATCTCGTCGAGATCGGCATCTCCCTCACCCGCGAGCGGAAGCGCAAGGATGTGCAGGCGCGCGCCGAGATGTCGGCGGAGGAGCGCGTTCTCTCCGCCTTGGTCGGTCCCGGCGCGAGCCCGGCGACGCGCGAAAGCTTCCGCAAGAAGCTGCGCGCGGGCGAACTCGACGACAAGGAAATCGAGATCGAAGTGCAGGCGGGCTCGTCGGGCATTCCGATGTTCGAAGTCCCCGGCATGCCCGGCGCGCAGATGGGCGCGATCAATATCGGCGACATCTTCGGCAAGCTCGGCGGCGCCCGCACCAAGACGCGCCGCGTCACGGTCAAGGAATCGCATCCGATTCTGGTGAACGAAGAATCCGACAAGCTTCTCGACGACGAGCAGCTCGTGATCGAGGCGATCCGCGCCGTCGAGCAGAACGGCATCGTCTTCCTCGACGAGATCGACAAGATCGCCGGACGCGAAGGCCGCTCCGGCGCCGACGTGTCGCGCGAGGGCGTGCAGCGCGACCTGCTGCCGCTGATCGAAGGCACCACCGTCAACACCAAGCATGGGCCGGTGAAGACCGACCACATCCTGTTCATCGCCTCGGGCGCGTTCCACATCTCCAAGCCGTCGGACCTGCTGCCCGAGTTGCAGGGCCGTCTGCCGATCCGCGTCGAGCTGAAGGCGCTCACGCGCGACGACTTCCGCCGGATCCTCACCGAGCCGGAGGCCTCGCTGATCAAGCAGTATGTCGCGCTGATGCAGACCGAAGGCATGACGCTGAAGTTCACCGAGGACGGCATCGACGCCATTGCCGACATCGCCGTCTCCGTGAACGCCTCGGTCGAGAACATCGGCGCGCGGCGCCTGCAGACGGTGATGGAGCGGGTGCTGGACGAGGTGTCGTTCACGGCGCCGGACCGCGCCGGCGAGACGGTCGAGGTCGACGCCGCCTTCGTGCAGAAACACATCGCCGATCTGGCCAAGAACACCGACCTGAGCCGCTTCATCCTGTAAGCGTGAGCGAGGCCCTGCCGGCGCAACCATTCCAGGCGTGAACGCAATAGAAGGCGATCTTCGGCCCGAAGATCGCCTTCTGCGGTATGGGCAGACCGCGATCCAAAGACGTAACCGACTGACATCCTTTCCGTCTTTAAGTACGATTTTAAACTGTGGTTTACAGCCGGCCAGTCGCGGGCCACAACCGCGTGTCCAATCGGGATTTACGCTGTCAAATCCAGATTTACAGCGCTTGCGATCTGGCAATAAATATTTGGCTGAGGAGCGTCCTATGTCCGCAGATCTCCGGGCTGCCGCGGTCGCAGGCGGCGATCTGACCCCGGGCGAACATCTCCGGGCGGAGATCGAACGGCTGGGCCTCGATCAGGTCGCAGTCAGCCAGGCGACCGGTGTCTCGCGGCAGTCGATCAACAACATCGTCAACGGCCGCCAGCCGATCTCGCGCGCGATGGCGGGCAAACTTGCACGCCTGACCGGGCACAGCTCCGACTACTGGCTGCGCTCCAGCTTTCCGCGCACAAAGGCGAACGCGCGCGGCAAGCGTGGATCGCTCGAGCCGGGGCGGCCGCTCGGCGTCGGCATTTTGGTGAATCATCAGATCGTGCGCGCCGTGCATGACGGCGTGATCCGCATCGAGCCGTTCGATGAAGCGCATGTGCGAATGGCTTCGATCGATCTCACGCTCGATGACTTCGTCGTGGCCGCCGACGGCGGGAAAGTCGACATCAGCGACGGCCAGGCATTCATCCTGCGCAGCGGCCACTCCGTCAGCGTCGGCACCAAGGAATGGCTCGAACTGCCTTACGACTACATCGGCCGCGCGGGCGCGTGCACGGCGCTGGCGCGTGCCGGCATCATGGCATCGCACGGCCTGCAGATCGGGCCGGGCTTCAAAGGCAATCTGCAGTTTTGCATGTTCAATGCCGGCGCGGCGGACTTCGCGCTGCGCGGCGGCGAGCCGGTGATCAGCGTCGAAATCCTGCCGCTCAGTGCCACGCCTCTGGTGTCGCCGGCCGGGTGAGCCGCCGAAGCGCAGTGTCCAGTAGGCGATAAATAAAATTTGACAGCTTCGTGCGGATTAGTATCCTTGGTTGTGGGGGCGTGCCGATAAGTCCTTTTTCGGGTAGGGGGCGACAGATGGCGAATTCGACGGGCAAGAGCGCGTTCGGAGCAGGCCGGTCCGCGCGGCGCCGTTCGGCGGCACAGCACGATCCCACCGACGCCATGGCGATCGAGCTGCTCCAGCTCTGGATCGGAATTTCGCGCCTGCACGAGTCACTTCGCGACAGCCGCCGCTGCAGGCCGCACGCGCCATCCGCCGCGCGCGGTGCGCCACGCCAAAGGGCGCGGCCGAGGCGCGCCCGTTCCACGGCGCATATGCGCCTGCGGCCTATTCCGTCTTGCGACTGACGGGCGGAGGCGACGGCGGCGCCGGTTCGGTGACCGCGACCGGGTCCGACGCGGGGAAGGTATCTTCCAGCCCTTTTTCAAGCTGACGCTCGAGCGCCTTCTCGTCCGGTTTGCTGGATCTGCCGGGGCTCTTGTCTTTCTCAGGATGCGTCGCCATCGCCGTTCCTCCGGCTGCACTCCGACACTACGCGCGCGAACGACGCAGCCGCACGTACAGCGCGCCTTCGCCGCCATGAGCGATGTGCGCATTCTCGAAGCCGACCACAAGGGCACGAAAGTCCGGCAGCGCCAGCCACAGCGGAACTTGGCGCCTGAGCACGCCGCGTTCGCCTTCGCCGTCGCGACGGCCTTTGCCGGTGATCACCAATACCAGCCGGGCGTCGCGGGCCACCGCCGCGCGCAGGAAGCGTAACAGCGCGCCGTGCGCCTCGCTTTGCGTCAGGCCGTGCAGATCGAGCCGCCCGTCGATCGATTCCTTGCCGCGCACCACGCGCTGCTTCATGCGCCGGCCGAGCGGCGCAAGCGGCGGCGCGCGCGTTTCGACACGCGGCGGCGCCGCGACGGGTTGCGGCTTCGCAGGTTTGGGGCTGACGACAGTCGGCGGCACGGGCGCCGCTTCACTCTCGTCATCGATGTCGGTGGACTTGCGACGCGGCACGATCGTCTGCGTCACCGCCTTCCACAACACGCGTTCTTCGCGCGACAAAGGTCGGCGCCTGTTGCCGTCGCGCGTGCTCATGACTTACCGGTGCGACTTGGCCGAGCCCGCGGTCGATCCTGACTTGCCGGCTTGCGCAACGACGTCTTTCGGCCGCGCCTTCGGCATCGGCACGTCGGGCGCGCTATTGCCCTTCGTTGCGAGCGCGCGCGGCACCAGCATGACGAAGTTGCCGAACTGCTTGACGCGGCCGGCGATGCTGCCGAGCTCTTCGCCGGCGCCGAAATAGATGTCGGCGCGCGCCGGCCCGACGATCGCCGAGCCGGTGTCCTGCGCGATCAGCAGCCGCTGGAATTTCGTCTCGGGCTTTTCGCTCGCGATCGGCAGTTCGGCGTCGATCCAGACCGGCGTGCCGTAGACATGCAGCTTCTTGTCGACCGCGACTGAGCGCAGCGGCGTCAGCGGCACGCCTTGCGCGCCAATGCATTCCTCATGCGCGGCAAGCGACGTCTCGGTGAAGAAGACGAACGATTTGTTCTTGCGCCGCAGCGCTTTTCCTTCATCCGGGTTGGCGTCCATCCAAGCCCGGATCCTGTCCATCGACATGTCTTCTTTGGTGATGATGCCGCGGTCGATGAGATCGCGGCCCACCGGATAATACTTCATGCCGTTGGAAGCGACGTAGTTGAGCCGCAGCAGCTTGCCGTCTTCCAGCTTGACGCGGGTCGATCCCTGGATCTGCGCGAAGAAGAGGTCGACCGGGTTCTTCACCCAGCAAATCTCCAGGCCCTTGCCCTTGAGCGCGCCTTCCTCGATCTGCGCCCGATCGAAGTTGGCGAAGACCTTGCTCTGCTTCTTGCGCACGGTCGCCGCGGGCGCGGCATAGATCGGAACGCTGTATTCCGCGGTCGGAACGCGCGAGCCGTGCACTTCCGTCTCGTAATACCCGGTGAAGAAGCCTTGCGTTTCGCCCGGCTGGGCAAGGCGCACCGGCTTGAAGTTCTGTTCGAAGAAGACGCGGGCGTTGTCGCGGTCGAGCGCGCCGGCGGCGCGGGCTCTGCCGCAGACCTCATAGAGCCCGCCATAGACCGGCCGCGCCTGACGCATCGCCTTGGTGCCATTGAGGATGGCCCGGCAGCTCATCAGGAACGCGGCATAAGCCTCGTCGTGGTTGTCGTCCTTCCAGCCCGGCAGAGCATCGAACGACAATGTCTCGACTTGCGCGTTGCGGATCGGGGCGGGCAGCTCGCGCGGCCCACTGCGCGCGGCCGCCGGGGCGGCCGCTGCAGCCAGCAGGGCGAAGGTCAAACTCGCATGGACTGCACGACGAGAGCTGCGCCCCAGCATGCGCTCACTGTCCGGCTTCGGTGGCGACCAGTTTCCAGTTCGGGTCACGCGACGAAACGTCGCGCGCGAAAGTCCATACGTCGGTAACGTCCGTCACGCTGTCGGCGCTGCCGTCGATGACGTTGCCGTTCTTGTCGCGCGTCGCCGTGATCAGCTTCGACAGGAAGCGGACGGTAATCTGCGCGTTGCGGCCCCGCATTTCGGCGGCGGTGATCTCGGCCTTGTCGATCGACACGAAGCGGGTCTCGACCTTGTCGCCGCGCTTCTCGCGCTCGCCGATGGCGCCGTCGAAACCTTCATAGACCTCGCGCGACAGCAGGCTCTTGAGCGAGCGGCGGTCGCCCTCGGCGAAGGCCGTGACGATCATCTCGTAGGCGGCGCGGGCGCCGGTGATAAAGCCCTTGGGCTCGAAAGTCGGGTCGGCCGCCACCACGGCGTCGAGGCCCGCGGCCAGCGGCGTGCCAGGCTCGGCAATGCCCTTCCAGCGGGCGCCGGGCTCCACGGGCTCGGCAGGCTCGGCCGGTTTGGCCCCGGCGGCTTCCGCCGTCCGGCTCGGCAGCGGAACGACGTTCTCCGGCGCCGGGCGCACGGGCTCGCGCGAATAGGGGTCGTAGGGCGGGCGCTCTCGGCCGGTACGCTGGCCGAGGACGCTGCGCAAACGCAGGAAAATGAACACTGCGAGCGCCAGGAAGATGATGGTGTAGATGTCGAACACGTCTCGCATGCTTTCGGCTACTGTGGCGGCGGATTGGCCAGGACCGCCGCCCCGTCGCGGATGGAAACGGCCGTGTGGCGGCCGGGCTCACGCATACTATGTAAGCCTATGTAAGCGAGTAGCCGCGCCGATCCATAGGACAAATGCGCCAAATAGCCGACGCTATCGGCCTGAGAAGCTTAGACGATCCGGACCACCGACGCCAACACGCCTGCGGCGCCCGGTACCGAAATACGCGGTTACGCGGTATTTCAGCCGCGCGCTGCGATTTGAGGCAACGAAAGCGCCGATGGGCGAGTAAGACGCGATGAATGTGGCGAAAGTCCTGCTTCTGATCCTGCTGTCACTGCCGGTGCTCGAGCTCCTGGCCTTCGGAGCGGTGGCGGCGGCGATCGGCTTTGGCTGGGCCCTGCTCCTGCTGCTGGGGGCCTCGTTCGCCGGCGGCCTGCTGCTGCGCCATGCCGGCGGCAACCATGTCGCCCGGATGCGGGTCGCCATGGCCGAGGGCAGCATCTCCTCCTTGGCCGCCGACACGACCGGCAGCCTCGTCATATTGGCGGGAATTCTTCTGCTGGTTCCGGGCTTTATTACGGATGTAGCGGGGCTGGGCCTGCTCCTGTTCGCGCTGCTGCGGCCCCGGCGGTCGCCGCCGCGGCGCCCCGCCGACGGCGTGGTCGATCTCGACCCGGAGCAGTGGCGCCGGGTGCCCGAACCCGCTCTGCCCGACGAGCGCGACCCGAACCACCGCCCCGGTTAACCGGCCCGCGAGCGGCGCTGGCGCGCATCCTTGTTCGCCTCAGGGGCGTATGTTAGCCAACCGCCGCGCGTTCCGCAGCACGCGAGAGCGCGGACCCTTCCTTAAACGCCCGGGCGCCCTGCCGCCACGCGAGGAGTATTCATGTCGACCACCAATGGCGCCCCGAGCCAAGACAATCAGCCGCAGCTCAATGTCGTGGCGCAGTACATCAAGGACTTCTCGTTCGAGAATCCGAACGCGCCGCGCTCGCTCCAGGGTGGCACCGAGCCGCCGCAGATCGGCATTCAGATCAACGTCGAGGCGCAGCCGCTCTCCGAAACCGACATCGAAGTGTCGCTCAAGCTCGAGGGCAAGGCCGAGCTGCAGGGCAGCCTGATGTTCGGCTTCGAGCTGGACTTTGCCGGCGTCTTCCGCATCGTCAACGTGCCGCAGGAAAGCCTGAACGCGATCGTGCTGATCGAGTGCCCGCGTTTGCTGTTCCCGTTCGCGCGCGAGATCATCGCGACGTCGGTGCGCAACGGCGGCTTCCCGCCGCTGCTGCTCGACCCGGTCGATTTCGTCGCGCTGTATCGCCAGAAGATGGCGCAGCTGCAGCCGAGCGAATTCCCGCAGGCCTAAGGCCTCGCGTAGCAGCGCTGACTTTTGTGATGGCCGGGCTTGTCCCGGCCATTTCTTTTCCGGCGTGCCTTTTCCGTCGTGCACGCAGCGGACGGGAAATGGAACCAAAACGCCGCCACGCAATGCTTCCTTAACTGCGTTTCACTATCTCTTTGAAACTGCCGGATGAAGCGTTGGCCGTCTTGAGTCGCCCCTACACCCCTCTGCACAAATTCATCGATGCCAGCCTGCTGGTTTGCCTGTCACTCGGCGGGCTTTACCTCGGCGCGCGCGTCGGTCTTGCGCCGCGTGACGCATCCGCAGGTGTCGCGGTCATGTTTTCACCGTGGACGAGCGCCAGCGAAACGATGGCCAGATCCGTCGCGCATGGCGGCCGCTTCGTGCGTTTTGGCGGCGTGCCGTTTGTCGCCATCGTCATCCCGGAGGACGAGCGCTATGTCGGCGAAACCCTCGCCACGGGGGCCTGGCTCGTCATGGACCCGCGCCTTTTCGCCGCCTGCGCCGGTATGCTCTCACCCTCGACGCCCGTGACATGAAAAGCCTTGCCTCGTTTCAGGGTGCCGTGGCGCAGGCCTTGACCGCGCTCGCGCTGGTTCACGTGCCGCTGATCGCCATGTTCGCCGCCGCCATCGGCCGGCCGGTGTGGCCGAATGTCGTGATCGCCACCGCGCTCGCCGCGGCGCCGGTGCTCACTCTGCTGCTGAAACGGCCGATCATGGTCGTCGCGATCGCGCTTTGCGTGGCGCTGATCGGACAGACCTCGCTGCTGGTGTTCATCTTCGACGGTCATGCGTGGCAGGTCGAGATGCACTTCTACTATTTCACCGTGCTGGCGCTGCTCGCCGGGTTCTGCGAATGGCAGGTGCTGCTGGTCGCGGCGACCCTCATCGCCGCGCACCACTTGAGCCTGAATTTCCTTTTGCCCCGCGCGCTCTATCCAGGCGGCAGCGACCTGTTTCGCGTCAGCTTTCACGCCGCGGTGGTCGTCGTCGAGACCGCGATGCTGATCCGCATCAGCATCGCCATCCGCGCGGCCTTCGCCGAAGCCGGCGCCGCGCAGCAAAAGGTGCAGGAAGCGGCCGAAGCGCTCGCGGTGAGCGCGCGCGAGCGTGAAAGCGAGCTCGCCGCCACCAGTCAGCGCGCCGACCGCCTGGCCCGCCTGCTCGGACGCTTCCAGCAGGAGATCACGGAATCGACCGAGCTGCTGTACGAAGCCGCGCAGCAATTGCAGCGCGACGCCGACGGCCTGGAAAAGTCGGCGGCGCAGACCAATGCGGAATCCGCGACGGTCGTCGCGGCGTCTGAGCGCACCGCCGACAAGGTCCAATCGGCCGCCAATACCGGCGAAGAACTGGCGCAGACCATTGCCGCCATCGCCTCG